>JACCEC010433186.1_pt1 | contig 20361 bp, 13 predicted proteins | sample 7450121 | NCBI WGS metagenome assembly JACCEC01 (sample SAMN15323455, study PRJNA562643) | freshwater metagenome | isolation source: river surface water | place: USA:Blue River Watershed | collected 2017-08-18 | reverse complement strand
TGTCAAATATTAGACCCGACGAAATTTCCAGCATATTGAAAGACCAGATTTCTGGTTTTAATACCGCTGCGAGTTTAGAAGAAGTAGGTACCGTACTCCAAGTGGGTGACGGTATTGCCCGTATTTACGGCCTTTTGGGCGTACAATACGGTGAACTTGTTGAATTCAGCAACGGCGTTCGCGCGGTGGCTTTGAACCTTGAAGAAGACAACGTTGGTGCCGTATTGATGGGTAGCAGCGGAGAAATCAAAGAGGGCGACAAGGTAAAGCGTACAGGTAAAATTGCCTCGATCAAAGCCGGTCACGGTTTGTTGGGTCGTGTAATCAATACCTTGGGTGAGCCTGTTGATGGTAAAGGTCCAATCCCTGGTGAGTTGTTCGAAATGCCTTTGGAGCGTAAAGCCCCAGGTGTTTTGTTCCGTGAGCCAGTAACTGAGCCAATGCAAACAGGTATCAAAGCGATTGATGCGATGATTCCTATCGGACGTGGACAGCGTGAGTTGATCATTGGTGACCGTCAGACAGGTAAAACTGCCATCGCATTGGATGCCATCATCAACCAAAAAGAGTTTTACGAAAAAGGAAATCCCGTATATTGTATTTACGTAGCTTGTGGACAGAAGGAGTCTACCGTTAAGCAAGTGGTGAAAGCCCTTGAGGAAAGCGGTGCTATGGCATACACTGTGGTAGTAACTGCTGCGGCTTCTGCGCCTGCACCTTTGCAGTTCTTTGCACCTATGGCCGGTTGCGCGATTGGTGAATACTTCCGCGATTTGGGCTTGCCCGCATTGGTTGTTTATGACGATTTGTCAAAGCAAGCGGTAGCTTATCGTGAGGTTTCATTGTTGTTGCGTCGTCCTCCAGGACGTGAAGCGTATCCTGGTGACGTGTTCTATTTGCATAGCCGTTTGCTTGAGCGTGCTTGTAAGTTGAACTCATCTGATCATATTACCTGCAACATGAACGATTTGCCTGATAGCTTGCAAGGCAAGGTAAAGGGTGGTGGATCATTGACTGCATTGCCAATTATCGAAACACAAGCGGGTGACGTATCTGCATATATTCCAACCAACGTAATTTCTATTACTGACGGACAGATTTTCTTGGAATCTAACTTGTTCAACTCAGGTATTCGTCCTGCGATCAACGTGGGTATTTCGGTATCTCGTGTGGGTGGTAACGCTCAGATCAAGTCGATGAAGAAAGTTGCTGGTACATTGAAGCTTGACCAAGCGCAGTACCGTGAATTGGAAGCGTTTGCAAAGTTTGGATCTGATTTGGATGCGGCTACTAAGTCTGTGTTGGAAAAAGGTTCACGCAACGTGGAAATTTTGAAGCAGCCACAATTTAGCCCTGTATCTGTAGAAAAGCAGATTGCAATTATTCATTTGGGTACTTCTAACTTGTTGAGAAGCGTTCCAGTAAACAAAGTGCGTGAGTTTGAAGCAGCATATTTAGAGTATTTGGATGCGAAGCATAAAGATACTTTGGAATCATTGCGCAAAGGGGTAATTGATGATGCGGTTAAAGCCGTATTGAATGCCGCTTGCACTGAAATCGCTAAGAATTACGCCGCATAATAGAATACCATGGCCAATCAGAAGGAAATTCGCGCCCGGATATCATCAACCATCAGCACCCAGCAGATCACCAAAGCCATGAAGTTGGTGTCTGCCACCAAATTGCGCAAGGCAAGTGAAGCCATTGCACGTATGCGTCCTTACGCAGAAAAGTTGCAAGGCATCATGGGCAATTTGAAGGATAGCACGGAGGATGATCGTTTGGCCGGATATTTTGAAGCCCGTGAAACCAAAAAAGTGTTGTTATTGGTTGTTACCAGCGATCGTGGATTGTGTGGTGCATTCAATGCCAACGTGGTGAAACGTGTGAAGACTTTGTTGGACGGTGAGTATCGCGATGCCTACAAGGCAGGCAATGTAACCTTGATGTGTATGGGTAAGAAGGGTGGAGAAGCACTGAAGCGTTTTGGTTATGAAATTAACCTAGACCATGTGAACTTGACCCAGAATGCTTCTGCAGAGAAAGCGTTTGAAGCCATGCAAGGGGTAATCGATCAATATTTGGCTGGTGACTACGATCGCGTGGAAGTGGTTTACAATAAATTCAAAAATGCCGCTACCCAGATTTTGGTAAATGAACAGTTGTTGCCCATTGCGCCTTCAGCAGGTGATGCAAACGAAAGCAGCAGTGATTATTTGTTCGAACCAGGTAAAGTGGCCATTTTGGAAGATTTGATTCCCCGCAGTTTGAAAACGTTGTTCTACCGTGCATTGTTAGATTCTTTGGCCTCTGAACATGGTGCCCGTATGGTTGCTATGGATAAAGCCACTGAAAATGCCGGTGAATTGTTGCGTGCATTGCGATTGGCCTACAACCAAGCCCGCCAGGCTGCCATTACCCGTGAGATTTCTGAAATCGTGGGTGGTGTTGCTGCACTGGAAGGATAAACTTGATAAATTCTACAAAAAAGGCGAGCCAATTGGCTCGCCTTTTTTGTTTATCATCCAGGATGAATCGAAGTCTCTAGTATTCGCGTGAAGGGATTTCAATCAACCCGCTTCACTTCAATGTACTTGTGTGTGGCTTTGATTTTGGCAATCAACTGTTCCAAATGCAACAAATCGTAGATCATTACATCGATTTTACCTCCAAATGTACCATCCTCGTTGCTTGAAATATTGATGCTTTTCATGTTGACCTCCATGTCTTTGGAGATGATATCCGTGATTCGACTCACAATCCCCACATCATCAATCCCCATAACAGAAATGGACGTGTCAAATGCCTTCTGATACCCATCACCACGCCATTGGGCCGGAATGATGCGATAACCGTATTGACTCATGAGTCGGGTAGCATTGGGACAGGTAGTCCTATGAATTTTAACGCCTTCCCCTACAGTAATGAATCCAAAAATTGGATCGCCCGGAACTGGGTGACAGCATTTGGAGAGTGAGTAAGGCATTTCATAATCATCACCAATAATGATTTGATCGGCTTTTTTGCGTTTGTTGGCCGTGCTAGCGGTGGTTGATTTTGTGGGCAACGTTTCTGGAGTATCAACCGTTTCCACCACCTTTTTTAATACGATCTTGAGCAACAACTCGCGGTTGAGTCGGATTTGTCCCTCTGCCACACTATGAAAAAACTCAGCACCAACGGGGTATTTGAAGTGATGCATCAGCTTTTTCAAATTGCTATCCGTGAAGTTTAGTTGGTGTTTTCTAAACAATCGCTCCAGCAACAAACGACCTTGGGTAGCCTTTTGGGTGCGTTCTACTTTTAGGGCTTCGCGTATTTTGGATTTGGCCCGCGCGGTTTTGGCTATATCCAGCCAATCTCGGGTAACCCGATTTTTGCTGGTGGTAAGTATTTCTACGATATCGCCATTTTTCAGCGTAGATTGTATGGATACCAACTTGCTATTGACCTTGGCGCCGAGGGTGCGTTTGCCCAATTCCGTGTGAATGGAAAAGGCGAAATCCAGGGCGGTAGAGCCAGCGGGGAGGGCTTTGACATCGCCCTTGGGTGTAAAGATGTAGATTTCCTCGCCCAACAAACTTGTTCGGAATTCACTCACCAAATCAAGCGCACTCAAATCGCTGTTCGATAGTGTGTCTTTCACCGCATCCAGCCAGTTGTCAAAAGCAACGTCTTGGGGTGTTGCAACGGATTTTCCGCCCGACTTATATCGCCAATGTGCAGCAAGACCGCGTTCGGCAATATCGTCCATCCGTTTAGAACGAATTTGTACTTCTACCCAGCGCCCTTTCGGACCCAATACGGTGGTATGAAGCGCACTGTATCCATTGCTTTTGGGGTGACTCAGCCAGTCCCTCAGGCGATTCGTGTGCGAGCGATACATGTCGGTGACGATGCTATACACCCGCCAACAATCGGCCTTTTCCAGAAATAGGGGCGAGTCAACGATCACGCGAATGGCAAAGGCATCGTAGACTTCCTCGAAGGGAATCTGTTGCTTTTCCATTTTGCGCACGATGCTGTAGATGCTTTTGGGTCGACCTTTGATCTCAACGATATTGATCCCAGATTTTTCTAACTCTGTTTTGAGCGGGTCAATGAACTCTTTGACATATCGTTGTCTCGCATTCTTGGTTTCTACCAATTTATCGGAAATATCACGATACAGCACAGGATTTGTGAATTTCAGGGATAGGTCTTCCATCTCTGTTTTCACTGCATTCAATCCCAAGCGATGGGCAAGTGGCGCGTAAATGAAAAGGGTTTCCGATGCGATTTTGAGTTTGGTGTTTTCACTCACCGAACCCAGGGTACGCATGTTGTGTAATCGGTCGCAGAGTTTGATCAAGATCACCTTCAAATCATCGCCCAGGGTGAGCAACATTTTTTTGAAGTTCTCAGCTTGTATGCTGTGGTCTTTATCTACGGTCTCAAAAACGGTTGAAATTTTCGTTAACCCATCAATGATGTTGGCAACGTCTTTTCCAAAACGATGTTCGATATCTTCAAGAGTAATGTCGGTGTCTTCAACAACGTCGTGCAGTAAGGCACAAACCACGGAAGTTACGCCCAAACCAAGCTCGGACACCGCGATTTCCGCCACGGCCAATGGGTGGAAAATGTAGGGTTCGCCGCTTTTTCTTACGGTTCCTTCATGGGCTCGTGCAGCCATGTCGAAGGCATCGCGCACGAGCTTGATTTTCTCTTTGGGTAGGTTCTTGCCAAGGCTACGCAATAAATGTTTGTATCGCTTGAGTAACTCTGTGCGATAGGCTTCATAAACCGGCCCTTGTAACAACGCCATTATTGGTTCAGCGCAGCAAAGTGTTTGAAGAATTGCGGAATGGTCTCAATGCCTTTGAAGTAATTGAAGATTCCGTAATGTTCGTTGGGTGAGTGGATGGCATCTGAATCCAATCCAAATCCCATCAACACAGTTTTGGTTTGCAATTCCTTTTCAAACAGCGCAACGATAGGAATACTACCACCGCCGCGGGTAGGGATGGGCTCTACACCAAAGGTTTCTGTCATGGCCAAAGCCGCTGCTTTGTATGGGATAGAGTCGGTAGGTGTAACTACGGGTTCGCCACCGTGATGGGGCGTAACTTTTACTTTAACACCTGCAGGGGCGATGCTTTCGAAGTGCTTTTGGAACAATTCTGTGATCTCATCACTGATTTGATTTGGAACCAATCGCATAGAAATTTTCGCATAGGCTTTGCTTGGCAATACGGTTTTGGCACCTTCGCCGATATAACCACCCCAGATACCGTTGACGTCAAGGGTTGGTCGGATACCCGTTCTTTCGATGGTAGAGAATCCGGTTTCTCCCAATACATCTGCAACATCCAAATGTTTTTTATATTCGTTTAGATCGAAAGGAATCTTTGCCATCGCATCGCGATCTGCGGCAGAAACTTCCAATACTTTGTCGTAGAATCCAGGAATGGTGATGTGACGGTTTTCATCGTGAAGACTCGCAATCATTGTGCACAAGGCATTGATGGGGTTAGCCACAGCGCCGCCATACACACCCGAGTGAAGATCGATGCGCGGGCCCGTTACTTCCACTTCAACGTAGCTCAAGCCACGCAATCCCACATCGATACTAGGAATATCATTTGCGATCAATGCAGTGTCGGAAATCAAGATCACATCTGCTTTGAGTTTATCGCGGTTTGATTTGCAATAGGTACCGAGGTTGTTTGAACCCACTTCTTCTTCGCCTTCGATCATGAATTTGATGTTGCAAGCCAAGGTCTGGGTTTGCATCATGGTTTCAAACGCTTTTACATGCATGAAGAATTGGCCTTTATCGTCGCAGGCACCGCGGGCATAAATTTTACCATCGCGCACGGTAGGTTCAAATGGCGGAGTGTCCCACAGTTCATTGGGTACGCTAGGTTGAACGTCGTAGTGACCGTAAATCAGCACAGTTGGCAGTGAAGCATCGATGATTTTTTCACCATAAACGATGGGGTATCCGGCGGTTTCTTCCAGCACCACGTTTTCAGCACCCACTTTACGCAAATGCTCGGCAACGGATTCGGCGCATTTGCGGACGTCACCAGCAAACGCTGGATCAGCACTGATGCTAGGGATGCGTAACAAGTCGAATAACTCGTTAAGAAAACGGTCTTGGTTTTGTTCGATGTATTGGTTCACTGACATACCCGCAATTTACAATTCATTTTTTGCTTAGACCACATCGCCCAGAGGCAAATGAAAAAAATATTGCCAGAGACGTTTGGAGATCATGCTGCATGAAAATCGTATCTTTGTAAATAAGTAAATCGATGGAAACCACTACCGCCCAAGCCGTTCAGGAACATGCCAAGGATCAGTTCAAACAAGAGTTGTTTGTTTGGGAAATTGTAATGTCGGTGGTTGTTTTTGCTGCCATTTACTTTGCGCTCAATGCCTTTAAAAAGCACGAGGCGAAGGCCAAAGACCACAATAAGAAATACAATACGGGAGAGTAGGGGTTACACCGAAACCGTTTTGATATCGCCTTCGATCACCAATCGGCCCAGCGTTTTTGCTTTTACATCTTCAATGGTAACGCCTGGTGCGATTTCTTTCAATTCAAAGCCTCTTTCGGTAATGTCGAATACGCCCAATTCGGTGACCACTTTTTTGACACAGCCTAATCCTGTGATTGGCAGGGAACACTGAGGCAACAATTTGCTTTCACCGGCTTTGTTGGTGTGTTGCATCGCTACGATGATGTTTTTCGCAGACGCCACCAAATCCATGGCACCGCCCATGCCTTTTACCATTTTTCCTGGGATTTTCCAGTTGGCGATATCGCCGTTATCGCTCACTTCCATCGCCCCTAAAACAGTCAAATCTACTTTGCCCGCGCGAATCATGCCAAAGCTGGTTGCACTATCGAAAATGCTAGCCCCTTTCACCATGGTTACGGTTTGTTTGCCGGCATTAATCAAATCAGCGTCTTCCTCGCCCTCGAATGGGAAAGCTCCCATGCCCAACAATCCATTTTCGGATTGAAGCACCACTTCCATGCCCTCAGGGATGTAGTTCGCCACCAATGTGGGAATGCCGATACCCAAGTTTACATAATATCCATCACGCAGTTCCTGCGCTATTCTCTTGGCGATTCCGAATTTGTCTAGCATGCGTTACAAAAATACAAATTTTCTAAGGGTGTTGGGTTGGAATTTGTGGGTTTCAGAACGACCAGCTACGAAGTATCATAGGGTCGGCCCATGGCTTTGCGCGCTCGTACAATCGCTTTGCCTTCTCTTTGTCGCCCACTGTCATGTAAAGTTCAATCAAACTGAAAATGGCTTGAGACTCGGGGTTCAGCGCCAAGGCCTGGTTATAGATGGTGATGGCCTTGCTCAATTGCTTTTCAGCATAATAGCAGTACCCCAGGTTAAGCAGTAATTCCTCGTGCTTGGGTTGGTGGCTGAGCCCTTTTAGGATTAGCGGTTTGGCCTCTTCAATGCGATTGGATCGTACCAAGGCATTTGTGTATTCAGCCAAGAAATCGTTGTTTAATGGCATCGCTTCCCAGGCATTGCGGTAAAATTGGATGGCTTTGGAAACTTGCGATAACTTTTCGGGAGTCCCTTTGTCATAGGCAACGGCTACCCGATACTGTGTCCATGCATCGGCATTGAGCGCTTCTCTTTGGTCGTCGTTCGCATTGTTTTCCCACAAGGCGATAATCGCCCCAAATGCTTGCTGGTTGTATTGGTAATGAATTTGCGCTTCTAGTCCGATGGAAGCAGATGACACTGATTCCGTGTTTTCACCCTCTTTTGCAAGGAGTCGTTGCGCCTCCTTCATGTACAAAGCGTTTGGGTCGAACTTTTCGAAATAGGTGATATAGGCTTGAAATAACTCAGCGTTGCTGGGGTTTTTACTGTTTACCGCATGCAGGCCCGATACAGAGGATGATTGTGTGACCGTTTTTTTCGGGTTTTTCGGGTTGAAAGCCGTTGATTTCGAAATGTAATGATCATGAATGCTGACGTGGGGAATGTCGCGCGTATCACTGCTGGGCATATGGCAATTGACACAGGTTTTATTTTCCCGCATCGATGCTGAGAGGGTGCAATTTTTTAGTTTGCTTTTGTTTGTATTTGCATTGTGGCAGCCGATACACGTTTGATTGAAACGGTCTTGGTTTGTTTTTTTCACACTTACATGGGGATTGTGGCAGTTAATGCAAGTGAAATTGATGTTGGCGTTGTATTTGTTTAAATCGCCGGTGTTGGATGCTTTGAAGCATTCACTCATTTGGAATCGCTCTGCATGTCCCGCCATCACAAAGGCCGCATTGCCCTTGTAGGTTGGCATGTACACCGTAAAAATGGAGTCTAAATGCATGCCGGGACGGAAATCGGTGAAGGATTTTCCGGGTTTTAATACATTGTTTCCTTGCAAATGGCAGCGTTGGCAGATGTCTACTTGTAATTTCCAGGGCAATCGCTTGGGGTTTACAATGGACCAATCGGTGTGTTTTCGCGTGTCTACGATAATGCCATTCGATTTTTCCTGTACGTGTAATGAGCCGGGACCGTGACAGCGTTCACAGTCTATTCCCAGTGGTAATTTCTCAAAAACATTGACCGATCCTTTTTTTGTTTGGGGCATGCCGGTATGACAGCTCATACATTCGATGTCGATCTTACGATTGAATCGGGTATTAAATTCTTCGTATCCAGGCGGGAGGTCCCAAATGCCTTTTTGGGTGTAGAAGGTAAGCGGCGCTTGGTATAGGTGTTCGCCATCGGTCCAAAAATGACTATTGGTGTGCTGGCCACTTCCCACGATGTGCGTGATTTTTTCCCGGCGGTTATGGATGGTATCACGTCCTTGCAATCTGAATTCTTGGATGTAGAGCGCGTCGTTTTGCCAATAAGGGTAATAATAGAGGTTGAGTTTTTTGTCGTAAACAGGTTTTACATGGAGGAAATTGGCTTTGGAATAGGCCTTTTCAGCCTTGTGAAAGCTCATTCCCATACCTGTTTCTACAAATGTTGCGTGTTTATCGGAATGACAGCCTTTGCACGCCTGTATACCCACGTAGGTAGCAGAATCGCCTAGATTCCTGAATGTGGGTTCCGCCGCCGGTGATTTACATTGTAATAAGCTACCAACGACCACCGAAATACTGGCGATGGCCATGATAACGATCAAATGGCGATTGGAAATCACGGGAAGTAGGGGTTGTTATCCGCCAAATTGGGCTTGCCAATCGAGCACACCTCCGATGAGGTTTCTCACATTGGTAAAGCCACTCTGGGTGAGGAACATTTTTGCGGTACCACTGCGGGCGCCGCTGCGACAATGTACAATGACTTCGGCTGATTTGAGGTCTTCCAAATCTTCCAATTTGCCTGGCAAGGTGCCGAGGGGAATCAATTCTCCGCCAAGATTGAATTCATCGTATTCGTGTTGTTCACGAACGTCAATCAGGTTGATTTTTTCACCTGCGTCTAATCTCTTTTTTAATTCGATTACGGAAATGTCTGTACTCATAGCTTGATAAAGTGGTTGTATGTGATTTGGCTGTTCTTACCAATGCAACGCAAATAGTAATGACCAGGCATCAAATCGCCCACAAATATACGGTTTGAGTAATCCGCATGCAGATGGAGTTTTCCGGAAATATCCCAAATTTCAATTTTTGATCCTTCGTTGTTGTTACCATTCAAGTGGATGTAGTCAACACAGGGATTGGGGTACAGCGCCAAAGTTGGTTTGCTGATGGTTTTGTTGCTGAAAGCGTATTCGATGCGCTCACCAAACAGCATGCGAATCATGGGCGTGCCTTTGGCGTCGCCGCCGGCAAATTCCCAGCTTCCCAACAAATTGCTGTACAAGTGTGGATTTGATTGGTCTTTTCCTTGGTAACGATAGTTGTTGTCGTATCCGATGTTCAGCACATAGGGCATTTGCTGCAACCATCCAACATAGTATTTACCGGCAGGCAAGTACAACGCAGAATCAAAGAAAATATAGGAAAAGCCGTTAATTGAATCAGAGTAGATGGGCCGTGCCATGGAGACCTCGTAAATAAGTTGGTCTTGGTTGTCGGGTCTTCCTATAGGACTAATCGCTTTCCAAATACGGAGTTTGAAACTTCTCGCACTCACATCGGTCAAACTTTGGTTGAAGTATACCGCCAAGCCACGAAGGGAGTCTGATTTAATGACATTGAAATCCATCGCAAACTGTCCTTTTAGGTTTCCTAAAAAGGCATAATCCAATCCGAAACCGCCTTCCGCACTGCCATCGTCGTAGGCATACCAAGGCATAACAGTGTGGGATTGGATGATCGTATTGTTGTTGGTTTCAGCGTTATAGTTGTCGGGGGTAATGTCGTTACTCTGCGGGTTGATGCTGTAAATGTATTTCAACTTCGGCGTTGCAGTAGACAGTGAATCAAACAGCAAGGATTCGTATTTCTCTGTGGTGTCGCCATTGGCCGCCAAATTTCTGGTGCTCGCTGAGAAGGGCTTTAAGTAAACTTGTTTGTTGTATTGGTTGAAAATACTCAGTTGAAAGCGGGTTTGAACGGCGATGCTATTCAGGTTTTTTGCAACTAGGGAAGGACCTGTGCCGCGGATGCTGTTGTTGTAGCGATAATGGGAGAATGGAACATTGCTGTAATCCATGAATAAGCCCGATGAAACTTGATTTACGCCAACGTCTTGGATGGTCTTTTCCCCGAATCTGCGATTCTTTTCGATTCGGATATAATCCAAGTGCCAGTGGTTTAGGTTACCGGTGGCTTTGGTGAAATTGACAAATCGGAATTGGAAATTGGGCGTTAGGTAATCATAATGAGCGATAGGGGCGAAGTACTCTTTGAAGTCGCCAACAAAACCGCCGGGCAATGCCCAAACCCGCACCCATTCGTTTCTGATGTTCTTGAAGTACAACAGAAGACTGTCTTCCAATTCGGGCGCATCACCAATTCCTTGTCTTTGTACAAAAAAGCTGATGTAGATAGAATCTGTGGGCTTGTAATTGATGGTTTGACTGCCAATTCGCTTGAATTGTAGGTTGATGGGTTGCGATGTTAAGCTATCAGCAAAGACCATGTTTCGCTTGTCAAGCGTGTGGTAGGGGTTGCCATGAGCATCTAAGTGGTCAAAGGTGGCAACGCCAAAGTTTGGTGCTTTTTTCGGGAATGAATTGTTGATCCAGACCAAGTTGTCAGTCCAACGATCCGACTGTGGATAGCCGATTTCATGAGAAAAATCTTCAAAAAAGGGCAGGGTAAGTGTATCTGAAATCCCCCAAGCTATTTGTTGTAAGACTGTATTTTCAACAGGTTGAGCTATTCTGTGCCCGAGTGGTTGCAGCCGCACGTAGGGCTGTGCTTTTGTCAGGCCGACAGTCAGCAAAAAAACAGCAGAGATGAAACTCTTAAATCGCATTGTTTTTAGTTGAAATGACCCGTCGAGGTTACGAAATGATTACCGCGAAATAGTCAACACGCTAATTAAACGAAAAAAAAGCAATTTTATTTGATTTGCCCTTGAGTTAATTCTCCTGAAGGCGAGTTAGTTGGTGCTTTCTTCATCGATTGGCTCCTCAACAGCCGTGCTATCCGCGTTGGGCGTCATTTCAGAATCGATGATGGTAATATCTACGACGGTTCCTTTGAGAACTTTTTCTCCCGCTTCAATGCTGCGACCACCTACTCTTTGGCTGGTGACCAAATTGTTGCCATATTCTGCGTATTCCTTAGAAACGTTGCCAAGTACCAAGCCGGCATTTTTAATCAAAGCTTTTGCTAAATTCAGGCTGCAGTCGGTAAGTTTGGGCATACTCACGCGGGGTCTGCTGGTGGCATTTACTGTAACGTAAATCACGCGGCCTGTTTTCACGTCTTCGTCCGCACTGGGTAATTGCTCAACAATAACACCTGGTTTCATGTTGTCGATATACACAGTATCAATAATCTTCATTCGTAAGTCGAGTGAAGACAATTTCTCTTCGGCTTCAAACGGTTTCATTTTGAGTACACTGGGTACGATGATGCCATCGCCGTGTCTGGTGTAATAATCCAAGCCAAAATACGTCAATGTTATCAAGACGGCTACGAAAACGCCACCCAATCCGATGTTATACAACCAATTTTTCACGCCGTTCGATTTTCTCCAAATTTCAGTATTTCCCGGATGAATTCAAAGGGTTTATATCCGTTGATGGATGCTTGGTGGTAGATGCACGTGGCGGGCGTCATTCCTGGCAATGAATTCACTTCGATAATGATGGTTTCAACGCGACCATCAGAGAAAATACGCACGAAAGCATCAATCCGGCAATAGCCCGTTACGTCTAAAGCCCTTGCCACCGATTCTAGCGTGTCACGCACCGATTTACTGATGGAAGCTTGTTCTTCTGGGTCTTTGGAAAACCGCGAGGGTGTTAAATTTTGTCCCTGTCCAGCCAGAAACTTTTCTTCTAAGCTGAGAATTTCACTTTCTGCGAGCGATTCTGAAGGTTCGAAAACCTCGTATGCAATGCTCCCATCTGGTTGGAGGTGGGTGACCATGCCTCCGGTGACTTCCAAGAAGCGCACGGCATCGCCCATTTCAATGAATTGTTCGATCAGGAGCTCGGTTTTTCTTGGCATTTCATCGCTTTGTCTAATGCCCAATTGTGTGCAAAGGTCCGCAGCAACAGCTTCCTCATCTCTAAAAATGGCAGCCATGAAGCGATCCAATTCAATGGCCGATTTGATTTTTCTTACTGCAGCGCTGCAACCATCATCGGCGGGTTTGGCAATAAGCGGCAAGCCAAATTCTTCACAAATGGATGAGCAGAAGTCTAATCCACCGGTTTGCCATTGGGTTTTTTGTATTAACTGATGATTGGCTACCAAGAATCCTTTTTCACGCAGGATGCGGTTGGTTTCGAATTTGTTGATGGTGATTTCTGCGGAGTGACTCAAGCTGCCGTTGTGGTAAAGTCCATATTGGGCAAGGTCTTTTTGCAAAGTGCCATCTTCACCTGGGCGACCATGTAGGGCAATGAATACACCTTCTACCCAGTTGCTCAGCTCGCTGATTGATATTTCTTGAGGTTTGAATATCGGTTGATCGCGGAGTAATCCGTCAGTGATTGTTTGACTACCCCGTTGGATTTCAGTCAATGCTGGGTTTTCCGCATAATGCAAGATTTTATCACGGATATCGTCGGCATTGTCTTTCAACATCATGTTGAGCGGCAACAAGAACAACCGATAGTTATTGGCATCTCCAGCCAAAAAGAAAGGAACGGGTTCCATTTCTTCGCTGCTGCTGAGCTTTTCATAGATGTTTCTACCGCTTTCCATGCTAATATGGCGCTCAAAACTATATCCGCCCATAATCACCGCGATTTTCTTCTTCGACTTTGATTGGCTTTGTGCGTTGGCAATCAAAGATTCGCTCCTTTCCAACAGTGGTTTGAAAGATTGTCCTTTGGGATGGGAATGGATTCTAGCCCTCAGTGAATTGAAATAAATCAACGTTAAAAAAGCACTTGGGTTGAGTCCAACTTCTGCAGCTTGGTGAAAAAAGAAGGACGATGGCATCATGCCGCTAGTGGTATTGGGGTCGTTCAGAAAAATGTCGCCGTCTTCAGTAATGAAACCATCGATGCGCGCATAGACCTCAAATCCAAAGTGTAGGTATAAATGGCAGCAAGCTTCACGGATGTCGGTGATCCAATCCGCTTGAACTTCTATTGGGGTGACTTTGTTGCTTAAGCCAGGCAGGTACTTACTGCGATAATCGAACAAATCGCCTGTTTTTCGAATTTCGGTAGGGGGCAATGCGAAAGGATTTCCTTCGGGATCAGCAACTACGATGCAACTAAACTCCTTGCCGACAATCAGGGATTCGATGAGTACCAAAGATTCACTGTCGTTGGCTTGCAGTAATACCGATTCTTGGTTCTGCAGCGCCTGATCCAGGTAATCCATGAGTTGGTTGGGCAGGAATATTTCATTGCCATCAGCCAGTAGCGGCAGTCCAAGTCCACTGCGCAAATCGGTGAGGTGTTTGATGTCTCGTACTTTTTCTTCCACGCTTTTCGATGTCCATTCACTGGCATGAATTTGCAGACGGAAAAAGGCCAAGTCAATGGCGTTGCAAAAGTTATCGAAATTGGGACTCTTCAAAATACTTACCCCCAGCGAAGAGCCCTGATGTGCAGGTTTGATGACAAATTGTTCGCCAAATTGCAGGTTGTATTCCACAAACCACTGTTTCTTTTGCTCCTCATCGGCATGCAGCCAATGGTGGTGTTGCAAGCTAGTAAAATCGTTGACGTAAAGTCCGGCCGTATTTTGAAAATCCTTCTGAACCGCTTTGTTGATACCCATGGCAGAGGCGAGAATGCCGGAGCCGGAATAGGGAATTCCATGCCATTCTAACATGCCTTGAATACTGCCATCTTCACCAAATGTTCCATGTAAGGCCAAAAAAGCAAAGTCGATTCGCTCGGCAATTTCGTCCATGGTTAATGGTTCGCCAATTTCTTTTAGAACGGCTCTCTGGGCTGTTTTGCTTTGGGCGATCGATTGGATGCTTTCTGCGTAAACTTGAAATCCGTAGGGTAGTTCAGGCAAGCAGGCATTGCGCACACCATCTTGGTGGGTATAGGTTGGTGGGTAAAAATCTCTGATACTCCCTTTGTACACAAATTCCCAATTCAACAAACAAAAGTTCCCGAACGAATCCACGAAAATGGGGATGGGCTCAAATAGTTGTTTGTCGAGGTTGTCGTATACGGTACGACCCCCAGCAAAGGAAACTTCCCGCTCGCGGGATTGACCACCAAAGAAAATGCCGACGCTAATTTTTTGCATAAACAGTTAAGCAAAAATACATGCACATGGGGCAACTCACCATGCAGTTCTGCACAAATCGCAATTGTGTTTTTCTCTTTGGGCATTATTGCAAAAAATTCGGTGATCACGCCCCGATTTCGTTACTTTGTAGCATGATCGCTGAAATATTTCTATCGTCACAAATCAATGCCCTAGATACTGCCAAATTGCCAACCAATGTAAGGTCCTATTGGAATGGTTTGGGAGAAGTGAATACGGCTTATTATCAAGGTACGGAGGGATATTTCGCTTTGGTATTGAATCCCGGAAAAAACACATCCACTGAATGGGAGAAGTTGCGCAAAGAGGGAGCGGTGATTTTGTCTAAACTGCCAAAGTCTGTGGCTGATGTGCGTATTGTGAATGTTGATTGGGAGTCGGACAAGGCATTGGCTTTTGTAGAAGGTATGTTGTTGGCCGATTATCGCTTCGATAAATATATTACCAAAGGAGACAAAGCCACGGCAAAAAACTTGACGTTGGATGGTGCGGGCGCGGATAAATTCTCGGAGATACAGGTCATTTGTGATGCGGTAAAAACGGCTAGGAATTGGGTCAATGAACCAGTCAATGCTTTGAATGCGCAAGGGTTGGGAGAGGCCTTTCAACATATGGGTGCCGAATTGGGATTTAAAGTGGAGGTGTTTGGCGAAGCACAAATCGAAAGTTTGAAAATGGGTGGATTGTTGGCGGTCAATCGCGGCAGTCAAGAGCCCCCAACATTTTCTGTTTTGGAATACAAACCTGCGAATGCAAAGAATACCCAGCCCATCGTTTTGGTGGGTAAGGGGGTTGTTTTTGATACGGGTGGATTGAGTTTGAAGCCTACCCCGAATAGCATGGATATGATGAAGTGCGATATGGGTGGTGCGGCCGTTGTGGGTGGTGTGTTTGAAGCGATTGCCAAATTGCAGTGGCCCGTTTGGGTTGTAGGGTTGGTACCATCTACGGACAACAGACCTGGCGAAATGGCTACTTGTCCTGGCGATATTATTACCATGTTTGACGGAACCACCGTGGAGGTGTTGAATACAGATGCGGAGGGTAGACTTATTTTGGCCGACGCACTTACGTTTGCCAAGAAATATGAACCCCAGTTGGTGATTGATTATGCAACGTTAACAGGTGCTGCTGCGAGGGCGTTGGGTACCTATGGTTCTGCGTTGATGGCTCAGGCCCCTGAGTCTGTGGTGGAATCGTTGAAACATGCGGGGGAAAACACCTATGAACGCTTGGCTGAATTGCCTTTGTGGGAAGAATATTATGAGGAAATCAAAGGGGGTATCGCAGATTTGAAAAACCTAGGGAAAGGTGAAGGTGGCGCTCAGAGTGCAGCGATGTTCTTGCGGCATTTTACCAATTATCCTTGGGCCCACATCGACATTGCAGGTACCGCTTTTTCAACATCTGCCAGTCATTATACACCAAAAGGTGGTACAGGTGTAGGTGTTCGCTTAACTTTGGAGTTTCTTAGACAATACATCAATGGATAATCAGAAGGTAAAATTGGGTATCACACAAGGCGATCCGTCAGGTGTGGGCATGGAATTGATATTGCGTGTTTTTGCTGATCAGTTCATCTATAAGTATTGTATTCCAGTGGTTTACGGTAATACGAAATCATTCATCGCTTGGAAAAAACACTTGAACTTACAAGAACCCATGTATCATTTGGTGAATTCTGCGGCAGAAGCCAAAGAAGGCAAGTTGAATTGGGTTTCTTCCAGCGACCAAGTATTTGATTTAACCATCGGCACGCCATCGCCTGAATCAGGTAAGGAAGCCTTGTTGGCCATTGATAAAGCCATTGCGGATGCTCAATTTTTGGATGCCTTGGTTACGGCGCCCATTGATAAGTCGACCGTGGCTCCGCATTCGCCTAATTTTACCGGACATACGGGCTATTTGGCAGATGCGTTGGGTGCGAAATCGCATGCCATGATTTTGGCTTCGGAGGATTTGCGGGTGGCTCTGGTTACTGAACATGTGCCCATTTCTCAATTGTCGAAATACCTCACCCAAGAAAAAATCGAACAGAAAATTGAAGTGGTGCATGAGTCATTGCGAAATGATTTTAACGTCTTGAAACCCAGAATCGCTGTGTTGGGTTTGAATCCCCATGCCGGAGATCAAGGTTTGTTGGGTGATGAGGAAACCAAAATTATTCAACCGGCCATCGCCAAACATTTTAAAATGGGTAAGCTGGTTTATGGTCCCTATTCAGCAGACAGTTTTTTTGGGAGTGGGAACTACAAGAACTTTGATGCGGTGATCGCAATGTACCACGACCAAGGATTGATCCCCTTCAAAACCATGTCGTTCATGGATGGCGTAAATGTTACTGCTGGATTATCGATAATTCGCACAAGTCCTGATCATGGTACTGCTTATGATATTGCGGGTAAAATGATTGCAGATCCCAGCAGTATGCGTGCAGCTGTATACGATGCCATTCATTTGGTGAGAAACCGCAAGCAGTTTGTGGCAGATTTTGAGAATCCTTTGGAATACGCAGAATTACGTCGCGAACGTTTCCGCATTGATTTCTAATCAGCGAAGTCTCGCATGGTCTAACAACCAGCTGCAGGTTCTGATGTAAACTTCGGCGGCTAACGTCTCTTCAATTTCAAAATACTCACTCACCGAACCCGTGACAGCGTGTTGCATCATGTGGTTCAATGTTGGGAATTCTGCATAAGTGATACCTACGCTTTCTGCTTCCATTTGTTTTACCAACCCCCTGGTTGGAATCGGGTTTACTTGCTTGTCTAAGCTTCCTTGTATCATTAGGATGTCGCACTGCTTCAATCCCAAAAAATCAGGCACCGGATCGTACTGAAAGAAATATCGCGTCCACGCATTATAGCCCAATGGAAGGTAGCTCTTGGCGAAGTATGATTCTACTGACTTCTCAGAATAGACTTTCGCAATTTTACTATTGTCGGCTTTCCACACCTTATAAGCCTTTTGAAAGTCTTTGTCTTGCGACTTTACCCAAGATGCAAAGGCCTTTGCGAAAGCTTGTTTTTCAATCTCAGTAGGTGTTTGTGAAGATCTTTCTTCTGTTTGTCCATTGGACATCTCCAATGAAAGGGAAATCAATTTTCGTTGGGCATCGGCCAAATGGTGACAAGTGAAGGAGTCGTAACCAGTTTTTTTCCATTCGTTTTGAATCTGGTAAACACTGGTTTCAATGCCCGTGCTTGTTGCACCTGCCAAACTTACGATGCCCGAAAGCCGACGTTTTTTTGATAGCATAAGCGCAACCGCTACGCCTTCACTGTGGCCGATTACATAAACACGTGTAGTGTCAATCATGGGTAAGCTGCCCAAATAATCGATGGCTGCCATCGCATCGCTTACATAAGATTCTGTGGTGGTCGTGGCTAAAAACTTGGGATCACCGATTGATTTGCCCACGCCGCGGTCATCCACACGCAGCACTGCAAACCCAGACTGGGTCAACGCATGCGCCCAAACAGCGAAGGGTTTGTGTGCCCCCAATGATTCGTCGCGGTCCTGCGGACCGCTCCCCGACAACAACAAAACCACGGGGAACTGATGATGAACACCCGCTGTATCAATATTGATCTTCACCAAAGCCGGTGCAGCAGGGAAAATGGGGAAGGGAGCAATCGCCACATCGCCTTCTACAGGTTTGGGGGGCATAGCAACCGTACTGCCCGCTGCCGCTTGCTTTAAATTATCGCCCATCCAATCCCCACTATTTGAGGGTGATTTTGGGTAGGTTAAGGTTCCTGATAACTTCAACTTGCCAGAAGGATGTGAAAAATCTACCAACTTGAACTCGTATGGATATGGAACCATCGGTGTCTGTGGCTTCCTGTCGAAAAGACTGTGGTAAAATACACAAGGGATTTCCTGTCCGTTCTGCTTCCAAATGCCATCCAATTGCTTGATGTCCTTCAGCACACCTTTGAAAGTGGCGCCAAATCCCATCGTCCAGGTCAATGACTGTCCATCCACCACCGTAGATTCAACTTTGTATTCTTTTAAGCCTTGCAGCGGGACATCTAACGTGGATGTTAACTGTCCATCCTCCTGCGAAACATGGAACGTAAGTCCGATTTGCATGTTGCCCGCATTTATAGTGCCTTTCCAATAGCCAATCCACTGTTTAGGGTCTTCGGATTGCGCAAACAAGCTGCCCACACAGCAAACAAGGGCCAACAGGGCAGTGGTGAATTTCATTTTCATCTAAGGTTAAATTAATGTGTGTGATACGCCCATTTTCGCAGGTTCAACGTCGAGAAATCCCAATCGATTCAATTTCGTTTCAAAACTCGCCATGCTGCTGGGTTCGCCATGAACCAAGAACAGTTTTTTTACTTTGCTCGGGTCCTGACAAAGCAAATAATCACACATTTCTCGCCAATCGGCATGTGCACTGAAATTGTCCATCCGATGTATTTCCGCCTTCACTTGATGCAGATCGCCGAAAATTTTCACTTCCTCTCTGCCTTCGATCAGCTGTCCGGCCAAGCTTCTGGGCGATGCATATCCCACCAATAAAATGGCGCAATTGGGGTTTTCAATGTTGTTGGCGATGTGGTGTTTCACCCGGCCCGCATCGGCCATGCCACTGGCGGAAATGATGATGCTGGGTTGTTTTTCTTCGTTGATGGCCTTGGACTCGTCCAACTTGGAAACATAATGCAAATTGTGAAACGCAAACGGATCCCCGTCCCTAGAGATATAGTCCAAAATAGAGGGATTGAAACTCTCGCGATGCAAAGCCATCACTTGGGTGGCCTTGACGCTCAATGGTGAATCAACGTATACCTTGATTTCAGGTAGTTTGTTTTCGTGCGCCAATTGGTCGAGCAGATAAATGATCTCCTGCGTCCTATCTATTGAAAAGGCGGGGATGATGATCTTGCCCTGCTTCTCTACACAAATGTGGTTGATGAGCTCAAGCAAAGGTGCTTTGGCATCTTCACTGGGCAGGTGTTCGCGATTGCCATAGGTGCTCTCACAAATGATGTAGTCAGAAGGAGGGAATGGGAATGGTCCTTCCAATATTTGATCATTGGGCCGGCCGATATCACCCGTGTAGGTGAGCGTGATGGTTTTGTCGTCGATCGTTTTGAGCGATAAATGGATGCATCCACTGCCCAAAATATGGGCGTTGGGAATCATTTGGAACTGACATGTGGCATCTACAGAAAACCAAGTTTCGTCGTTCACCACTTCCATTTGCGCCAAAGTGCGGACCACATCCTTTTCCGTATACAAGGGTTCGATGGCCTCATCGCCCCGAGCAATTCTGCGTTTGTTCACCCGCATCAGGTCCGACTCCTGAATATGCGCACTGTCGAGCAGCATCATATCGCACAGGTCCTTGGTGGCGCTGTTACAGTATATCGGGCCGGTGAATCCATCTCTTACCAAACGCGGCAGAAGTCCAGTATGGTCGATGTGTGCGTGCGATAATATCACACAATCGATGCTGCTTGGATCAAACCCCCAAT
>JACCEC012581774.1_pt1 | contig 20370 bp, 22 predicted proteins | sample 7450121 | NCBI WGS metagenome assembly JACCEC01 (sample SAMN15323455, study PRJNA562643) | freshwater metagenome | isolation source: river surface water | place: USA:Blue River Watershed | collected 2017-08-18 | reverse complement strand
CCTCCAGCGTGCGGATCTGGACACCCACGGCGGCGGGCGTCAGGCCCACCTCCTGACCGGCGGCGGCAAAGCTGCCGAGCCGGGCGGTGGTCAGGAAGATCTGGAGGGTCCGGATCGAGGGCATGCAAGGGTTTTCGCTGAGGATGATCCATATTTTATTGATCTCAGCCGCAAAAAGACTTTCTTTTGTTTTTTGCTCCGTCTGCCTATGCTCAACAGTTGATGGCCTCACAGACTTTTCCACGCGTCCCGCGACGGCCGATGCAGGAGCCCGCATGAGCGAGGCCCTGCTGCAGGTCCGGATCTGGCGGGGCGGCCCGGCCGACCAGGACGGCCGCTTCGTCGAGTACCAGGTGCCGCGCCTCGAAAGCCAGACCGTGCTGGACGTGGTCACCCATGTCCAGCGCTCGGTCGATCCGACCCTGGCCTACCGCTTCGCCTGCCGCGTGGGCATGTGCGGCTCCTGCGCGATGACGGTCAACGGCCAGGCGCGCTGGAGTTGCCGCACGCATGTCTCCAAGGTGGTGGCCGAGGGCGGCGTGCTGGAGATCGCGCCCCTGTCCAACCTGCCGGTGGTCAAGGACCTGGCCACCGACATGAGCGGCTTCTTCGACAAGTGGGCCCAGGCCCGGGGACGCTTCCAGGGCGGGCAGACCCGCCATGACGACTTCGCCAAGGTCAGCCCGCAGACGCGCGAGCGCCAGGCGGCCGATGCCGGCATCGAGTGCATCGGGTGTGCCGTGTGCTACGCCTCCTGCGATGTGGTGCAGTGGCGTCCCGATTTCCTGGGGCCCGCCGCGCTCAACCGGGCGTGGACCCTGGTCAACGATGTCCGCGATACCGACCAGGTGGAGCGTCTGCGGGCCGTCGCAGGTGATGCGGGCTGCCACAGCTGCCACACCCAGGGCTCGTGCACCGAGCGCTGCCCCAAGGGGCTGGCGCCGACGATGGGCATTGCCGGCCTGAAGCGCAAGGTGGCCAAGGCGGCCGTGAAGGGGGAGCTGTGAGCTGGAACCCGGACGCCATCGCGCAAGCCCGCCGCTGGTACTGGCAGCGCATGAGCGCCATGGTGCTGGCCGTGTGCGTGGTGGTGCACCTGGTGACGATGGTCCTCGCGGTGCGCGGCGGACTGAGCGCCGCCGAAATCCTGTCGCGGACGCAGGGCAACCTGGCGTTTGCCGGCTTCTATGCCGTGTTCGTGATCGCGTGCGCCGTCCATGTGCCGATCGGCCTGGCCACGATCGCCCGCGAGTGGTGGGGCCTCGGCCGCCGCGCATCGCTGGGCCTGGCGCGCGGGGTCGCCGCGCTCGTGCTCGTGCTGGGCCTGCGCGCGGTCTGGGCCGTCTACGCGCCGGGGATGTGAACCATGCGACGCAACGACCACCGCGCCCATGCCCATGCCTCCTGGTGGGCCTTCTGGCTGCACCGGGTCTCGGGCCTGCTGCTGGGCGTGTTCCTGCCCCTGCACTTCGCGGTGCTGGGCCAGGCGCTCACCGGGACGGCCGGCCTCGACGCCTTCCTGCGCTTCACCGACAACCCGTGGGTCAAGGCGGCCGAGTGGGGGCTGGTCAGCCTGCTGGCCCTGCACCTCACGGGGGGCGTGCGGCTGCTCCTGATCGAATACGGACCTGCATCCGGCCTTCGCAAGAACTGGATTGCCGGCGGCCTGGGTTTTTCCTTCGCGGCAGGCCTGGCCTTCGCGCTGGCTCTCGTGGGGTGACCCCGCCCCTTTCCTTCCACCTTTGAGGATCTCGCCCATGAATCGAATGACGCGTCGCCAGCTTGTTCTGACCTCCGCCTTGATGGCCATGGCAGGTTCCGCGTGGGCCCAGGACGGCTGGCCTGCCAAACCGGTGCGGATGGTGGTGCCCTTTGCCCCCGGCGGATCGACCGACGTGGTGGCCCGCATGCTGGGCCAGAAGCTCTCCACCCTCTGGGGGCAGCCGGTCGTGATCGAGAACCGTGCCGGGGCTGGCGGCAACGTGGGCGCGGATGCGGTGGCCAAGTCGCCGGGCGACGGGTACACCCTGCTGATGGCCTCCGGCTCGATCACCATCAACCCGGCGCTCTACAAGAAGATGCCCTTCGACACCCGCAAGGACCTGATGCCGATCACGAACGTGGCGCAGGGTCCGATGCTGGTGGTGGTGCGGGATGCCTCCCCGCACAAGAAGCTGAAGGATCTGGTCGATGCGGCCAAGGCCCGGCCCGGCACCATCAGCTTCGCCTCGGCGGGCCTGGGCAGCCAGGTGCACCTGGCGGCGGAGAACCTGGCCGATGCCGCCGGCATCGACCTGCAGCATGTGCCCTACCGCGGCGAGGCGCTGGGCTACAACGACCTGATCGCCGGGCAGGTGCAGATGATGGTGGGCAACTTCGCGGCCGCCTCGGCGCTGCTGGGGCCGGGCCGCCTGCGCGCGCTGGCGGTGACCAGCAAGGCCCGCATGCCCCAGCTGCCGGACATTCCGACGGCGCAGGAGGCCGGGCTGCCGGGCTTCGAGAACGTGGGCTGGTTCGGCCTCTTCGCGCCGGCGGGGACCCCGGCCGCAGTGATCCAGAAGGTGCAGCGCGACGTGGCCACCGTGATGGGCGAGACGGAGGTCAAGGCGCGCCTGTATGTGCAGGGCATGTCGCCCGTGGTCAACAGCACGCCGGACTTCACGCGCCAACTGGACCAGGAGTACGACCGCTGGGCCAAGGTGGTGACGGCGCGCAAGCTCCAGGCCAACTGACGGAGGCCGCGTGAGCCTGAAGATCGATCCGTCGGCGCTCGAGGAAGTCGCCAAGGACCTCTACATCCGCGCCCTGAAGGTGCTGCCGCCCGACATCAAGGAAGGCCTGTCCCGGCTGGAGCGGCGCGAGTCGGGTTCGACGGCCAGGTCCGTGCTGGGCACGATGGTCCGCAACATCGCCGTGGCCGAGGAGACCGACAACCTGCTGTGCCAGGACACCGGCATCCCCATCTACAACGTGCAGATCGGCCGGGGCGTCGAGGTCGACGGCTACGCCATGCAGGAGGCCATCCGCCGGGGCTGCGCGCGGGCCACGCGGGAGTACCCGCTGCGCAGTTCGGTGGTCCATCCGCTGACCCGGAAGAACGAGCACACCTCCTGCGGCATCGGGGTGCCGGTCATCCATGTCGACTATGTCGCGACGCCCGGCGTGTTCCGCATCGAGATGGTGCCCAAGGGCAGCGGCAGCGAGAACGGCTCGTTCCTGCGCATGGCCATTCCCGCCGAGGGCATCGATGCGATCAAGACCTTCGTGATCGACTGCGTGCTCGCCGCCGGCGGCAAGACCTGCCCGCCCACGATCGTGGGCGTCGGCCTGGGCGGGACGTCGGACCTGGTGGTGGCGCTGGCCAAGCGGGCAGCGACCCGCCCCCTGGGCAGCACCTGCCCGGATGCCGACGGCGCCGCGCTCGAGCGTGAACTGAGCGAGGCCGTCAACCGCCTGGGCGTCGGCCCGCAGGGCCTGGGTGGCGATGCCACCGCCTTCGCCGTGCATGTGGAGCTGGCGGCCACGCACATCACGATGAACCCGATCGCAGTGAACATGCAGTGCCACTCGGCACGGCGCGCCAGCGCCACGTTCACGGCGGACGGCGTGTCCTTCGGGTACTGATTCCAGGAGCAGGCCGTGGCCCACCATGTGTTCGACATGCCCGTGACCGAGCAGCAGGTGCGCGCCCTGCGCATCAACGACACGGTCACCCTCCGGCGTACGCTGTTCGGCATCCGCGATGCCACGCAGATCCACCTCTTCGACCGCGGCCGCAACACGCGGCTGGACCTGAAGGGCCACGCCGTCATCCACACCGCGCCCAACGTGCGCAAGGTGCCGGCGAGCCCCGAGTGCCCGGCGGGCTATGCGCCGGTGTGCATCGGCACCACCACCTCGGACCGCATGGAGCGTTTCACCCGCCCGCTCATGACGCGCGAGGGGGTGCGGCTGATCATCGGCAAGGGCGGCCTGCGGGACGGCTCGCTGGAGGCCTTCTCCGAGCTGGGCGGTGCCTACCTGGCGATCGTGGGCGGCACGGCGGCGCTGGAGACGACCTGGATCGAGCGCATCGAGGAGGTCGACCTCGACGACCTCAACCCCGAGAGCCTCTGGCGCTTCGCCATCCGTGACTTCGGGCCGCTGCTGGTGGCGATGGACAGCCACGGCGGCAGCCTGTACCGGACGGTGCAGGCCGACACCGCGCAGCGCCGCGCGGAGGTGCTGCGCTCCCTGGGGGTGCAGGCATGAGCCAGGCCACGCTGCGCCAGCTGCAGACCGACATCCTGATCCTGGGCTCCGGTGGGGCCGGCCTGTTTGCAGCGCTGCATGCGCACCAGCAGGCGCCGGAACTGAAGATCACGGTGGCGGTCAAGGGCCTGCTGGGCAAATGCGGCTGTACCCGCATGGTGCAGGGCGGCTACAACGTCGCGCTGGCGCCGGGGGATTCGGTCGAGCGCCACTTCATGGACACGATCGAGGGCAGCAAATGGCTGGCGGACCAGGACCTGGCCTGGACCCTGGTGTCCACGGCGGTCGAACGGATCCGCGAGCTCGAGAACGAGCTGGGCTGCTTCTTCGACCGCAATCCGGACGGCACCATCCACCAGAAGGCCTTCGCCGGCCAGACCTTCGACCGGACGGTGCACAAGGGCGACCTCACCGGGATCGAGATCATCAACCGCCTGGCGGAGCAGGTCTGGGCGCGCGGCATCGACCGCCTGGAGGAGCACCGCGCCATCGAGCTGATCAAGACACCCGAGGGCGATGCGCTGGCCGGTGTGCTGATGATCGACATGCGCAGCGGGGACTTCGTGCTGGTGCGGGCCAAGGCGGTGCTGCTGGCCACCGGTGGCGGGCCCACCATGTACAAGTACCACACGCCGTCCGGCGACAAGAGCTGCGACGGCCTGGCGATGGCCCTGCGGGCCGGCCTGCCCCTGCGGGACATGGAGATGGTGCAGTTCCATCCCACCGGCCTGCTGGCCGGCCACGGCACCCGGATGACGGGCACCGTCCTGGAGGAGGGGCTGCGCGGCGCCGGCGGCTGGCTGCTCAATGGCCAGGGCGAGCGCTTCATGTCGCGTTACGACGATCGCGCCGAGCGCGCCACGCGCGACATCGTCAGCCGCTCCATCTTCCGCGAGATGCGGGACGGCCGCACGACGCCTCACGGCGGGGTGTGGATCCAGATGCACCACCTGGGCGTCGAGCAGGTGCGCCGGCAGTTCAAGGGCATGGTCGAGCGTTGTGCGGACTGCGGGTTCGACCTCGCAGGCGGGCGGGTGGAAGTCGTGCCCACGGCCCACTACATGATGGGCGGCGTGGTGTTCGAACCGGACACCCGCACGCACCTGCCCGCGCTGTTCGCGGCTGGCGAGGACACCGGGGGCGTGCATGGCGCGAACCGGCTCGGCGGCAACGGCGTGGCCAACTCCACCGTGTTTGGCGGCATCGCCGGCGACCGGATGGCGCAATGGGTCCGCCGTGAAGGCGTGCTGCGCACGCCCGACGAGAAGGTGATCGCGGAGGCCATCGCCCGCGCCGAGAAGCCCCTGACCCTGCCGGTCGGGGACCTGGAAGCGCTGCGGGAAGAGCTGTACGACTGCATGTGGAGCGACGTGGGCATCCTGCGCACCGCGGAATCGCTGCAGCGCGGCCTGCAGCGCCTGGACGCGCTGGACGAGCGCCTGTCGAACACCGGTGTCGACGCCGGGGACCGCGCCTTCCACATGGGCTGGCACGACTGGCTGAACCTCAAGAGCCTGGTCGAGGTCAGCCGCGTGATCGCGATGTCGGCCCTGGCCCGCGAGGATTCGCGCGGGGCGCATTTCCGCGAGGACTTCCCGGCCACCGACTCGCTGGAGGCGTCGCGCTACATCGTGGCGCAGTACGCCGGCGGTGCGCTTAACCTGCGCCGCGAGCCGGTCCGCTTCAACCGGGTGGCGCCCGGGCACAGCCTGCTGGCGGATGCTTGATCGCGCTGTCCACCCCTGAACTGGTGGTGGCCTGCGGTGCCGTCACGCTGGGCTACGGCGTGTTCGGCCTGATCGGGTTTGGCGCCAACATCGTGGCCCTGCCGGTGCTGGCCCATGTGATGAGCCTGCGCGTGGCGGTGCCCACCCTGCTGGTGCTGGACCTGATTTCCGCGTCCCTGCTCAGCACCCGCCACCGGGCGTCCGTCGACACCTCCGAACTCAAGCGCCTGGTGCTCCCGCTGCTGCTCGGGATGGGCCTTGGCCTGCCGGTGCTGCAGCATGCCGCGGAGCGGTGGCTGCTGATGGTGCTGGGGATCTTCCTCGGCCTCTATGCGGGCTGGAGCCTGCTGAGCGCGCCGCGCCGGCGCATCGCCGCACCGGGGTGGGCCTGGCCGGCCGGCCTGACGGGCGGCGTGTTCTCCACGGTGTTCGGCACCGGCGGGCCGCTGTACACGCTGTTCCTGGCCCACCGGATCACGGACATGGCGCGCCTTCGGGCCACCCTGGCCACGGTGATCCTGGGCGCTGCGCTGACGCGCCTGGCGCTACTGGGCTCCGGCGGCTTCCTCACGCAGCCGGGGCTGCTGGCGCTGGCGGCGGTGCTGGTGCCCTGCGCGCTGGCCGGCTATGCGGCGGGCAGCCTGCTGCACACGCGCATTCCGCAGGAACGCCTGCGGCGTGTCCTCTGGGGCCTGCTGCTGCTGGCGGCCGTGAGCCTGGTGGTGCGCGGCGCCTTGGGCGTCTAGGCATCCCGGGGGAGGGCCGCGCCGGCCGCCGGCCCCGCAGCCTGCGCGAGCAGGGCCTGCCAGTCGGCCTGCAGCGCCGGCGCGCTGGCGGCCATGGCGGCGGACCGCCACCAGGGCAGGCCGTCGAGGCACCACAAGGCACCGCCGGCTTCCCGAATGAGCAGGAGGCCGGCCGCGGCATCCCAGGCGCCCATGCCCCGCTGCCAGAACGCGTCGATCCGGCCGGCGGCCAGGTAGGCCAGCTCCAGCGCCATGCTGCCCGCGCGGCGCAGGCCCGCCGTACCCTGCAGCACGGCGGTCAGTTCCGGCAGGTACGCCGGCATCAGCGGCGAGCGGGGCTTGGGAAACACGGTGGCCGCCAGGGCCTGCGACAGGCGGTCGGTGGCGGCGGCGCGGATCGGCCGCCCGTTGCAGGTGGCGCCCTGTCCGCGCTGCGCGCTGAACAGCTCGCCCCGGACCGGATCCAGGATGCAGCCCACCACGGGCTCGCCCCGGCACAGCAAGGCCACGGAGACGGCGTACTGCGGATACCCCCGCAGGAAATTCATGCTGCCGTCGATCGGGTCGACCAGCCAGACGAAGGGCTGCGCCTGCGGCGAGGCCGGGTCGTCCTGGCCGCCGGTTTCCTCGCCCCAGAAGCCGTGGTCGGGGAACGCCTCGGCGATGCGCTGGCGCATGTGCTGCTCGATGGCCTGGTCCAGGTCGCTGCACCAGTCGCCCGGCGCCTTCTCGATCACCTCCGGCGTCGAGCCCGCCTCGATCTGCCGGGCCGCCTCGCGGGCCAGGGCCTGTGCCAGGGCCAGGGCGCCGGCGGGAACGGGGGCGCTGGCGGGAACCGGGGTGTCGGCCGGCGTCATGCGGTGCGGGTCAGGTCGACCACGTAGTCGTGCCTGTGGGTGTGGATGGTGGAGGTGCGCCATTCCACCGGGCGCTCGCCGAAACTCAGCGCCAGCCGCTGCACCTCCATCAGGGGCGTCCCGCTGGGCACGCCGAGCAGGCGCATCGCCTCCCGGCTCGCCGTGACGGCATGGGCGCGTTCGCGCGCGCGCAGCACGGTGATGCCGAAGTCGGTCTGGTACAGGTTGTAGACGGTGCCTTCGCGTTCGCGGAAGCGCTTTTCGGTGAGCCCCTTGAACAGCGCGCCGGGAATCACGATCCGGTCGATCACCACCGGGCGTTGCTGCAGGCTCAGCTTGTTGTAGATCACGAAGACCGGATCGCCCTCGGGCCGCCGCAGCGCGTGGGCCATGGCCTCGTCGGCCCGCTGCCGCTCGAACGACAGGCACTCCACCCGCGGGTACTCGTGCTCCTGCGCCATGCCCAGATCGGCCCAGTCCTGGCGTTCCTCGACGCGGAAGAACTGGAACAGGAACCGGTCGCGCGAGTGCAGCAGCACGTAGGTGCCCTTGCCCTGCCGCCGTACCAGCACGTGTTCATGCACCAGCTCGTCTACCGCGCGGCGCAGCGTGCCGATGCTCACCTTCAGCTCGGCGGCCAGCGTGGTCTCGTTGGGCAGGGCCTGCCCGGGCGGCCATTCCTGCCGCTCGATGCGCTGCAGCAAGACCCGCTTGGCCTGCCGGTACAGCGCGCCCGAGCCCTCGGACATGTGAGGCTGGATCGGGGCCTTGCCTGTCTTCATGGCGTCACTCCTGTGCAGCCAGTCTATCGCACCCACCCACCGTGGTTCAAATCATCTATATGACCTGTTTGACACCACCATCGGGTCGATTCACAGTCGCGCTTGCCATCTTTTCTTTGGAGGACAAATGATTCATTTCGTATTGCACGACGCCAAGGACACCGTCGCCGTCGTGGTGGTGGAAGGCGTGAAGAAGGGCAACGCCCTCAAGGGCTGGATCATGGACGAGGACCGCATGATCGACATCACGGCCAAGGCGGACATTCCCATCGGCCACAAGGTGGCCCTCAAGGACATGGCCGTGGGCGACACGGTGTGGAAGTACGGCATCGACATGGGCAAGGTCGTGGCGCCGATTTCCACCGGTGACCATGCCCACGTGCACAACATCAAGACCAAGCGCTGGTGAGGACCGGCCTCCCCGTCCCCATCAACCCCCTGGTACGCAAAAAGGTTAGACCATGTCCGTGATCAACAAGAACAGCACCTTCCTCGGTTATCGCCGCGAGAACGGCCGCGTGGGCGTCCGCAACCACGTGATCATCCTGCCCCTGGACGACCTGTCCAACGCCGCGGCCGAAGCCGTCGCGCACAACATCAAGGGATGCATGGCCATCCCCCACCCCTACGGCCGCCTGCAGTTCGGCGCCGACCTGGACCTTCACTTCCGCACCCTGATCGGCACCGGCTGCAACCCGAACGTGGCCGCCGTGGTGGTGATCGGCATCGAGGATGGCTGGACCAAGAAAGTGGTCGACGGTATCGCGACGACCGGCAAGCCGGTGGTGGGCTTCGGCATCGAAGGCCACGGCGACCATGACACCATCATGCGCGCCAGCAAGGCCGCCAAGGAGTTCGTGCAGTGGGCGTCCGAGAAGCAGCGCGAGGTCTGCCCGATCCACGAACTGTGGGTGAGCACCAAGTGCGGCGAGAGCGACACCACCTCCGGCTGCGGCGCCAACCCCACCGTGGGCAACGCCTTCGACAAGCTGCACCCCCTGGGCAACTACCTGCTGTTCGGCGAGACCAGCGAGATCACCGGCGGCGAGCGCATCGTCGTCGAGCGCTGCAAGACGCCGGAGGTGGCCGAGAAGTTCATGTTCATGTTCAACCGCTACCAGGACATGATCAACCGCCACAAGACCACCGACCTGTCCGAGAGCCAGCCCACCAAGGGCAACATCGCCGGCGGCCTCACCACCATCGAGGAGAAGGCGCTGGGCAACATCCAGAAGATCGGCAAGAAGTGCACGGTCGATGGCGTGCTCGACAAGGCCGAGGTGCCGGACCACCCGGGCCTGTGGTTCATGGACTCCTCCAGCGCCGCGGCGGAGATGGTCACCCTGTGCGCGGCCGCGGGCTACGCGGTGCACTTCTTCCCCACCGGCCAGGGCAACGTGATCGGCAACCCCATCGTGCCGGTCATCAAGATCTGCGCCAACCCGCGCACCGTCCGCCTGATGTCCGAGCACATCGACGTGGACTCCTCCGGCCTGCTGCAGCGCGAGATCACGCTGGACCAGGCGGGTGACAGCCTGCTCGAGTGCATGGTGCGCACGGCCAACGGTCGCCTGACCGCGGCCGAGGCCCTGGGCCACCGCGAGTTCGTGCTGACCCGCCTGTTCGAGTCGGCCTGACCGCCGCCTTGCCTGTCCACTGACTGCCGCCGGCCCACGCCGGCGGCGCCTGACCATGGCCTCTATCGTCATTTCGGAATTCATGGACGCGCCTGCGGTCGCGCGACTGCAGCGTGTCCATGCGGTGGACTACCGGCCCACGCTGGTGGACGACCCGCAGGCGCTGGTGGCGGCAGCCGCAGGCGCCGATGTCCTGATCGTGCGCAACCGCACCCAGGTCCGCGGCCCGCTGCTGGACGCGCTGGCGCGCTGCAAGGTGGTCGGCCGCCTGGGCGTCGGCCTCGACAACATCGATGTGGCGGGCTGCCAGGCCCGCGGCATCCAGGTGATTCCGGCGACCGGCGCCAATGCGAACTCCGTGGCGGAGTACGTGATCGCCTGCGCCTTCATGCTGCTGCGCGGCGCCTACCACGCGACCGAGGCCACCCGTGCGGGGCAGTGGCCGCGCACGGCGCTGTCGCAGGGGCGGGAGGTCCACGGCAAGACCCTGGGGCTGGTCGGTTTCGGCTCCATCGGCCAGAAGGTGGCCGTGCTCGCGCGGGCGCTGGGCATGCGGGTGCAGGCCCATGACGCCCAGATGACGGCGGACCATCCGGCCTTCCAGGCCCTGGGGGTGGAGCCGGCCGGGCTGGACGCCGTGCTCGCCAGTGCCGATGTCGTGAGCCTGCACGTGCCCCTGGTGCCGGGCACGGTGAATCTGATCAACGCGCAGCGCCTGGCCACGATGAAGGCCGGCGCAGTGCTGATCAACACGGCCCGCGGTGGCGTGGTCGATGAGGCGGCCCTGGCCGCGGCCTTGCGGGAGGGCCGCCTGGGAGGCGCCGCGCTCGATGTGTTCGAGCAGGAGCCGCTGGGTGCTTCGAATGCGTTGGCGGACTGCCCGCGCCTCATCCTCACGCCGCACATCGCCGGGCTGACCGAGGAGTCGAACACGCGCGTCAGCGACCTGATCGCCGACCGGGTGCTGGAGGCGCTGGCATGACGCGTCTGACCTTGCAGGAGGCCGCCGGCCTCGTGGAGCAGGCGCTGAGCCGGCATGGCGCCAGCCCCTCGATGGCGCAGGCGACGGCCCGCTTCCTGGTCCGGGCGCATGCGCAGGGGCTGGCGTCGCACGGCCTGACGCGGGTCGCCCAGTACGCGACCCACCTGCGCAACGGCCGCGCGAACGGGCAGGCCCGGCCCCGCGTGGTCAGCCAGCGCGGCGCCGCCTTGCTGGTGGACGCGGGCCAGGGGCTGGCCTTCGAGGCCTGCGAGCTGGCGATGCAGCAGGCCATCGAGGTCTGCCGCACGCAGGGGGTGTGCTTCGCCGGCGTGACGAACAGCCACCACTGCGGCGTGCTGGTGGACCACCTGCGCCCCGCCGCCGCGGCGGGCCTCGTCGGCCTGGGCCTGACGAATTCGCCGTCGGCCATGCCGGTGGCCGGTGGCCGGCATGCGGTCCTGGGGACCAATCCGGTGGCGGCGATCTTTCCGCGCCGCGCGCAGGACCCGCTGATGATCGACCTGTCCCTCTCGGAGGTCGCCCGCGGCAAGCTGATGGTGGCGGCCCAGGAGGGCAAGCCCATTCCGGAAGGCTGGGCGCTGGATGCCCAGGGCCGGCCGACCCGCGATCCGCGCGCCGGCCTGGAAGGTTCCATGCTGCCCATCGGCGCGGCCACCAGCCACAAGGGCGCGATGCTGGCGCTGGTGGTGGAGCTGCTGGTGACGGCGCTGATCGGCGCGCACTTCGGCTTCGAGGCCAGCTCCTTCTTCGTCGATGAAGGCAATGCCCCGCAGCTGGGGCAGGCCTTCCTGCTGGTCGACCCGGGCGCCTTGGCGGGCAGCGCGGCCTACCTGGACCGCATCGAGGTCCTCGTCGCCGAAATGATGCGCGACGAGGGCGTGCGCCTGCCCGGCGCGCGCCGGCTCGCCCTGGAGCGGGCGGCCGAGGCCGAGGGCCTGGAGATTCCGCCCGCGCTGCACGCGCAGCTGCAGGCGCTGGCTGCTTTCACCGCGGCGTGACAGTCACGGGCGCCGGCTTGTTCACAACCGAGGAGGAAACGATGGTGTTGCGTCGCAGAGAAATGCTGGTGGCCGCAGGGGCCTTGTCCTGCATGCCGGGTGCGTGGGCGCAGGCGTCCGCGCCGGTGCCGGGCACGATCAAGTACGTCGTGCCGTTCCCGCCCGGCGGCCTGACGGACGTGATGGGCCGCATCGCCGCCGCCCGCCTGGCCGACGCGCTGAAGGTGCAGGTCATCGTCGAGAACAAGGCGGGTGGCAACGCCCAGATCGGGGCCGAGCAGGTGGCCAAGGGGCCAGCCGACGGATCGCAGATCCTGGCCATCACGCTGGCGCATGCGGCCAACGCCACGCTGTTCCCGCAGGCGCGCTACGACCTCATGAAGGACCTCAAGCCGGTCGCCCTGCTGGCGGGATCGCCCATGCTGGTGGTGGTGCCGGCGGCCAGCCCGATCAAGGACCTGCAGGGGCTGATGCAGGCCGCCAAGGCGCGCAAGCTCAACGCCGGCTCCAGCGGCAACGGCACGCCGCCGCACCTGACCATGGCGCTGTTCAACCAGATCAACAAGAGCGAAATGACGCACGTGCCGTACCGCGGCGGGGCGCCTTCGATGACGGACCTGATCGGCGGGCAGCTCGACGTGGTCTTCTCCAATTACCCGGAGTCGGTCGCCCACGTCAAGGCCGGCCGGCTGCGCGCGCTGGCCTTCTGCTCGGCGGCGCGCAACCCCCAGATGCCGGAGGTGCCGACCACGGCCGAGGCCGGGATGCCCGGACTGCTGGTCGAGAACTGGACCGCGGCGATGGTGCAGGCCGCCACCCCCACCGCCCTGGTCGAGCGCTACTCCAGGGAACTGATCAAGACCATGTTCACGCCGGAGGTGGAGGAGCGTGCCAAGGTGCTGGGTTTCAATCCGAACCCGATGGGATCGGACGCGTTTGCAGGCTTCCTGAAAAGTGAAGTGAGCCGCTGGCAGCGCATCATCACCTCCGCCAAGATCACCGCCACCTGATGCGCGCGGCATTGCTCCATCGGCGCGTGGCGTCCGGGTGGGCCTGGCTGCAGAAGATCGGCCAGGGCTGCCTGGTCAGTGTCCTGGTGGCGCTGGCAGCCGCTTTCGTGTCCAGCCGTTTCGGCGGGCCGCAGCTGCTCTACGCCCTCCTGATGGGGTTGAGCCTGCATTTCCTGGCGAGCGATCCGCGCATCCGGCCGGGGGTGGATTTCTGCGCGCGTACCGTGCTGCGCGTCGGGGTCGCACTGCTGGGGGCGCGCATCACGGTCGCCCAGGTTGCCGAGGTGGGCTGGCAGACGGCGCTGGTGGTGGTCGTGGCCGTGGCCAGCACCGTCACCCTGGGCTGGTGGATGGCCCGGTGGAAGCGCCGCCCCGCCGAGGAAGGCCTCATCTCGGGCGGGTCCGTCGGCATCTGCGGCGCGTCGGCGGCCCTGGCCATCGCCTCGGTGCTGCCGGCCACCAAGGACAACGAACGCTTCACCCTGCTGGTCATCGTGGGCGTCACCCTGCTGTCCACCGTGGCCATGGTGGTCTACCCGCTGGCCACGGAGTTGCTCGGCTGGAGCAACCTGTCGGCCGGCATTTTCCTGGGCGCCACCATCCACGACGTGGCCCAGGTGGTGGCCGCGGCCACCCTGCTCGCCGAAGGCGGCGACACGCAGGTGGTGGATGCGGCCACCGTGGTCAAGCTGTTCCGCGTGATGCTGCTCATGCCCGTGGTGCTGGTCATCTCGCTCCTCTACAGGCGCGCGCAGGTGCAGGCCAGCGGCAAGCCGGTGCCCCTGCTGCCCGGGTTCCTCATCGCCTTCATCGCGCTGGTGCTGCTGGGGAGCCAGGGCGCCATTCCGGCGCAGGCGTCCCAGATGGCCGGGGATGTCTCGCGGGTCTGCCTGCTGCTGGCCATTGCCTCGGCCGGCATCAAGACCGACTTTGCCGACCTGCTGAAGCTGGGCTGGGTGCCCTTGCTCATGCTCCTGTCGGAGACGCTGTGGATCGCCGCCTGGGTGGGTATCACCCACCCCTTCTGGTCCTGACATGCGCCGCGGTGCTTCCCCGGACGATCAGTTCGACGGGCAGCAGGGACTGGGTGGCCATCCCCTCGCCCGCGATCGCCGCCAGGATGTGATGCCCCGCCATGCGGCCCAGGTCCTGCGTGGGCAGGCTGACCGTGGTGAGGCCGGGGTTGATGGCTGCGGCGATCTCCAGGTTGTCGATGCCGCAGATCGACAGCTGCGCCGGCACCTCGAGCTTCATGCGCTGGGCTTCCAGCATCGCGCCCACGGCCAGCAGGTCGTTGCCGCAGAAGATCGCCGTGGGCGGCTCCTTCGCGCTCATCAGCTGGCGCAGTCCCAGCCGTCCGCCTTCCAGATTGAAGGGCTGCTCCGTGAGCAGGTCGGCCCGCAGTTTCAGCCCGGCCTGCGCGAGCGCCTGGCGCACGCCCTCGATGCGGCTGCGCGCGCGGTCGTTGTGCGAGGTGAAGCCGGAGATCACGCCGATCCGGCGGTGGCCCAGGTCGAGCAGGTGGCGCGTCGCCAGGCGGCCCGCCCCTTCGTTGTCGAAGCCCAGGGAGGGCAGCCGGGGGTCGCAGGACCAGGTCAGCAGCGCAGGCTTGCCCCAGGTTTTCAGCGCCGTCCACAGGCGCGGCGCATGGTCCGCGCCCACCAGCACGAGCGCGTCCACGCCGCGCTGCTGCAGGGCCCGCACCACCTCGAATTCGCGCCCGGGGTCGTACTCGTGGCTGGCCACCAGGAGCTGGTAGCCGGCCTGGGCCAGCGCGGTCTGCATGGCCTGCGTGCTGCGGGCGAAGATCGCATGGTCCAGCGTGGGAACCACGCAGCCGACCGTGTGGGTCCGGCCCGAGGCGAGCGCGCGCGCCGCGGCGTCGGGCTGGTAGTCCAGTTGCCGCACGGCCGCCATCACCTTCTCCCGGGTGCTGCTGCGAACCACCTCCGGCTTGCTCAACACCCGCGAGACCGTCGCCGTGGACACGCCGGCGCGGCGGGCGACTTCCTCGATGGTGATGCGCGCACTCATGGCGTCAACAGGCCGGGGAGGGGGTGGACATGAACGCAAATGTAATCGCTTTCGATTTCGGGCTTCGGTGTTTTCCCTCGTTTTGCCGGTGCAGACGGGTTTGGCGCATTGACAGCCGCTGCGGAAGAGGTGAAAGTTGTTGAAAGCGCTTACATTGTCCGGCGCGCAAGTCTCCGGCTAACGAGGAATTCGGGGTGTCCTTGACGGTTCGAACACGCTACAGACGAACAGCCATCGGCCTGGCGACCGTGGGGCTGCTGCTGGTGCTGTGGTACGTCGCGACCACGGTCGCCGGCCTGATCAATCCCTCGCGGTTTCCTCGACCGGACGAGGTGATCAGCGCCTTCACCTTCATCCAGACCGAGGGCTACGGCAACGGCAAGCTGCACCAGCATGTGCTCCACAGCCTGAAGCTGGTGGCCATGGGCTTCGTGGTGGCGGCCGGCCTGGGCGTGCCGCTGGGGCTGCTGATGGGGTATTCGCGCCGCGCCGAGGCGGTGGTCAACCCGGCGTTCCTGCTCCTGCGCCCGATTCCCCCGCTGGCGTGGATTCCTCTGGCCATCGTCTGGCTGGGGCTGGGCGACGGCGCCAAGATCCTGGTGATCTTCGTGGCGGCCTTCGTGCCCTCCGTCATCAACAGCTACACCGGCGTGCGCAGCATCGAGGCGCCGATGATGGAGGCGGCCCGCATGCTGGGCATCCGGGGCTGGCGTCTGGTGTGGGAGGTGCTCGTGCCCGGCGCGCTGCCGATGATCTTCACCGGCCTGCGGCTGTCGCTGCAGGCCAGCTGGACCACGCTGGTGGCGGCCGAACTCATTGGCGCCCTGTACGGGCTGGGCAGCATCCTCAACCAGGCCGCGCAGGACATTTTCCCGGCCATGATCCTCGTGGCCATGGCCTTCGTGGGCCTGTGCGGTGCCTTCACCACCTGGCTGCTGGGGGCCGTGGAAGCGCGCGCCATGCCCTGGCGGAAAGGGCGGGTGGCCGCATGACGAAACCGATGGACCGCCGCCAGTTCTGGGGCCTGACCGCCATGGGCACGGCCGGCTTCCTCGCCGTCTGGTACCTGGCCGGCGTGCTGCAGCTCTCGCCACGGCAGTTCCTGCCGATGCCGCATGAGGTGCTGCTGCGGCTGGTGGACCTGCTGGGCAACCCGTTCGCGGGCGGGACCCTGCTGGAGCACATGCTGGCCAGCCTCAAGCGCTTCGGCGCCGGGTTCGGGCTGGCGGTGCTGATCGGGGTGCCCCTGGGGCTGGCCATGGGCTGGTACCGCTGGCTGGATGACGTGGTGACCCCGCTGTTCGACAGCGTGCGCTTCATCGCGCCGGTGGCCTGGGTGCCGTTCGCCGCGCTGTGGTTCGGCACCAGCATCGGCGGCCCGACGCTGATCATCTTCGCGGGCGCGTTCCCGCCCTGCCTGATCAATGCCTACCGCGGGGCGCGCAACGTCGACATCCGCTTCCTCGAGGCGGCCAGCATGCTGGGCGCCGGCAGCTTCAAGACGATTGCCGAGGTGCTGTTCCCCGCGGCGGTGCCGTCCATCATCGCCGGCCTGCGCATCAGCGCCGGCCTGGGCTGGCTGTCCCTGGTCGGCGCGGAGCTGATCGTGGCCAGCAGCGGTATGGGCAACCTGATCGTGCGCGCCCAGAGCGCCCTGGCCACCGACACCGTCATGGCGGGAATGATCGCCATCGGCCTCATCGGCGTGGTCATCGACGTGCTGATCCGCCGCCTGGAGCGCACGCTCCTCAAATACCGACACGCCTGAGGCGTTCCACCCCCTCGAAGCCGACCCTGCCCATGGCCACCATCCAGTTCACCGACGTCACGCGCGTGTTCGAGCGCGACGGCAAGGACTTCCTGACCCTCGACCACATCAACCTCACGGTGCAGGACCAGGAGTTCGTCGCCATCGTCGGTCCGTCGGGTTGCGGCAAGACCACCTGCATGCGCATGGCCGCTGGCCTGGAGTTCCCCACCACCGGGACCGTCAAGGTCAACGACGTGGTGGTCACCGAGCCCGGGCCGGACCGTGCGGTGGTGTTCCAGCAGTTCGCGCTGTTCCCCTGGAAGTCGGTCTACGACAACATCGACTTCGGCCTGCGCAGCAAGGGCATCGACAAGGCCGAGCGCGACCGGATCATCACCCACTACATCGCCCTGATGAACCTCAAGGGCTACGAGAGCGCCTATCCCCACCAGCTCTCGGGCGGCATGCAGCAGCGGGTGGCCATCGCGCGCGCCTACGCCCTCGACCCGCAGGTGCTGCTGATGGACGAGCCCTTCGGCGCGCTGGACGCGCAGACCCGCGTGGTCATGCAGGAAGAGCTGGTCAAGCTGGCACGCAAGAACCCCCGTACCGTCCTGTTCATCACCCATGCGGTGGAAGAGGCGGTCTACCTGGCCGACCGCGTCGTCGTCATGACCAGCCGCCCGGGCACGGTGAAGGAAGTCCTGGACGTGAAGTCGGTGCGCGAGGCCAACGCCTGGGACCGGCACAGCAAGATTGAAGACGTGATGGACCTGGAAAGCTTCGTCCATCTTCGCACCCGCATCTGGAAGTCCCTGCGTGAGGAGCACGCGGGCACAGATCACTGACCTCAACCCCCAAAGGAGACATCGGCATGAAGAAGGTTTTCGCGACAGCTTCCCTCGCAGTCAGTCTTGTCCTGGGTCTGTCCTCCGGGGCACACGCGCAGGCGCTGACCCCCATCAAGATCAGCTATCAGCCCTCGCTGTACTGGGCGCTCCCGTTCCATGTGGCCACCGAGAAGGGCTGGTGGAAGGAAGTCGGCCTGGCGCCCGAGTTCTCCACCTTCCCGGCCGGGGTGCCGCAGATCGCGGCGTCGGCCGCCGGCTCCTGGGACGTGGGCGGCACCGGCTCGGTGCCGGCCGTGCTGGGGCATGTGCGCTTCGGCATCAAGACCATCGGCCTGTCCAACGACGAATCGGCCGCCAACGGCCTGGTCGGCTCGGCCAAGGCCGCGGCCGAGTTTGCCCGCGACCCGGCGGCCGCCCTGCGCGGCAAGACCATCACCCTGACCCAGAACTCGACCGCCGACTTCGCGGTGCAGTCCTGCCTGAAGAAGTACGGCCTGAAGAAGTCCGACGTGGTGATGAAGAACATGGGCCAGGCCGAGATCATCTCGGCACTGTCGTCCAACAACTCGGACCTGGCGGGCATGTGGGCGCCCAACACCTACACCGTCGAGGAAAAGGCCGGCGCCAAGATGCTGTGCAGCGGCAAGGACGGCGGCGCCCGCGTGCCGGGTGCGCTGATCGCCCGCGGCGACTACGCCAAGCAGAACCCCCAGAACGTGGCCAAGTTCCTGGCCGTCTACCTGCGCGCCTGGAGCTGGATGAACGCCAACCGGCCGGAAGCGCTTCGCATGATGAAGGACTTCTATGCCAAGGGCGGCGTGAGCGTGAGCGACGCGGCGATGAACAAGGAGTTCGAGACCCGCCCGACCTTCAACCTGGCGCAGCAGCTCAAGAGCATGGAGCGCACCGGCGGCAACGCCAACTCCGTCGTGGACGGCTGGTTCACCGAGCTGGCCGGCTTCATGCGCGAGACCGGCGCCGTCCAGCAGGTGCCGGCGGTGGCCGATTTCGTGACCGACGAGTACCTGCGGATGGTCCAGGCCGATCCCAAGCTGCGCGACTTCGCCAACTCCACGCGCTGATCGCCCGCGCCAGGGGGCGGGCCTGATCCGCTCGCTGCCCCTGGCCTTCACACCCTGCTCCGGCGCGCGCAGCCGCGCGTGCGGGGACGCTTTCGGCCTCGGTTCGCCCAGCCTTCACCCAGGAGATGAACGTGTCCATCACGTACTTGAAAAAAGCCCACAAGACGCCGGAAACCGAAACGGCCACCGCGCAGCAGGTGGTCAACACCATGCTGGCGGAGATCCAGAAGAACGGCGAGGCCGCCGTCCGCAAGTACGCGGCCGACCTGGACCACTGGACCGGCGAGCTGATCGTCACGCCCGAGGAGATCGCGGCCAACGCGCGCCAGATCCCGGCGCAGGTCAAGGCGGACATCGACTTCGCGATCGAGCAGGTCTTCGCCTTCGCCCAGGCGCAACGGCGTTCGCTGTCCGAATTCCAGGTCGAGCTCCACAAGGGCGTGACCGCCGGCCAGCGGGTGCTGCCGGTCAACGTGGCCGGCTGCTATGCCCCGGCCGGGCGCTATGCGCACATCGCCAGCGCCTACATGGGCGTGGCCACCGCCAAGGCCGCGGGCGTCAAGACCATCGTCGCCTGCTCCGGGCCGTTCCGCGGCGGGCCGATGCATCCGTACCTGCTGTACGCCTTCCACCGGGCCGGCGCCGACATCATCATGACCCTGGGCGGCGTGCAGGCGATCGCGAGCATGGCGTACGGCCTGTTCACGGGCAAGCCGGCCGACGTGATCGTGGGGCCGGGCAACAAGTTCGTCGCCGAGGCCAAGCGCACCCTGTTCGGCAAGGTCGGCATCGACGTGTTCGCCGGGCCTTCCGAGATCGGCATCATCGCCGACGAGACGGCCGACCCCGCCATCGTCGCCAGCGACCTGGTCGGCCAGGCCGAGCACGGCCACGAGTCGCCCGCCTGGCTGTTCACCACCAGCAAGTCCCTGGCCGAGGAGGTGATGCAGCGCATGCCCCGCCTCATCGAGGCCTTGCCACCCACCGCCCGCGACGCCGCCGGCGCCGCCTGGCGTGACTATGGCGAGGTCATCCTCTGCTCTTCCCGGGAAGAGGTCGTGGAGGTGTCCGACCGCTACGCGAGCGAGCACCTGGAAGTGCATGCCGCGGACCTCGACTGGTGGCTGAAGCACCTGACCTGCTACGGCTCGCTCTTCCTGGGCGAGGAGACCACCGTGGCCTATGGCGACAAGGCCAGCGGCCCCAACCATGTCCTGCCGACCAAGGGCGCGGCCCGCTACTCCGGCGGCCTGTCCGTCCACAAGTTCCTCAAGACCTTCACCTGGCAGAAGATGACCCGCGAGGCGGCGCGCGACATCGGCCTGGCGACGGCCCGCATCTCCCGGCTGGAAGGCATGGAGGCGCATGCCCGCACCGCCGACGACCGGCTCGCCAAGTATTTCCCGGGCGAACGCTTCGAGCTGGGCGAACCCGTCAAGGTCTGAGCCCGGACCCGGCAACAGGAGAGGACGATCGTGGCACCCCACAGCGATGGCATGAGTTCCCTGGCGTCCCGCTTCGGCCTCCAGGGCCGGACGGCGCTCGTCACGGGCGGCAATTCGGGCCTGGGCGAGGCGATGGCCGAAGCCCTGGCCGCGGCCGGCGCGCGGCTGGTGCTCGTGGCCCGCCGGCAGGACGCGCT
>JACCEC011610876.1_pt1 | contig 20371 bp, 37 predicted proteins | sample 7450121 | NCBI WGS metagenome assembly JACCEC01 (sample SAMN15323455, study PRJNA562643) | freshwater metagenome | isolation source: river surface water | place: USA:Blue River Watershed | collected 2017-08-18 | reverse complement strand
TCCACGTAATTCGCGTTCAAAAACTCCGCAATGTCCATCAATTCCTCGTCCCGAAGCCCGCGCGCACCAAGGAGCAGGAACGGAATTCCCGTCTGCCGCATAATCGCCACAATCTGCGCGGTAAACTGCACCGAAAACTGCTTCCCAATAATCACAATCGGCCGCTTGGAAGGTTTCCCTTGTGTCGCTTTCATCATCCCACCCATAAACGGCACTATGTCCTGATACGACTCAAAAACATGATTCGCCACAATAACGAGCGGGTTCTCGTGCTCCGCCTCCTTCCGCGTCTGGTTCGTGAACATCGCCGGCGTTTCAATCGTCAGCGGCATATGCACACCGCGCACCGTCTTTTTCGTTACTTGACCGGAATACCCCTCCTCAAGAAAGATATTCGAATTGTAGCCCACCTCAAATACCGTTTCCGCAATCAATTGGGATGAAGGGTGACCCTCCATGGCCGTATTCGCCACCTTGATCAATTCCTCAAGTGTAATGGTAGGAATCGTCTGTGCCGTGAGGAGATCGATTGCTTGGGTGAGTTCCGTTTCGAGAGTGGCCTTGATCCCCATCACCGTCGGCATACCCGGAATCGGCGTGTTGATATCCATGACGTCATTCAGCACGAGCGGAGTAAGAGTAGTCGCCAGAGTCGTCGCCGTCGTCGTCCCATCGCCCGCATCCTCATCCTGCCGCCGCGCCACCTCCATAAAACAATCCGCCAGAGAGTCCTCACGCTCATCGCGAAAGCGCATTTCGGACAGAATAGACACACCATCATTCGTGATCCCCTGCGGGGTAAGGTAGTTGCGCCCACCAGGGCCAAGGGTGTTACCAATCTTGTTATTAATCGATGCTGCGACACGCTTAATCATCGGCCGGAGCTGTTCCTCTTCCGCCTGAGCACTTCCATCTGCGTACAATTTCTTTATCATGGGTAGAATGTAAACTAAAATTACTTCATTTCCTTATAAACCTGCTTCACATCAAGCGCGCCGGGCGTTTTTTGTAAAATATCCACCTCCAGTTGCGAATAACCACACACATCCCGATAATTGTCAATAAAATCAGGGTTTCCTGATACCGCTCGTGCCTGTTTTCCTGCAATATTGAGCCAAACAGCAATCTGGCTGTCCGAAAGGTGACTCGTCGCCGGCAAAATTCCCATCACCCGCAAAATTCCGACGTGAATTCGTGCATTATCCGCAAAAGAGCCGTGCGTTTTCTTTCGTTCGTGTAAAACTTCCATATTGCTATGCTTTTTTAGTAATAAACTGGTAAATATCGTAGTTACACGTGGCACCGGTCAGGGCATTGTGCGGGTTTGGCTCGGGCGGGAGCCCGCAATAGGCGAGACATTCGTTCAGAGAGAGCTTTTTTGGGATCGGATGTTGATGGGCGACCATGTGCACGTGCACGATCGAGTGAATATCGATGCTACGATAGCCAAAAGGGCTCGGGAGAGAGGCACGGAATGCCGCTGCTTGAAGGAAGCTATGATCAAACTTGGCATTATGGGCCATCAGCATCGGCGGATAGGCGAGCCAGGTAAAAAATTCCTTCAAAATGGCGGACTCATCGTTTGGGAGAGCGGCCAGGTAGTCTTCGGTGAAGCCATTTACGTTTAAGGCACCTTCGTGAACCTCCGCGCCGGGGAAAGGCCGGCATTCTGCATAAAACGTTCGCTTCGGATTCGTGGTGTCTACTGCACCGATCGATAAGATCGATGACGTTTGCGGATCCAGTCCGCTGGTTTCTACATCAATTGCATATAGGGTCATACGGGAATATTATAGCATATGCATAGCAGGTCAACAAGGACGACGCCGGGGAAAAAATTTGGGGTCTGCGGGGGAATACATTTGCATAGCAAGTTTTTCACCCTTTCTCAAAAATCTATACGATCTCGTATACCCTCCCCTGACCCCGGGTGTACCCCCGGTTACCTTCCCAGACATCTCCCTACCGTACAAAGCGCCGTGCCCTCACCTTCATGCCACGCACGCCCTCCTTCTTACGCTTCATGGCTGCCAGAAATACCTTCGTAGCTCGCTGCTCCTGTGTTAATGGTCGTACCAGCTTAGGCATACTCTCTACCCCATAGCGTATCGCATCCATGCTGTGGTCATACCCACTCTCAGGTACATTCAACACCTTCCCATCCTTATCTACCTGCCACATGTAGTTACGGTACTCCTTGATGATATTAACGCTACGCTTGGTGATACTGCAGCGCTGGTCCTGGACCAAGTCTATGCCCCGCACGATACTGTCCCTGCCCTTCGTGCAGGGTATGATGGCAATGCCATAGCCTGCGATATCATCGATACTCTTCGGCTCCGCCGAATCCGCCACGCACAGCACGTTGAGCTCCAGGTTCTGTATCACTGCCGCTATCTGGCTATTCTGCATCCCTTTCTGGAACAGCACCTCATCGAATATTAGGCCGTCACCATGGCGGTAGATTGCAACGATAGCGGTAGGGTCATTGGTATAGCCGAAGTCTATCCCCAGCCGCTCTAGCTTCGCGTCGTGCGGCACCTCTTCGATGATAGCCCAGTCGCGGTATATCTTACCCTCCAGCTCCCCGAGCAAGCCTAACCCAAACACCTGCCACCAATCCTTGCGGCTGCGCCGCTGCTCAATCGATTTCACGATTGACTCTTCGAGCGCTTCATTGTCCTTGTAGGTCAATATGATGTGGTCCACATCATCGCGCTTGCCGAGCACATCGGTGTAGAACCAGAACTCGTTGGTGGGGTTCCAGTCCAGGTAGATTTCATCGCGGGTACGCACTTCGAGCTGTTCGAAGGTTTCAAAGGCCATGTTGTTACACTCGTTCATGTACAGGCGGTCCCGGCGCGGTCCCCGCACCTTGGCTGGCTGGTCCGCCCCGAAGAACTCAATGATTGACCCGCTCTCAAACGTATAGATACTATCCGTTTTGTTCCAGCGGTTGTCATCAAAATAATCATGCGCTTGCATGATAGCGAGAAAGTCTCGCATTGCCCCTTTGCGAAGGTGCGGGAGACTTTCGGATACTATTGACGTAATCTTCGGAATGTTGTCTGTCTGTGACCTGTGGATAAGTACCTGCAGAATCGAGATAGTTTTACTCGCCGAGGTCCCTCCTTGCAGTGCCCGGATACGTTTATTGAGCGCCGCCGTCTTCTTCGTCGCTGTCGTTATCGTGAACATTTATCTTGAGGTTATCGAGCAATGGCTTCACTTGACGAACGTTAATATCGTTCTCTACTTTGTCGCGCATCTTCGTTACGTTCTTCGCTGTGAAGATGAATGCAGCGGCAGGAGAGGCCCCATTTAAGCCATTTTGTACGAGAAAGTCTTGTTGCAAATCCTTCGCTTCTTTATATGCCTTGGAGAATTCTGCTATATCTTTGAGCATTTCGACCTCTTTTGTAGACAAACCTTCGTTATGTCGTAGCTTATACGCTATTTCCGGGTCTTCACCACGCTCAGCCCATTCCTTGAGACTGAAATAGCTCACCTTCACATGTTTTGCAAATTGGATCAATGTGGGGAATTTATTAGGCACATGCTTCCACTTTTCAGCAGTTTTCTTCGGTTCACCAGCAGCATTGAACTCCGTTACCGTTTCCATAATCTCCTTCCGTGTCGGCTCAGTATCAAAAAACTTTATCAGCTCAGCTGTAAATTCCTTTTTAAACTTCGTTGGGCGACCTTTGGTCGCTACCAAATATCCATATTCACGTTGTGCATCTTTTTTTGCCATACGAAGATTATACCACAGCATCTTTGTCCTGTGGTCGCTTTCCTGTCACTTCATAGCCTCGCCGATACAGCGCAGTCTGCAAATGTCGGTAGCGCACCGGTAGCGCATAGTAATCAGTCGCCAGCACACGCTCCTCATTCCATACCTCTGTGTCCTTTTGATACTCTAAAAATGTCTGCTCATCTACATACCCCTCAAAGCGACCAACCTTTATCTTCTTCATACCTTTAGCAGCCATTTCCGCATCCATCGAACGTTCTCGTTCTTCTCTGGCAAGCTTACGCTTCAGCTTCCGAGAAGCATATTTAGATACCGCATTAATTGTCATCATAACTGTTTCACTTCCTTAACTATTAAATCCTTCTGCACCAACATACTCAAATATGTTTCTATCGTCATCTTGCTGTATAAAGCACCCAGCTTTATCACATCTCGCAAATCCTTCGACACTTGTATTGTTGTTTTTTCCATACCACTATTCTATAGCATTATATGAAAATAAGCAAATTTACCCCATTACTACAGTTAACTGTAGTAATCACGCATAAGTGCTGCACCTGTAATATGGCTATACATAGCCATATCCAATCAAATTACTACATATGCCGCACTTTTTAGCTCCTGGCGACATGTACACAGAAATAAATAATAATTATAGTATTATATAATTATATATATACTCTACCCTTGTATTAACATTATATACTATAGTAAGTGTAGTAATATATAAATAAGAGCTATACAGAGCCACACCTGGCTGCTACACCCCACTGCTACACCTCTACTACACTTCTCAACTATAGTAACGGCTTTTACTCCGTAAAAGAACAAAACGCGGGGGCTCCCGCCCCCAGAGACAGTGTTTCTTTCAGAAACACTAGAAAGCGTTTGCTCCGCAAACGCTAGTCTCCACCCCCGGCTACACTCGTTCGAGTCCGTGGCGCGATCCGCGTCCGTAACTCGTACAATCACCAATCCCCCCAACTCCCCATTCCTTTCCCAAATAAGAGGTGAGTGATACACCCGAGCCGGTGGCTTTCAGTTCGAGCCGGTAACAGAACAGTGTTTCTTTAGAAACACTAGAAAGCGTTTGCGAAGCAAACGCTATTCTCAACCCACACACCTCGCCAAACGTCACTAACCGCCCGCCATTGCCCCGCAGACCCCAAAGACATACCAAACGCCACCCGCAGCAATTACGCCCCGCAGAACGCAACACAGACGGCAACAATGACAACGATAAAAAGCAAACAATACAAAAAGCAAGCAGTCAACACGCAACCACACCCCAAACAAACACCCGCAGACATAGCATATATGCTATGCACCGACATAGCATAGGCGCTATACTAAAATGACCATATTGACAATCCATAAAAGTGTACCCGAATAATATTTCCCCATTATATGGCTATACAGAGCCGTCTCGCTATCCACACAAACCCATACAAGCCCTTTACTTCTGTACTCCATTGGAGTACACTATAAGAGTAGAGGAAGGGGCAACCGCCCGCCACTACATTAAACGAACCGCCGACAGTTCATTGACAAAAAAAGATAAAGTCACACGCCCGAAAGCAAGCGTAGCCGCCCGAGCCATAGCCAGAGCGCCTAAATAAGTCTACGAATTGAGGATAGGGAACAAATTGCAAAACTTCAGTTTTGCCAATAGATAACAAAAGAAAGACTTTGTCAACATACCGCACGCACAGCCCCGCCGAGCATCAAGGCAGGCAAGTGATTTAACCGTGCACAAAAAAAAATTTTTCGGCGCTTCGCGCCACCACCGACGAAACATTATATAGAAACATATTCAAAAAATAATTCATTCAATTCAATCGCTTATGACAACCAAAACTTCTGCAGCAGCCGTAACCAAGAACCTCCCAGCTAAGACTATCCGTATTGGCTACATTGCCGCTACCATCTGGAGAAACACAGTCACCTCCGGTGACACCGACAAAGCCTTTTATACCGTTACATTCACCCGTTCATTCCGTGACGGCCAAGGCGAGTGGGCAGATACCACATCGTTTAACCATAACGACCTCCCTGTCCTTACCCTGCTCTCACAGGAAGCCGAACTCTTTATCCGTAACGCAACCCAGGGCTAACCCCTGGTCATACATCATATGAAGCTACAATACGTCCTCGGCGTTTGGTACGCCTCGTACCGTGACCGTTCAAAGGGCCTCTACATTATCACGCAAGCGCCAACACGCGAGCGTGCCATTGCTAAAGGTATATTTATGATTATGGGTCACGAAACACCAACCGCCATCTAACATCTAACATTCAAAAAAAAATCGCCTGGGGCTCTGCCCCAGTCCCCGGCAGGGGAACTCCCCTGCACCCGTAAAAAAACCGCTTGATATATTCAAGCGCCAGCCCCATTGCCTTCAGCAACCCCGCTGGACCCCCGCCCAGGCGAGACGCTATCGCATCTCGCCATGAGCAACAAGGACGACGGAAGAATATTAAAACTTTAGTTTTAATCCACTTAATTCAATCTTAAATTCATTCACATGAAAATCACAAAATTACAGCTCGATACCATTACTTCAACGCTTAACCAGCGTGCACAAAATCACTTCAAGGCTAAGTCTGAAATGATTATTGCAAAGACCAAGCCATCAGCGGAAACGCTTAAATTGCAGAATGAACTTAAAACCATTCTCGAAAAGGTTGACGCGCACAATAACAAAGTGAAAACTTCAAACAAGTTTGGCTACACAATCAACTACAGCACCTACCGCAGCGAAGTTGAAACAGCTGCCTTCGGGTATGCATCAGTGTACTTCCCAAGCCTCGGCTCAATTTCTGTAGCTCCTGACGTCGCAGACGAAGCAAAAAATGCCGCTGACGACATCTCAAACTACATCCTGCGCCTAACCCTCGGCCAAGAAACGCTCGAAAACATGGACGCCTTCATCGCCGGTTTACTCAAGTAACTGCAACATATATGTCTGAGCGCATTTCCGTCCATGCCGACCCGTTGACCGAAGTTTACCACCACACCATCGCACCGCATATTTTGGTCATCGAACAATTCTGGCCTCGCACTGGCGAGCGACACTTCACCCTAAAATCGTATAATGCCATTACTGAAAAGTATTATCCGCAAAATCCGATAATTCAGTTTGAAAATGTCGAAGCCAATCACCTATCCTGAAATGCACTACAACAATTGGTATCGTGTTGAAGTGTATGACCAATCCAAACACGAGCACGCCGTGCTCTGTTTCGCTGATACCCCAGAACAAGCCAAAGACTGCGCCCTAATCTGGATTAAAGAAAACCAAATCAAACCAAAGCGCCTGACCATCACCCACCGCGGCAAATACGATCGCGCCCGCACGCTCTTCCGCAAAGGCATGTACATCATGCCTCAAGGACACGTGCTCGCACTCACCCGCGGCGAGTCGAAAGTCGGCCATATTCCTAACCACCTTAACTAATCAACTCATGCAACCCAACCTCACCAAAGGTGACATCGTCACCATTATCTCTATCAGTGACTGGATGGCCTGCACCGTCCGACAAACCGTGTATGCGACCGGGGAAACTCACATCGTTAACGATGTGACTAAACCAGTCTTCAAAGATACCAAAGCCAAAAGAAACAAGTTCACCCTGCGCTACTCCCTCACCAACGCTGGCCCTGGCAAGCTCGTGTTCCTCAATCTGCCCCTCTCAGTCCTCACGCTCGATTCCGAAGCACCAGCCGAACACCGCAATGGCATGTCCATCACGTCGTTCTCTGGTAACGCCTGCTTCAACTTCATGCAAACCCCGCTCGAAATCCAGGCGATTATCGAATCTTCAAACTTAAACAAGGACTTCGCAGAGCACGACCGTATTCTCTCGCTCGCTGCTGACCGCAACGCGCCAACCTTGGTCTACCCTGACAAGTACACCCCAGGCACGCACGCCATCATCGACCGCATACTAACCCCTAATCTTGCATAATTACCATGCCACGCCTCATTAAATCAAACGTCGACCAAATCCTCGCTGACTTCGAAAATGGCAACCTATCATACGCCCGCGACGAATTCTGGAACTCAACCAAGCTCCAAATGCGCGAAACTATGCTCAAAGCCAACGAAGACTTCATCCAAGACGAACTCGACCGCTTTATCCGTGTAATCTTCCTCCCATAATGAAAAAGTTCGAAATCCGCATCACAAACACTGTCGACGACAACGATCTGGCTACCAGATACATCGTCGCCAGCGACGAAGCAGACGCTGAAGACATATTACAAGAAATAATGGAGGCATACGCCAAATAATCATATGTCAATCAAATACCTCTCCGACTATGCCAACGCTGGCATCTCAAAAGCCCTCGACCAATACGGCGCGTTCTTCGCCTTTTCTTCCGACCAATTCAACGCGCAGAAAAAGCCAAACACCATCTACGCTTCCCTCCCTGGCGGCATGGTGTGTCCAGCTGATAACGTCAGCGCCCTCATGTCCGACCTCGACGCAAACTACCACGCCGCAATCAAGCAAGACATCGAAGAAAATGGCCTCACCGCCATCGTGCTGCGTGAGCTCAACAACTACGAATGCTTCTACACCGGTGACATCGAAGACGCCGTCGACGCCCTCGCCGATTACCCGGTCGATTACAACATGATCCTAGCCACCTACCGCGCCACTGCGGCATCGTATGTTTAGCAACTACACAGCCGGCCCGCTTCAGACCTTCACGTACCGACGTATCGAATACTACGTCGACTACCGCATGAAGCAGTTTCGCACCACCGACCTCAACAAACGCATCAAATTTATCAACTTCGACGACGACTACGGCGATCGTATCCTCGCCAAAATGATCCGCGACGGCGTCGCTGACGAGTCTAAGCTTAATCTTTAACCTTCTCTCCATGAAGTACCAACTCCGCTACCTCGACGCGACCATGGTCGATAACCATGACGTGCTCACCACCGAGCAAATCATCACCGAGATCAAAAACCGCTACCACATCGTGCCTGACAACATCGAAATCTTCCAATTCGACGGCCCGTGGGTAGAGTATTCCGCCGCGTTCACCATCAGCGAACCAATCATTCCAGCCGTCAAAAACCTCTTCAAAAACGCCGGACGCAACATCGAAACCTTCTCCGTCTACGACGAAGACGGCAACGTAATTATTACTGAAGACGTTAATCGAACCCCTGATCATGCTTAATAATCAAAACAAAGTCATCAAAGTGCGCCGTCACGTGATCTCAATTCACGAAACTGACTGCCTCATTGACCCCGTAGTAACCACGCCCGCCGACCTCATCGCCTTCGTCAACCAACAAAACGACACCCTCGAATGGGACGAAATCGAAACCATTACTCACTTTAAGATTGTGGAAACCTACGTATGAGCCTCCTGTTCTGTCCCACCTGTGACACTCTTATCGACACAGACTTCAACGCAGAACACTTCGACTCATGTAGAACAGATATGAAAGTCTACACCATCAACGTCAGCTGGACGACCATCAGCGAAATGCCCGTCCTGGCCAACAGCCCTGAAGAAGCTGAAGCTAAAGCTAAAGAAATGCTGGAGTACATCACGCCGACATTCGTCGACGACTTCCCCGATACCAGTGATTACGTCACCGGTTTCTGCGACGAAGCCAGCGAAGTCTACCGCAAAATTGCCGACATTAACGAAGCAGAATTAATCGCTAATACCCATGACTAAAACTCTCGTAACCTCCGTCGATCACCTCATTAAAATCCTGTCCGGCAAACATACGACCTACCACGACTTTGCCGTGCAGCTGTCCCACGGTGCCTTCTCACGTAAAGAAATGGCCCTCAACGAAGACGGCTCAATCTTCATCTTCAATGGCATTGACGGCACGACCCTAACGCTCACCCCAGAAGAATTATTCACCAACCCTTGGACCAACATCGGCAAAGCCATTACCGAAAACGCGTTCTTTCACCTTAATTACAATAACTAATCCCGCCTATGTACTTCCGCATTATCTCAGCCTTCAACCAAATTGATCACGACATCATTGCTAACAACCCTGACGACGCAATTATGATCGCCCGCTCGCTCTATCCAAACACCCCATTAACCATCGTTAAAATAACCCACCAAGAATTCCATGTACCACGACATTCAAACTAAAGCCCGACGCCTGCAGCGTCGCCGCCCACGCGTTTCCTCGCAAAAGCACCAGCGCCTGACCGCGCTCGTGCTCGCCTTAACCATCATAACCTTCTACGCGTATGTCTATTAACCTCAACCATAAAAAGCTCGTATCCGTAAAACCAATCCACGAGTACACCGATATCGAACTGTACTACGACTACGACGAGCACCTGTTCTTCAACCACTACGACACCATGGGCGCCGTTCGCTTCATCGAAAAGCTCACTGATCTCGATCGTGACAGTATCTTCATCGACACCGACGAACTGACCGTCGCGCTCGCTGACTATTACAAGCACAATCCCTTCTAATATGTCCTCCGAACACTTCTGCATCATCATCAAGTACCTCGAACGCCATGACCCCTGGATGTCTGTCGAAGCCGTCATTCAAAAATTAATCGCCGATAACGCACCATTCTAATTACATATGGATCCTCTCTACCAACTCGCCCACGCATTCATTCACGATCAATCCGACGCTAACGCCATTGCTCTCGTCAAATGGTGTCAAGAAGAAGGCGGCTGCCTTACAGGATCGTACGCGACCAACTTCCTTGAAGAAGCTGACGTCATCGACGCTGTTAATGACGACACCTACCGCACACTCATGCACTCCGAGCTAAAAGCTATGGCTGCCGCTATTGGTCAATCAGATACCGAATACGGCACCTTCTGGACTATCATTAAAGAATATTACTACGACGTCATTAACCCTCGCTAACCATGAGAACCATCACAACCAACACTGACGTGTACACCTTCCGTGAACTACCACCTAAAGCCCAAGAAAAAGCTATTGACGACGTGCGCAATAACGAATACTACGCCAGCTGGCCGTGGCATGAAGATACCATCTACGAATTCGTAAAAATGCTAATGGACGAAGGCTGGGAACTTGACGTAACAGATGTCGCGTTCTCCGGCTTCTGGAGCCAGGGTGACGGCGCATCCTTCGACGCCACCATCAACATTGCCAAGTATATCAACAAGCACAACCTTGCCGAAAAGTACCCACTTGTACTAAAATATGTTGACGAGTTTTCTATTCGTGGTGGTACGCATAAAAACTCATACGCGACTCATTATTCACACGAACGTACTCGCTACTTCGAAATCGAAACTGATTACATCGATAGCGCTCACGGCGAAGAAATCCTCGGCGTCGACGGCATCAAAGCTCTCGAAGCAGAAATTAAAGCCTTAGAAAAAGATATCGAAGATCGCCGCTACCACCTCTCAAACGATATCTACCGCGCCCTCGAAAAAGAGTACAACGACCTCATGACGGACGAAACTATTACTGATTATCTCATTGCAAATGACACTGAATTCACCATCGACGGAGAAATCTACTAACACCGTAATTGACACGCGCAAAACTATTAAAGTAGCGCTCAAATTACACACCAAGTTAGCCAAGCTTGCCAAGAAAAACCGTCGTACCCTCGCCGCGCAGCTCGAATGCCTCATCGATAATGCCTAGCGTTTGCACGGCATATCTGCTATAATACTCATGGTTCATTGGAATACATGAGCTTGTGTACAGAAAAAGCCCCCACTGGGGGCCTTTCTGTTTGCAGGTTTGTGTGTACTCCCTACACCTTCGTTTCATCCAAGAGCAATGCCAAATACTGACCGTACTTCCGATTGTTTGCGTGCGCTCGTTTCTTAAACCGATCGTACACTTCTGGGGTCACAAATATCGCCTTGCGTGGAGTCTTGATTTTCTTTTTTATTGTGTCCATGTGCATATCATAGCACATGCATAGCTAAAAAGCCATATCCTGTTGTTCACGGGTCATCACTTCCTCACTCTTCGTCAAAACACCTGCCGGAAACCAGCGCATAAACCGGTGACCATCTACCATGACCTGCTTCTTCTCCAACCCGAGCGCTTTCTTAAATATGTTGGCGATCTCCACTTCGTCGCTCTTACGGAACTTCGCACCAATCTGCACGAGCGCCGATCGGAACGCCATCTCGGACGTGACGCCGCTCTTTTTCTGGCGTTCGTCCAACGTCATGTACCACTCAACAATGCGGTCTTCGTTCGGGTCTGTCACCTGACGACGCGCCTGCTGCTCCATCACGTCCTCAGAAAATTCGTACGTGGTTTCCTTCAGTGTTTCAACGCGGTACAACGCCTCCGCAAAGAGCTGATCTCGATTCGTGCGCAGCCATTCGATATTGGCTTCGCCCTGTGTCGCTACAGGTAACCAACGACGGTTCCCCGTTTCGTCCTTCAGGTACTCGGTCTGGTTGGTGGTCATCGCAAACACGCAGCGTCGCGGGTGTGTCTGCACGTGCCGTTCATAGGGACTGCGGTACTTATCGTTCTGCGTGGTGATGACGGCCTTCAGCTGCTTAATCTCACCACGGGACAACGTTTCACCTTCCGAAAATTCAATGATGAGGTTGCCCTGGAGTAGCATCAAAAAGTCCTTACTGTCTGGAGCAGCAGTCGTCTCCACGTGCCACGCGCCGCCGATAATTCCCAAGGACGTCGACTTTTTCGTGCCCTGCGGGCCTTCCAGCACCAGCACGTAGTCAAACTTACAGCCCGGCTCAATAATCCGGCGCGCCATACCCTTAAACCAGTTGCTACCTACTGTCTTGTGGTACTCGTCCTTCGCAACGTTGTACGTTTCCGAAAGCCACGTATCCAACCGTGATACACCGTCCCACGTTATACCGCGGATGTAATCTTTTGCTGAGTCAACGGCTAAGTTACGAGCCTGCTCTAATAGTGCCGCCCGAACGGTTGACGGGGCGACCATCGAAAAGCTCGGATACTTTACTGATATCTCTCGCGTGAGCGTGATCTCATCACTATCGTGCAATTCGCGGTAGGCGTTTTGGACTGGGTCACGGTATAAGTACACCTGCAAAAATTCATCGTATATGCAGCGCCGTGCAAACTGATCGTCCTCAAGCAAAATCTTACTCACGTTCTCCAGGTTCACGTATGGCGTGCCTTTTCCATTTACATAAAATTGTATCTCCGGTGCTTCCTCAACCGCGCGTCCAGCGATCGATTCCCAGATTGTCTCCAACTCATCGGCCCCCAGGGGATCGTTCATGGCTTCAGCCACCGCCATAAACGCGCCCTTCACCTCCGGGTACTTATTGGCTGGTTGCCCGCGGAGCATCGTACCCAAGAGTGAGCACAAGTGATTATTGCGACCATCGCCGTCCTTCAGTGACTGCGCCTGATTAATTTTCTTCAATAGGGACGCCGGCTTTTTTCGCTTTTTTTCTCCCGCTTCAAACATCGCGCGTGGAAATACAGTCGGCTCCATTGCAACCTCGACCACGTACTCGCCTCCGGCTAACTCACCATCCTTGCCAATGTAATTCGTGACCGATCCGGCAGCGACTACATACCCTCCATCGTTCCGAATGTCAACGTGCGGAAACTGTGGATAGGTGTTGGCAGTTTGCTTGATTGTCGCATCGTACTGGTAATAGAGATGGTATCCACCCGACGGTGTTTTGACCGTAAACGTAGCCGGAAACTGCTTCCAATCGACTACCGTTTCTCCCTTCGTATCAATGTCGACAACAGTGACGCCGCTAATTTTTCCGGTGATAATTCCGATGTTTGCGTCCGGTGTTTTCTCCCACCAGCCCTCTATAATATCCAGCGTGGCTGGCGTATTTTGTAAATCAATCCACTCGGCGATCAGTGGACGCTTATCTTTTTTTAACGGTAGAATTGAATACCCCTGCGTGTGGTACTGAAGTGCTTTAGCGTAAAATTTTGACATGAGTTATTAGAATAAGGTGCTTGTGTGTAAGTGCTATGCATTATAGCATACAAGTAGACGTTCTTTCCACATCAACTACTTCATATCGGTAGTTACATACCCACAGAGTTCTCTCTCTCCAACTAACAAGATTGCAAGAAGTCCCCACTATGGGGCTTTTTGCTTTGCTATGCATGTGCTATAATGTCGGTATGTTACACACGAACAAAGTTCGCGCTGCACAAATCGAAACGTGGAAGGCACGCGCTATTTCGTGGTCGCAGCTCAACGGCTGGCAGTACAACAAATTGCAATGGTTCCAAAAGTATATTCTCAACATCAAAGAAGACGGCAACGCCGGTATGAAGTTCGGCAATACTGTTGGTGACACGCTCGGTACTCCAGACTCATACGTACCGCTCTTAAACCCACACCTCGTCGGCATCAAAGAATTCGAACTCCACGCCAAGATGAATGGCTACTCGCTCATCGGCTACGCCGACCACTACTGCCCAGAAACTAAAGTGCTCAACGAAAACAAAACGTCGCAAAACCCAAACCGCTGGACACAAAAAGATGTCAACGAACACGGACAGCTCGACATGTACGGACTCATGCTCCTCTTGCAGCACGGAACTAAACCTGAAGACGTCCAAATGTACCTCAACTTCATTCACGTCACCGAAGGCAACGACTTCCAACTACGCGTCACCGATCCAACCAAATTCAGTCGATTCCAAACAACAAGGACGACGCAGCAATGCCTCCAATTTGGCGCCGGTATTGACAAGATCGTCAAAGCAATGGAGAAGTACGCTATGTCATTGCCCTAATGCATAGCATATGCTATACTAGTATCGGTGGGAGGTAGAAGGGGGGATGATTGCCTATGTGACCCGGGGAAAAGCAATCTGCCGAATGACGTCTATGTAAGTGTGACGCCGTCTCCCACCTTCTGTCTCCGACAGATAATTAAAATTAAATTTCTCAGATAATATATGACAAAAGAACTCGCAACCGCCGCCTCAGCCGATTCATTGAACGCCCTCGCTAACATGTTCCCCACTGATCCGGGATACACGCGCACGTTACTCCCTCGCCTCACCTTCGTGTCGCAAGACAAAACTGAAGGTAAAGGTAAAAACATGAAAGTGATCATGGAGGCCGGGACCTTCGTCGAAGAACGCGAAACCGATGAACTCAACGATGACGGCAAAAAGATTTGGTCAAAGACTGAACTCGGCCTTGCCATTGAAGGTATCATCCTCTACCAGCGCAAGCAGCTCCGGTACTACGATGAAGCAACTGAAGAGTTTACCTCATCACCAATCTTCGATACTGATGACGAAATCGTACCGCTCTTCTGCAACAAGGTAGAAAAGCACCGCGGTACACCAGCTGAGCTCAAGACTAAGTTCCAGTACACCGCGCCAGACGGTAAGGTAAAATCAAAGCTCGAAGAAAACCGTGTCCTCTACATTCTCAAAGACGGCGAGATCTTCCAGCTCAACCTCCGCGGATCGTCAATGTATTCCTTCCTCGGATACACTCGAAAAACGCTCTGCCCGTCAGTCTTGACCCACATGGCGTCAGAACCTAAAGAAAAAGGTTCGATCGAATGGAACCAAATGACCTTCACACCAGTACGCGTACTCACGCAAACTGAAGTAAACGAAGTAGTTAATTACATTGAAAGTATCCGCAACGGTATCGCTGAAGAAAAAGCGTACTTCGCCGGACAAGCCCCTGCCGCTACACCAGGCGCAGCGCTGCCAGCAGGTGACCCTGACTTTTAACATCACCGGGGAGCGGATACATGATCCGCTTCCACCTGACGTTATAATTTAAGTTCATTCATTATGTTTGTTTCATTGTTTGTTTTTATTATCACCTTCGTACTTTCAATGGTCGGCCTCCTCGCCATGGTCACCATGATCGATTACTGGTTCGACTACTGCCTAGAGAATGATAAGTCTGCAGCCTTCGCCGTATCAGCTCCGATCGCATTCGTCATAGCTGTCCTCGCCGCCTTCGGTTTAGCTTTTTAGCGTATGCAAACACCATTGCCGGAAGAAATTACAAACCTAGACCAAATGAGTCAAGTAAATCTCATACAAACAACTAACCAACTCATCACCTACCTCGCCGAACTGACTGAGGTGGTGGAGGGGAAGCCAACCTACGCAGACGGATATGAGCAAGGTAAGTTTGACGCAGAAATGGACAAGCTGAATAAAGTACCACCCCTCAAAGAGACGCTGTTAAATGACCTTGCTGACCTCACTTGGTACATCAAAAATGAAGGTGTTGATGAGATTGAAAACGGTGTGAATTATGTAAAGGTCAAAGACGTCGAAGCCATCATTAACCGCCTTATTCCCTAGTGTATGACAAAACCATATTTAACCAGCGGAGACGTAAAACTTATCAAAGAACTATCGGACTCATTTATGTACGGCGAAGAGAGCACTGAAATGATTAGGCTTAAAAAATACCTTGCTCGTAAAAATAAAGCTGTCCGTAAGCAGACGCTAGAGGATGTACGGGCAGGGGTGCCACCTGAAAACACCACTGCATATGGTTACGAGAGTGGCAGGGTAAAGCAGCGTATTCACAACGATGTCCGCACCGCCGTACTGGAGCACTTAGATTTATTGGGTAAGGAGTAAATTATGCGAGAAAATATACCAACTATAACTAGAATAATGAAAGAGTTGACAGACATTAAAGACCAGTTTCAATCAAAAGCGACCAAGCAAGAAATAGATGAAATCATTTATGCATTGTCCGACCTTCGTGACTTAATGGATTACTAAAATGCCAACCCCACAAAACCCTCCCGCCCTGATTAAAGAGATGCAGGAGCGACTAGTGACACCACTAGCAATGAATATGAGCTGGATAAACAAACCCAACTACCGTGACCATATGGATGCCGTAGTCACCGACACCGCCAACGCTACCTTAGAGTATGTGAAGGGGGTGGCAGCTGAAATGCGGACAAAAGCTAGAGAGGAATACAGTGAGTTTGGATTGCAAACTATTGAAGGTGAAATTACTGCCCTCACCGACCTCATCGCCCGTCTTACCAGTAACCCCAGCCACGCTTGTCAGTCGGACATAGTGCTAACCAGTAACCCACGTAAGTATAGTTGCTCGATATGTGGAAGGACTGAAAATGAACCATTTGCCGCATTAAAAGCTATTGAGTAACTTGTATGAACCAGCGACCTATTGAGGTAGTAACAAAAGAGTTCATAACTGAGCAAGCTAAAATACATTTTGGTTTAGACGTATCAAAAACCGAGGTCTATATGAAGAGCGAAGACTTTGTAAAATTTATGACTCTAATTGCACATAATGAGCGCCGCCAAGCTGATGAGCGGTTGCGGGAGGTGGTGGGGGAGATACTGAAACAATTATGGCAGATATACACTGTTGAGGGTGGTATGGTTACGGCAGTCTTAGAGCGTGACATCAAGGCCATCGCCCAAAAGCACAACATCGACATTACCCCTAATACACCACAGGTATGATTCCTTTAACACCTAGTTCGACTAATTACTGTTGGTGGAACCGAAGAGGAGGTTTCTTCAATGAAATACACTATGACGCTTATAATGTACCCTTCAGGCATGACTAACTGCGGAACCTGCCCAGCATGCCTAGCCTTCCATAAGAAGATGATGGCGAGACGGTCGAAGAAGACCACAGACGTTATTAGGAAGTAAGAAATTGAGATATGAATTGGAAGACTATAGTAGACATAGCAATATGGGTGGGCGGATACTTTATGGCTGTAACTCTCATTGAATACCAGGGCGACAAGATGGTTGACTTAGCCGGAGACTTATTTGGTGCATTGGGGTTGATGTTCATCGCCGTCGAAAGAGCACTGAGAGACAACTAACATACCCACCTACCTCTTTGTAGTTATAACAGCCCAGGTTCCGCTGACGTTGTATAACATTAGTAGCCTAGTAGCCCCGATGTGTGTATGAAACTAAAATGCACGGTGTGCAAAGCTAAGACAAGTAATCACATTATGTCTGTTCCCTTTTGTGAAGACCATTTTGCATTACCCCAGACTCAAAAGGAGATACGCCAATTTGTTGAACAGTACATAATTCCAAGACCTGTGGATAAACCACCTATTGACAAAACTACGTGATACAATTCATGTAATGGCAAATCCACATTCAACAGCGATAAAAGAGTTAGTTAAAAATAACCCAGGAAATTTTACTTACCAAGATTTAAGTAACAAGTTTGGTATCACCGCCGAGCAGGTCCGCAACATAGCCCGCGCAAGTAATTTGCAGGGCTATTTTCGTAAGACGAATACGAACCAGCAGGGTGGTATAATTAAGCTTAGTAGCTCATTGAAAGGGAGAAAGGAGATGAAGAACCGCAACATACTTATCGTCGGCGACCTGCATGAACCTTTCTGCCTGGACGATTACCTGTCGTTTTGTCAGAATGTGTACAAGCAGTACAAGTGCAACCATGTCATCTTCATCGGTGACGTGATTGACAACCACTACTCAAGCTTCCACGACGCGGACCCTGACGGTATGGGGGCGCTTGCGGAGCTTGAGGCTGCGATTGAACGGCTGGCTCGTTGGTACAAAGCATTTCCGGATGCTGACGTATGTATCGGCAATCACGACCGTATCGTGGCGCGTAAGGGGTTTGCTGCTGGACTGTCAAAACGCTGGTTTAAGGGGTTGGCCGAGGTGCTTAACGTACCTCGTTGGAACTTCCAAGAAAGTTTTGTGTACGATGGAGTCGAGTACATCCACGGAGAAGGTGGTACTGCTCGTCTTCGGTGCATGAAAGAAGGTCGCTCTGTAGTGCAGGGCCACCGACACACTGAAGGTTACGTCCATATCCACCCGCAGCGTGGCGGACACGTCTTCGGTATTCAAGTCGGGACTGGCCTTGATTCAAAAAGCTACGCAGCGCAGTACGCTCGTAACTTTCCTTCCTCAGTTATCGCTTGCGCCGTTGTGCTCAATAACGGCAAGCAACCGATTCTTGTGGTGAAGTAACTTATGCACACCCTCATCAGGTGTGCTTTTCTTTAGGTGTATAATAGTAGTAGATTGTAAGTAGTAAGCTGGTGTGGCTGAATAGGTAGAAGCTAGTGGTACTGCGTAGCGGTATCTGAGGTGGAACGTGCGTAGCTGTAAAGGCTACAAGGCGCTGCACCCACTTTGCAAGGTGACTATACGAGTGACAACATCCTGTCGGGGCCAAAAGCCTCACTTGTGAGTCTCGTCAAATCCTTGCCTCCAGCTTACTACTCGCAATTTGTTCTTTACAACAGGAGGCCACCATGTCACAGATTGACGCATTCTGCTGGTGGTGTCACGCTCCCATCAAAAAGATGCCAAAAAGCTACGACCCAAAAAGGCACAAAGCAATTTGTAGCCGTGGCTGTCGAGATGCGGAAACGCTTTTCAATATCCACTTCAACGATGAAGAAATAAACCGGCGAGCACACTACCGTTATCTCACGGAGGAAAACGATGGCGAAGCATGAAGGGCCTTGCCCGTGTTGCGACTTTGTAGGTATTCTTACAAGACACCACATCTATCCCAAACGGATATATGGTAGGCAACACAATCGACAAGTGTTCATACTCTGCCGGAAGTGTCACAATGAACTTGAGACACACATACCGTACCAGCGTATGACGCACGACTTCTACCAGCAAATCGTGCACGTGTTCCTTGAGGAGCTGTGCCCCAACGCAAGGAGGCGAAATGGATAACCCCTTCAAATCGTTCTTCCACCTGAAGCCAAAGAACACCTGTCCCCACTGTGGGCAGACGTACTTCCCTGGCACTGAGGTGGTTGTCGTCAAACACATCGGCCGCACTACTGACCAAGCGCATTTTTGCAGCGAGGCGTGTGCGAACGACTGGTACATCGAACACCTGAGAAAGAGTGGGCTATGACTGTTGACCTTGATGAGTTACCTCACAGAAGGTGCGCTACGTGCAACGAACTACGCCCTCACCGGCGTATGCTTGAAGTCGAAGACAAGTGGTACTGCAACATCTTTTGCTCGAAAGGAGCACCAAGAAATGAAACAAATCCTCCTCGCACTGACCGCTTTGGTGGCGCTCTCATCGCCTTCCATCGCCGAACACCCGATGCCCCCGATGCCTGAAGGTGGTGTCTCTCACGTCTATGCTAGCGAATGCACTGACGTGGAATCCGGTGAAGAAGGCATCTGCCAACTGTTGCAGGACAAAGAGGGCAACCTCTACACCCTGTTCTGGCAGGACGATGAGCTGAAGTTCATCCGCCGACCGACCGCAGAAGGTTATGAAACGATGTGGCAACACGACACGTTCAACACCTACTGAACTACCCGCTCCCTTTATTGGGGGCGGTTTTATAGCCATTTTTTACCTTGGCAGTCATACACGGTATAATTAACCCCTATGACACAAGATATGAAAACAAGCCTCTTGGAGGTGGTAGACTTCGCAGCCTCAAAATTACAAATAGAAAGTAAGAGTAAGTTGTTTTTAGCCGTTCAGGAGGCCATAGAACGTCACACAGTGCCCGTAGACAACGATGATTGGCTTGAGGCGGCTAAGCCAACTATCCGGATTCACCGGACACTTGAGACTTGCGTTTCGTGCGAGGGGTGATAGTATAAAAGAGTCACCGTGCTAGTGT
>JACCEC012569102.1_pt1 | contig 20374 bp, 38 predicted proteins | sample 7450121 | NCBI WGS metagenome assembly JACCEC01 (sample SAMN15323455, study PRJNA562643) | freshwater metagenome | isolation source: river surface water | place: USA:Blue River Watershed | collected 2017-08-18 | reverse complement strand
GGTGGGGGTGGATTAAAAAGATTCAGGGCGAGGGAAAGCAGGAGTTGCACGACGGTACTCCCCGCACCACTGATCCAAGTCGACTTCCGGGTACGCCGTGAAATAGAGGCGATCTCCAGCGTAGTTGATGTTCGCCTCAGACCGCTCAATGCAAGAAGGCGGATAGCGACGGCAAACGCCGCACTCGTCGGCTTTCGAGAGGTAGAACACGCACGTTCCACATGACTCAGGCGGGAGAGGGGTGGGGGTTTCCATTGGGTTCCCGTTGGGGGGAGTGTCTAGTTGGAGATGGGTGTGGGGGGAGGGAGACTAATACCGCTATCGACTGTGCGCGAAGGGGTGAGGGGTCGTCCAAAATCTCTGCTCTCGCGTAGGACGGGTCCCATCTAGCCGAAAGTATTTGTACTCAACCACCATACATAGAGCGTAAGCTATTGAAGCGTATAGGCTTGTGGCGATCGCTCATTGTGCTGTGTGCCAGGCTATTTAGCTGCATAGGGGGTGGGGGGGGGGCGGGGGTGGATGCCAGGCGACATGGTGTTGTCTGAGCGTCAACAGAGGAGACTAACCCGCCCCTCTCTCACCTACACTCATTGCCACCCTCGCCCCTCTCTCACTCACTCACTCGACTGCAAGCGCACACCCTGCCATTGCGCACCCCCTCCATGGCACTGTCGCTGTCGCAGCGCACTGGCTGCTGATTTCAGCGCCCTAGCTGGTGTGCTAGGGGGTACTATCTCGCCGGTAGGCATGGCAGGGGAGCAACCTACCGGGTCAATGATAGTGCCGTTTGACGTGATCCCTTGTACGCGCTCGCGCTCATCGGTGGATCGACTGTTTACCGGCCGCGCTGATCTCTCGCCAGCGGACAGCACAATTGTACACTCATCGCGCCCTCTCGTCACGCGCAGCCTGCCTATTACAAGCAGCTCTAATCCACTCACTGAGCTTGCCCGCGCCCGCAGCTCTCTTCCATCGCTCGATATCTTCAATCGGTGCGCGGATAGTCAGCATCTTACTGTCGCCCATAATCGGCGGTCGTCCGAGTTTTTTTCTAAGTTTTTTTGCCATACGTAAAGCATAGCGCACTAGCGCTTTATGTCAATACGCGATGTGCGCCTACAGTAGCCCACCATAGATTTGTATTGACAGAAGATATTGGCGGGTCGATACTCCACACATGCGAGGCACAGTTGCCAAGCCACTCAACACATGAGCCAAACCATGACACAGCACATCTACGATAACGCCGACCAGTGCTACGCGGCCCTTGAATCAATCGCCACACGCCAGGGCTTTACGGTGTCCGCGCGTAGCGGCATCTTCTCCGACCTCGTCCTGGTCGCATCCACGCAATCCCACGGCCCCGCCTGCTACGCGGCATCGCGGCTAGTGCTGACCGGCACGCCATACCACGTAGGCATGTGGCAAGCTTGGTTTTAATCTCCCCCAGCCCCACTCAACACAGGAGACAAGACAGTGACCCGCAACGACGCACTACCTTACGTTTCATTCGTTGTCGACGACGCCGGTTCTGGTCGAGAGATCGGCGCCGATCAACACGCAACGACCCGCGAAACAGGCCACAAGTACCGCTCAGTCCTGGTCGGTTGGCAATGCGGTTTTGAGCCGTTGTTCGTCGCCGTTCACAGTTATCTTGACGTTGAACTAGACGATCAAGAAGCGGAAGAGATGGCGCAAGAGTACCTCGCCGAGCGCAATTGGTTCTCGGGCGAACCAACCGACGCTGACTACATCATCCGCTAACCCCCTCACCCCCTAACCCCAGGCCAAACAATGAAAACCGCACGCCCAACACTAGACGAATTCACCGCCGCTTACATTGAATGCGCCCTCTGGAGTTCGACCGACGATAACGGCGAGCCAATTGACGCTAACTACGATGTCGACTCAATCGACCCGCAGGCACTACATGACGTAATCGTTGATTGCCGCGAATTCACAACCGCATATCGCGAGCTGATCGCTGGCCAAGAATCACAAGCCGGTCACGATTACTGGTTGACCCGCAATCGCCACGGCGCCGGATTCTGGGATCGTGGTGATGACGTTTACCCCGAATCGGTGCGCGAATACCTAACGCGAATCTCGCATGAGGCCGGAAGTGTCGACGTTTACGTTGGCGATGATGGCCAGCTCTACTTTTCATAACGCCCCCCGATCCCCCGCCCTACGGGGCGGACACTCGGCAGACGTTTAACCCCCCACAAGGAGCTCAGTCGTGAAACTACTATCCACAAATGCCAAACTAAGCAAAACGGCCGGAGGCGCAGCCGCTTACCTTGCAGCCGGCCTAACACTGGCGCCCGCTAGCCTATCGGGCCACAACGTATGCCGCGCATCAACGGCCGGTTGCCGCAGCGCTTGTTTAGCTCATTTCTCTGGCCAGCGCGTAACGCCAGGCGCCCGCAATAAAGCACTACGCGATACGCTGCGACTGTTCGACAATCGCGCCGAGTTTTTGGCCGATTTGAACCGCGACATCGCCTCTCATGTGCGTAAGGCCGAAATCGGCGGTCTAATCCCGATTATTCGGCTAAACGTCGGGAGCGATTTAGATTGGCTCGAGGTTATCGAGCGATGGGGTGGAGTTCAATTCTACGACTACACAAAAGTACAATCGCGCATGCGGCGCTATCTTGATGGCGCCTTGCCATCGAACTACGCGATTACCTTTTCGGCCAGCGAGCGCACAACTGACGCCCAATTGCGCGAAGTGCTCGAGCGCGGTGGTAATGTGGCGACCGTGTTTAACGTCGCCTATAACGGCCAGCGCAAGATTTACGGCGCCTTGCCGCAACTACTCGAGCTTGACGGCGCCTCATTCCCGGTTATCGATGGGGACCAGCACGATATTCGCCTACCCGCAATCGATGGGCGCGGCGTAATCGTCGGCCTGCGCTTGAAAGGAACAAATGCGGCCAAGGATGGCGCCCGCGCTCACTTGTTCGCCAAATAACGCCACTCGAGGGAATCACCATGGCCAACCTAATCCAACACATCTACGCGTTTTTATTGCATGTGATCGACGCGCCCGATACGGCGCCCGTAACTCGAGAAACCGCCGAGGAACTCGAGGAACTCTGCGCGGATGCAATCAACGGAAATCTTGACCCGCTGAAAGACCTCGACGCGCCTAGCTAGTTCGCTAGTGAACGGGCGCGCAAACCAATTGAACCGCCAAACCCTTTAATGGCGCAATTTCAACCCCTCCCGCACAGCGTACAGCCGGCTTCGCACCCGGCGCGGGGGCTTTTGGACCGTTACCCTAACTGAGAGGATCGAGACAGATGACAGCTACACTACGCCAAACCCGATACCCTGAGCTTTGCTACATGCAACAGGACCGCAATCTATGGCGGTTCGTCTATGTGGGAGATGACAGCGAATCCGTGGTTGGCCCGCAGTATCGAACGAAAGCCGAACTGCTGGCCGACCTGGAGCGATACGCTCGCGAGTGGGGATTCTAAGCCAACAAAAAGAGCCCGCGCTGCTATAACAGCCGGGCCGGTGGTCAAACCCTGAAATGGAGGATTCGACGTGAAAACTGTACCGCGCAAGAAACGAAAACACAATCCAGAGGTGTTGCGCTACAAGCGCGCAGCCCGCGCCCTCGGCCTAGCATGGCGTGACGTAACCGCCGAGCGCGACCGACTGAGAGCGCACGAGCGCCTATTGCGGGAAGACGACGATACGATCCGCCGCGAGGCATGGGCCATGTACGCTGGCGAACAAGCGGCGCCCTGGTGGCGTGGCGCTTTTCAGCGCAAGTTCGCCAAGCTACTGAGAGAGGGCGGAGACTGCGACCAGGTGCGCGGCTGGGATGAGCTGTGCCAGCAACTCCGCTCCATCTGCCCCAGCGTCCACGAGTGGACTAGCGGCGATATCTTCGACCTGGTGTGCAGCGATTACCCGCCACTGGTGGACGTGACCGAGCACTACGAAAACGCCATCCGCAATCTACTAGGCGTCACGTCGGCGCCTGCGTCATTCGACCTATCCGACACGCCATTCTAAGGGGAGCACATGCGAACTATCATCCGCCACAGCAACCGCAAAGAATGGCGCACCGATAACGGCGATACGTGGGGCGCTTACCGAGTGGGCAAGGATCGCTGGGTAGGCTACCACACGCCAGAGGGCGGGCGCCAAGAGCTATTGAAGATTTACCCCTCACCCGACCATGTGTTTCGCATGGCGATAAGTGAGGAACCGCAACAGATCGAGTTGTTCTAACCCTCTCCCCGTCGCGCTCTACCGGGCGCGGCGGGGCTTTTTCGTTGACTGACCGTGAGTTCCTTTAATGGGGCGATTTTATGAACGCATACGCCTACACGCGCGTCAGCACAACCCGCCAAGCTGACGAGGGCCTCTCCCTCCCCGAGCAAGCCGACCGAATTAAGGCCCATTGCCACAGCAAGGGCTGGAAGCTCGCTAGGACGTTCGTAGAACGCGGCGCGTCCGCCACGCGGCTCTCTAGGCGTCCACAGCTAGAACGCGCCATAGAGGCTGTGTGTGCGTCTGGTGGGGTGCTGGTGTTTTTCGACCTTACGCGCCTCGCCAGGAACCTCGGTGACGCCGTGGCCATTGAGAGGCGACTTAGGGATGCTGGCGCTCACTTCGCTGCGGTCAATGAGCCGTGGGAAACAGCCACGCCCACTGGTCGCCTGTTGTTCCATTTCCTAGCGGCTATCGCGGAGTGGGATTCTGGCATCAAGGGCGAGAAGATCGCGGCCAGCAATCGCCGCACAGTCGAGGAGCTAGGCCACCGCACGAATGGCCCGCAGCCTGCCGGCTACCGGCTGAAGTCAGGCAAACGGGTCGCATGTCCTCGTGAACTGGAAGTTATTGAAATGGCGCGAAATCTCGCACAGATTGAGGGTTTCGCTGGGGCGGCCAAGATGCTCTGCGAGCAAGGCGTCCCCACTATCGCGTCACTGAGAGGCTATAAGCGCAAAAGCTGCTGGAACCGGCAACTGGTGCGCGATCTGGTAGTAAAAGCCCAGGCCGGGTCTGCCCCGCATGGAGCTTGAAGGACGGGGGTGATTCAGTGTCCCCGCCCCGCTCTGCGCCCCGGCCTGGGTGTTTTGGTTAGTCGTAGACTTCGACTCTACTCTGCTCATTAGCAGGGCTCACATAAACGCTGACTGACGGCGCATTGCTGCCTCCCACCGTCACCTTGAAGTATTGACCGGCTGCCAAGAATGCCTTTGTTTCGTTGGCCGTGAATGCCTGGGTGGTCAGCGTTCCCGCAGAGTTGAGCACAGCGTAGTCATTGAATATGCCTGACGCTGACGTGGGGCTCATTTTCATTGTCACGGTTTGGCTATCGAACGTGCCGACGACGTGAACTAACATCGTGCCAGAGACGCACTCCCAGACATTGGACGTGCCTCCAGGCCCAAGGGCAGAAGATACAAGTTTCATTTCGGTTAGACCCCCGTTTAGTTGTTGGTTAGTTCGTTGGCGGAAATCCCCGCCCTTATTAGCGGCGCTGGGCAGATGCAGGCCACATCCCCGTCAGCCGCGATAGTCTTAGCTGCTGACACCGTGGCTGCTGTGTCGTCGGAGTATGGGAGGGTGCGCCACATGTCTCCAATAATCGTGTCCCGGTGATATCCGAGGGCATTCCAGTTGACGTGCTTATCAACCCCGTAGCGATGCTGGTAAACCGTCTCTTGGAGAACGCAGTTGCGATCCCGCAGGTGCATGAACTTAGGGAATGCTCTCGGAGCCGCCTCAATCCCAGTTCTCTCGGGGAACATGTCATCGGCAATCGCCAGCGTCAGCACATCCTTACTGGGCTCGTTCGATTGGGCAGCGTTCACGCCCACGAACTTCTCATAGATGGCGTTCTCTGCCGCATCGATATACACGCCACGAAACCCAGCGTCAGCGAGCGGCTTCAGGTTCCTGGTCGTCATCAAGCACCGCTCCGCAGTCGGCAGGTTGCACAGCCGTGGCGTCAGGTCCACTCCGCCGAGGTAGCCGTAGACTGGCGTGTCTTTGGTGATCTGCTTCCAGCCTTTCGCAGTCGCGAAGTTGTTCGTCAGCCAGCGTGCTCCGCTCTCCCGTGCTTCGTCGTAGCCATCCAAATACATCGGGTCGCCAACTTGACCAAACGGGTGATGAATCAGCACCGCCACCTCAACGCCCTTCGCCCACTCCAGCGCCGGCTTCACATGCCGGTCGATGAACTTCGGCCAACCTCCATCCATAAGCCCCCAGCCGACGCCGCGAGGGTCGGTTCCGCTATAAGCTATGGGCCATTGGAGGACGAGTTTCGTCATCAGACGATTCCCATTGCAGTTAGTAGTGAAATTGGCGCGTTAGCTGGACTGAAAAACGGAGACTGAGCCACGCCGCCCGCTTGAACGAACCTCACGTCGAGCAGCGACAACTCCTCACCCCCCAGCGCCAAGTAAGCGTTGATCTCTGTTATGTAGTGCGAAGGGTTAGGCCCTTGCGCGGTGTAAAGGTAATCATCTCCGAATGCCCCTGCGCTAGTGCCGAACAACCCGCCCGTCACCAGCGCCGGCAACTGGTTGAAGTAAATTACAAACGGATGTCCGCTGTCCCCCGTCTCCAACGCCACCGCTGGAATGTTCTCGGGTTCAACTCGCTCAATCTGCGGATAGTCCTCGCTGTTACTAAAGTCAGTCCGCACGTCGTACACCACGAACATGCGGTTGGTTTCGGTGAGTATCGCTTTCCTGCCCGCCGCTACTGAACTATCAAGGAGTACATAAACTGGGTCGATGGTGGTTACTGCACTGCTTAACTTTCCCACCGACAAATCGTTCTCGATGTCAGTGGAGTCGATGATGTCTCGGACGATCTCAGTTCCATCAGCCTGCTTGTACCAAACTCTCGTTGGCTTGCAGTGCGTGGCCATCAGCACATAACTGGGCGATACCAGCGTGGCTCCGCAACTGCCGTAGGATTGAGTTGATCTATCGGTTTCTCCATCAAAGGCCGAGGCTGCCGGGAAGAAGTGCATCCGCAGCCATGAAGGAATTGCCGTATTGAAGGTGACGGGAAAGGTGTGCGTAACAACTGGAGAGTCAGACTGCGACTCATTCCAGAGGAATAACTGGTCGTATGGTTCGATGTTGTCGACATTGGCGTAGATGGTGGTTGTTGCCACTTAGCCCCCAGCAATCGAGATGATCGGGTTTAGTGGCGAGAATGCCGGCGAGAAAAACGGTCCCACGCCCGGCGAGGTGTAGCTGTTGCCGCCGGTGGCTGCGAATGCTTCAATCTGCTCCAGAATCTTCGGAGCCATGAACTCTCCGAACGCGGTATAGCCCGCCGCCGTTAAGTGCAGTCCGTCGCCCGATCTGTTGGTCGTATCAGCGACCCAAGCGTTGATGTCCGCCATCCAGGGCAGTTCAGTCGTGTCGACGATAGCGTCAACATAGGTCGGCGCCGCGCTGGCATTGTGCCACGCATGATTGGCGGCGTAGTTCGTTGCGTTTACGTCTGGAGCCGACGTGCCTCTGGGGCTGATGGTTATGGATAAGGCTCGATGTCCGGCGCTTCGCCATGCGGCTGGATATGTTTCTATGTCAGACTGGACGCTCGCGCTCCAGCTAGAGTTGTTGTGGCCGTGCCACATAATAAAAACAGCATCAACGCCGCGTGAAGTGAGCCACGTTCGCAAGTCGTCGAACATCGTCGACTGATTGGAAAGCGTCGTTGAGGTGCCGCTGGTCTGGGCGAGATTGTAGAACTCAACATCTCTTGCGTTGTCGTCGTACAGCGTTAGCGCCGCAGAAGTTGGCCAATGCGAGGTAGTTCCGGTTTCTCCGGTGGTGAGCGAGCTTCCTACCGCCACGAAGGCAAACTTCTCGTGGGCCGTAATGCCCCACTTGTTCATTAAATGCTGGTGAATCCCGGCCGTTTCAACAACTGACAGCGCACCACGGAAAACGATGACCTCGGCAACATCCGGTTGCGTGGTTACAAAGACCCCTCCAATACGCAGAGCGTCGGTGGCCGTAATGGTGCCGATAGTAGCGGAGCCATTACTAGAGCCGTAGCAGTTGCCGTTAATCCAAATCACGCCATTACCCGGCGGCACTCCGGTGCTGAAGTTTGCGGTGTTTAGGGTATTAGAAAACACCGCGTACCCGCTGCCACGACCCTCTGCTCTGTCGGTCGTTGGGTTGCCGGAATTTCTGCCAACATTGATAAGGTTTGAGCCAGCGGTCACCGCTCGCAACAGCGACAGGCTTGAGTCTTGAAGCGGCTTGGCGACGACGATGACGGTATACTGGGACCAATTAGGGGTCGTAAACACATTGCCGCTGAGATAAGCGCCGCTTGTCACCAGCGAAAGCGCGGGCAGCCCGCTAGTCGACTGCGATGTCTTGAACGTCACCGTCCCAGAGTTGGTGAGATTGACGCCGCTCACTCCGCTGCGGTCATAGAAGGTCGTGACCGCTGCGTTGTTGGCTGGCGGCGTGCCGTTGTAGCACGTTGGGTGCGAGGCATCGTAGTGGGCGGTATAGGTCGCCGACGTTGCCGACTCGGGACGTAGCATCCCAGCCCGGTCGACATCCGTGACGGTGATCGTCAGCGTTTCCACGTCGCTGCCGCCCGCGTTGGTGGCGGTAATCTCGACGACATAGACGTTGTTCGTGTCGGCGTCGCCGGGCGAGCTGTAGTTGGTCTCTTGCTTGAAGTAGAGAAACCCATCGCTGCTGAGAACAAAGTCGGCAGAATCGGCGCCGCCGGTGATGCTCCAAGTCGTGGAAGCATCGCCCGTATACGTCATCTGCCCAACGGCAGTGATTCCCTCGGGGATGGAATAAGTCGTCGCACTGGTGATTGTGGGCGGAACGGCATTCGCTTCGGCAATAATTGCCGCCAAGTTGGCGGACTCGTTACTATCGTAGACCCGCAGGTCTGCCATCTTGCCGTTGAAGTACCCCGATGTAACTCCGCCGATGGTTGCGGTTGAAAAGTTTGTATTGCTAGACGCCGTCGCCGTAAATGAAATTGTCCCCGTGGAAGTTACAGCCGCTCCATCGACGTAAATAGTGATGGCGTCGTTTGCGTAGTCAACGACCGCTGCGACGTGATGCCATGCCCCGTCGTCGTACTCTGACGACGTGACCTTGGTTTGCGTCGTTTCCGCATCGCCTGCACGGGCTGAGCAGGAAATGGCTCCGGTCCCCGAAAAGAAGAGGTGTACTCTTAGGGCGAAGGTCGAATTATTGTCAGAGAAAAAGATAGAGCGGGTGCCGGAAACGGCTGAAATCTTGACCCAAGCCATCACCGAAATGAATGACTTGTTTTTGATGATCGCTGCGTCGCCGCCGCTAAGAACGATGCGGTCATCGGTTCCGTTAAACAGCAGGCTGCGGGGGAGCAGCGTGCCCGGACCGTCTGCTTGAGACAGCGTGCTCGTATTGTCGCCGCCGGCAAGCGTGGTAGACGTGCCGGTGGTCGCAGTGATCGTTGTATTCGCTGCGTTCTCTTGCAGCTTGAAGTGCAGAACTTTACTCAATACACCACCCCCTCCGCCCCACAAACCACCAACGCCACCCCGCCCCAAACCGCGAGCGGCAGCACGAACCACCAGAGAATGGCTAGGAGCTTTTGCATTACTTCGCCCCCACTTTCGCCAGGTCGCCAGTTGCCTGGACATGCGAACACAAGTACAATGACGCTAGTCTTTTGTCCACAATGGAGTGTGTATCATGCCAACTATGGTCGAACGGAAGTGCGAGGTTTGCGGCGTTGACATCAAAGTTCCGATTGGTCAAATCAATCGTGGACGCGGCAAGTTCTGCTCTGCGAAGTGCTCTGCTTCTCGCTTCAAAACAAAAGCCGAGGTGCCTTGCGAGCAGTGTGGGAAGATGTTCAGTGCGTTCAAGTTCGCCCGCGATGCCGGGCATGGGCGATTTTGCTCTCGCGAATGCCATCACGAGTCGAAGCGCAAAAGTCGGCTTGAACCATGTGAAATGTGCGGCAAGGAATGTGTTGTCCTGCCATCCAACAAAAGCACGTCCCACTTCTGCTCCCATGAGTGCCATCGACTTAAGGTTCAATCCCCGTCTCTCGAAGAGAGGATCAACCAGCGACTTGGAACCCCGGACAAGAATGGATGTATTCCTTGGACTGGTTCCACGAATGGCGCGGGCTATGGAATCATTAGGATGGGAAAGAGAGGGAGGCCGATACGCGCCCATCGAGCCGTCTACGAACTCCGGTTTGGGAAAATCCCAGCCGGACTGGTCATCTTGCACCTGTGTGACAACCCCAGATGCGTGAACATCGACCACTTGCGAGTTGGCACCAACAAGGACAACTGCGACGACAAAGTATCCAAGCTGCGACATAGGTTTGGCGAAAGAACACACTTTGCCAAACTCACGGAAGACGACGTGCGCGAAATCCGAGGCATACCCGCAAGCGAGTCGGCGACATCTATTGCACGAAAGTTTGGAGTGAGTCGTCAAACTATCTCTCGAATCAGATCAAGGGAAACGTGGGCCTACACTACTTGACGCTTTTAATGTCGGGAGGGTAAACGTCGATGAACTGAGCCCCAGCCTCACGCCCAATGCGGATGCCGGTGTTCACATCTCTGCTGCCGAAGCGTGCGGGGTCATCATTCGCGGAGCACACAGCCTCAAAACCGATACGTCCGCCAGTCGCCTTGTGCCGCAGCAAAAGAACGTGATGAGCCGCCGTCACGTCCGTCTTTGCCGCGAGCGAGTTGTGCTCCAGAATCAGCCTGTCGCCGAGATTGGCTTTCGCATACGAAATTACGTATTCGACGTAGCGGTTGGCCGGTCGCTGTACGCTAATCGACAGGGCGAGGAACTTGCCGGGGAACGCCACGTCATAGGCGTCGATGGCGTCTTTCCAAGCGTTGACCATCTTGAGGTCGCTGTAGCCCGGCACTCTCTCGATGCCCGGCATGGGGTGCATCTCGGCGCTGGGCCACGTTGGTCCGGTAATGTGAACAGTGGAGATGTCACCCGACTTACCGAACCGCTCTCCTAGCTTCTGCACTAACGCCGCGTGTGCCGCTTCCAGTTCAGGCGACCACGGCACGGGAGCGTCCTTCGCCCCGTCGCTCATCCACTTACCGCCGATCCACTTGGGCGAAGCCCCGCCGCGTCCGGTCTGGACGATGAGTTTCATGGGCTTGCGGATGCGGTTGGCTTGGCTGACGCCCTCTTGTACCTCGGTGAAGTCGAACGAAGTCCGGCGGGGGTTGAGCACAGCCCACGGCACGCGATAGGTCACGCCTGCTACAGTCGGTCGCTTGGCGTCAGCGTCTGAGATGTCTCGATTGGTGACGCCGGGTTTCAGGATGTAGATGCTTTGTCCAAACGCAATCCCAGCCACCGTCAGCAGCACGGTAGCGCCGCAGAGCAGTAACGCCCATCGCAGGAGTCGGAAGCGTTGGGAGTTGGTCATGTATTCCATCCGACGTACTTTCCGTAGGCTGGGGCTCGCTCGGGGTCTCTTCGTGCCGCTCGACGCTCAAACTTCGCCTTGGACCGCTTCAGCCACTTGCGAGATCGTGGGCCGCAATAACGGTCTATGGCTGCGACTTTGCCGTTCACGTCACATCCTTGAACCAGTGATCCAGCAGTTTCTTGATTACCCACTGGATGATGGCACTCAACACAGCCAGCCCAATAATCAGAACGATGCTGCCGAACTCATCGCTCTGCATCAGTTCCGTCTGAACCTCTTGGGCAATCTTCTCGGCGTCCTTCTCGCCCGCCGCAATCCTTCGCATCCCTAGCCGGCGGATGTTCTTAATCAACGAACGCCGCCGATGCCCCTCGACCTTGCTCCATTCGGGGTAGTGGCCCTGTGCTCCTGTGTCGAGTTCGGTTGTGGAATGGCGCATGTTCACGCTCCCTCCCTCCCATGCCCCTCCAACTTCGCCATCGCGTTGTCCACAACTTTCTCAGCCGTCTTGGCAATCTCCCCCACCGCTGAACTGGTCTGCTTCACGCCTTCGCAGGCGCGGGCTAGCTCAACTGCGATGTCTCGGATGTTGGCGGTCTGTTCGTTGCGCCCCTGCATCATCTGCAAGCTATGCGTGTGGCACTCCCGCTGGGATACAGCAGCGCTTGCAGCGGCGTTCTCGGCAATCTTCTCGATGTGTCTCTGGCGTTCGGATTCTCTGGCGTCTTGCTTAGCGTCGAGGTCTTTCAGGTAACGCAGGAAGAACACGACAATCGCACACGATGCAACGAGCGTGGCACAAATCGCTACGACTACGAGGTAGTTGGTAGGCTGTTGGGCCGCCGCTCCCTCGATGCCTTTCAGCAGTCCCTCAACGGCTAACTCAGCCGCCTTAATCTGCTTTTCGGATGGTTCTACAGGCGGCGTTTGCATTCATGTTGCCTCGTCTGAGTGGTTTGATTCACTAGCGGCCCGGTCGGAAGGTCAGTCTCGCCCAGAGGCCAGGTCCACGACCCGAGAAGCCACGCCGCACCACGACACTTCGCTCCCTGCCTCGCTGGACAACAGTCGAATTTGTTCGAGCGGGAGCGGAGTGCCGGGCTAATGTTGGTACAGCGGCGACCGCGTTGCGGATGGGCTTGCGGCACACGCCACCGGGGCACTGAGCCTCGGCGGCGGCACTAAGCGTGAACAGCAGGGCGATGGCGAGTAATAGGCGGGGCATGGTTATTCCTTTGTTTGGTTATGAGTCGATGTAGTCGGCGATCTTCTCTCTGGCCTGAGTCAGCAGGTCCACCGCTTCTGTAAGTAGCGGGTCTGCTTCCATAAATTCGATGTCGTGGATGATTCTGCGGATATCGAGTTCGATGGGCGTGTTCGCTTCAAGACGGCAGCGACGTGGTATTGAGTCCGTTGCACTCATGTTCATCTCCGTGGACACCGCCCCGATGGGCACGCCGAGTAGGTGGGAGCCGACACGCGACGAGCGCGGGCGGCATTGTGAGAGTTGCTATGGAGAACATCCAACTGCGATTGCGTCAGCTTCACCAAGTCGGCACGCCTGTAGCCGTGATCGCGGACGAGATGGTCCACCGTGGCGGAATGCCCGTTCTCTCGCCACAGAGGTCCGGCTTTGGCTACCGGAACCCATGCCGCTTGGGCTTGGCTCCACCGCCATTCTCCACGGGGGGAGAGTTGACCGTCGGTGAGTTGCGGTGAGTTGTGGTGAGTTGCGGTGAGTTGCGGAGACTTCGGCAGCACCTTCTCAACCAGCGGAGTCTTAACAACCGGCTGCACAACAGGAGACCGCTTAGTATCCTGCTGCACCGCCGGCTCTGTTGAGACGCTACGTTGCGCCTTCACACAATGGATTTGTTGGCGACCTGCAACTAGGCCGAGAGCGTAGCAGGCGAACATGGCGATGAGGGGGCGGGTCATGGCAACTCCCTCCGCACTTGGCGAACGGCGAACGCCCAACCGGCGGACATCCGCATCTGCGATTCACTGTCGTACCCAAACCCCGCATCTCCCCATGTCGAATTCCAGGAATTCGCATATTTTGCGATGTATCTATCGCTTTTACGCATCAAGCGGCAGTAGCAGATTGAATGGCCCTGACGCCCCACAACCACTGGATGGCCGAGAACCAGCGCCGTCCGCATACCTTCCAGCGAGCGAATGATGTGGTGCTCAACTATCGTGAAGTTCTTGGCGGTCCCTTCCCAGTCGGCGGGGAACTTCTCGTAGAAGCCCGTGTTGGGCATTACCTTGTCATTGAACCGGGCTCGATTGGCTTCGTCGTCGAGCGGCAAAGCACCACGTGAGGCGAGTTCCTGTAGTCCGTCACTGACAGACGCACCAGAACCGGGAGAGCGGCCAATGCGCTTGTACAACGAAATAGCCGAGAGATGAACCACGCCATCCTTGCCGTGCTGTAGCGCCTGCACGATCTCATGCGACTGGCAGCAGGCATTGGCAACGCAACTGCCCTCTTGCTTCTGGTTGTAGATTCTCGACACCAATTTATCGGCGCCGCCCGTAGCCTCTTCCGCCTGCACCGCCGCCTTCACGTCAGCATCGGACAGCACGGGGATGTTGTCTTCATACGTCGAGCAGAACGTCTCTTGCCCCGGCCCCAAGTCACCGAACACGTAGTCCGGCTGGGTGCGGAAGTCGACATCAAGCCACTTACGGTAATCGTCAGCCGCCATGAGATTTAATCACCTCCACGACTGCGGGAGCCGTTGTCGGACACTCCCCCTTGTAGACCACCGACTCGCCCGCCTTGACGTAGAGCGAAGGGAGCGTGAGTGCTGGGTCAGGCTGGGGATTTTGAGTCACATCCAGGATGGCCAGCGGAGTCGGCTTGAGCTTCTCGACCAGTTCGCCATCACGGAGGGCGATGGTCATGCGGTTGAACTCGGGCGTCTTGGCGGCTGACTCGTAGTAGATGACCGCCGTGCGTGGCCCCGGCACAATCGACGGCAGCCCCCCGCCCTTGGCGAGCAGGAACACCGCCAGTCCGATCATCACCCAGCCGATGCGGTCCTTGGTGCTCACAGTGACAGTTCCTTCGTCAGGTCCGGTTCGACGTTGTGGAACCAGCACTCCTCAACCTTCTTCAGCCCGCCGTTGAAGTCAGGGCACTTGTTACGCTTGCCGCGAGCCTGAATCAAACGCAGGGCGAGAAGCTCTTTGACTTCCAGGTCTTCGTCGTCTGCCGAGTCGGCGCCGCTCTTGAACTTCAGCCCCTTGAGCAGCGGTAGCCACTTGTCGCTGGTGACGAAGGCGGTTCCGCCCACGGCTAAGCCGGCGATGGCCCCGTACTGGCTCAAGAAAGCGTAAATCGTCGTCAGGTCCATCGTTACTCCGCTTTGTTCGGCAGCACCTTGTCGAGCGCCGCATCAATCGCCGGAACACCGCCGCCCAGAATGCTGCCAAGCTGCCCGTCCAGCACCGCTTCGATGAACGGGCCAACGCCGGGGATGTCGAGCGGAGCAATGAGTTCGTCGTGCAGCCGCTTGATGGCAGCCGACAGTTCGGCTTGCTCGGCGGGGTTGCCGCGCAGCCGTTGGTAGATGACCAAGCCGGCGGCGGTAATCGAACTGGTGGCGATGAGTCCCTTTTCGACCACGTCGCCAGTCGACCATGCCGGGTCTTCGATGAAGTCGAGGCGTGATTTTAGTTCGTCGTAAAGTGGCATACGTCACTCGTGGTTTGGGTGGGCTACCTGCAACTCGGGTCGACGGAGATTGATCACCTCGCTTCCCGCTGCTTTAGGGCTAGCTAGGCCCATAAACGCAAAAAAGGTGCCTCCAACCTCTTTCGAGATCGGGGCACCTTTTAGGGTGGCCGCAAGTTTTTCTGACGGTGGTATTCTACGCAACCGGATGGTTGCTTGTCAATTTGCTCTCTCGCAGCATCCCTTGTGCGAGAATCATGTAGTTCACAACGTCCTGAATTGCGTCATCGACCGACTCATCCTTCACTTCCAGCTTTCCGCGAACGACGAACGAGCGGATTCGCTGGAACTTATCAAGCGAGCGAACGAGGATCGAAAGGACGCCGGGAACGCCAACAGCCTCACTGGCCCGAAAATTGGCGAAGGGGTCGGAGCTCCCGGCTGTGTAGTCGGCATTCTTTGCCCGCATGATGTCACGGGCGCCGTTGCAGGTTTCCTCATGCAACTTCAGAAGTTCGTCGATTGTCACGCCATTCCTCCAGTTCGGCTATTTCGTAAAAGATGGGAACATTACAACGCTTCGCGTGCTCGCACTCAGCATCAGCCCCGACGCTATAGCCGGTGATTCTCAGTAGTGCGTCACACCGCTCGACGAGCGGAAAGCAGCAGTCAAGCCACATATCGTGCGTGTACTCCTTCTCCCAAGCGAACGGCAGCACCATCGTGTGGGCCGGATTGCAGGGAGCGAATCCGGCGACCATCAACTGCCGCTCTGTCTCGCAGGCTCGGAAGTAGTTCCAGTTCCGATTCCCGCTAGTGATCGGGCACGCAATGTAAATAAGCAGGCGGTCGCTCATCTCACCCTCCCAACTGAGCAGCCAACGGCTGCAAGTAACTCTTGCCGTTGATAATCGGCACGTTGAATTGAAGGAAGCTATGCTCGTCGCCAACGCTTTGGATGCCGTACCCGTGCGTGTGGTGCGTCAGGCGAGAGTGGTTGTAGTATTGCTGGAGTTTGCAAAGACACCCCGGATTGAAGGCGCTGAAGGTATCGTCGACCGTCCGGCGGGTGTAACTATCCGCACGATGGGTGTGTCCGAATGTGATATTGCAAACGAACTCGTCCACATGCTGTTTTGCAGCATTTTTACCGGTAAACTCCCCGTGCATGAAGTTCCGGTTGTCCAGTTTGAGGATTGCTGGAACGGTTCGACCACCATAAGTCACCCCCTGGGCGTAATGCTTGATACCCCGCTCTTTCAGGTGGAGCACAATTTCCGGCGCGAACATCGACTCCAAGTAGCGGGCGTCGGCGTTGTTTCGTAGCGTCTGCGTGACAATCCAAGCCCCCACCCTTCGTTCATGGTTGCCGCTGATGTAGTGGATTTCAGCTTGTGGCGCCCGCGACTGGATTGCGTCAAGGAACTGATTCGCTGCCGAAACATCTTCGGCGAACGTGTACTCGCTCTGGGCGACGTAGCCCAGCGTATGGTGCTGAGCGAGGAACCCGCCGCAATCGAGATGGTCGCCGAGCATCACAATTTCTGCCGGCTTAATCTGCTCCAAGTCGTCGAGGAACGCGGTACACGCTTCTGGGTCAATGAGACTCCCGTGGCTGTCGGGAATAATCACGCAGCAATGCCCACGCCTCTTGCCCTTCGTCTTCTTTCGCGGCCCGGTGGGCAGCACGAACTTCGCCATCCGTGTGTCGTAAAGCTGCCGCTCAAGTTCTTCGATGGTCCGCTCTAAGTTGCGGATGAGCAGCTTGTCGGCTCGCGTCTCCTTGACGGTGGGCGTCGCCGCCAGTTCGTCACTTAGCGGCTTCGCCATTGCGTTGGCTCCGGCGGAAAGGGAATATCTGGTTGACTGTCTGCGAAGCGACTGGGAACTTGCGGGCGGTGAGCAGCGGAGACAGCCAGTCACAAACCGCCGTTTGGCTTGGTAGCTTGCGGCGGATGTCGGGGTCGCCGTCGAGCCAGAGGTCGACCACCTTCAGCACTTCGGCGTAGAGCGCCGGGTCTTTTTTGCCGAGCCGGTCAATCCAGGTGTCCTTGCCGTACTTCTTGTCCGGCAGCCGCTTGATGTCCGATAGCAGGTCGATGGCTTTGGCCATTACTCGTCGTCCTCCGTGTTTTCTGGCAGGTACGGGTTCGGCTCCTCACGACTCAACTCGTAGTCGCTGTGCGTGCTCTTGCCGTTGGCATAAGCCACGATGTACTTCGGCAGGTATCCAAGCCCAATGCGGTAGCCGTCGATGATGCCGCTAGATGACGGGTCACAGACCAGCCAAACTCGCTCGCCAATGTCGAAAGCGAAGTTGATTCGCTTGTTCACCGGACCCATAGAGCACCTAAATGCAAAAAGCCGCCCAGACCACCTTGCGGCAGTCGGGCGGCTGATTAAGCCGGACGCGAGTTGCCTTTATCGTAGCCATCCGTATCGCCTTTGTCCAATCGCTTACGGTGGCGTTCGGCGGCGCGTCGCACTTCCTCCCGGTCGAAGATGGGCCTGCCCACCGCTAGGATGGCCAGCCCCTTCCGCGTGGTGCAGAGCGAGTAGGTCCGGTCGCCGTGCGTGACCACTTCGCCAATCCGTAGCTCGATGATTTCGGTCATCCGTTCCCCCTCCCGTGTTTACCAAACGCAATCCACCGACATATCGCCCGTCTGCCACTGCGGTATCTCGTACTCCCCGACATGGGCATGTGGCGCCCGCCGAGCGAACTCCTGCGGCAACCAACCCGCCTGAATGCGCCGGCACTCTTGGGCAATCACATCAGGCGCCGGCACCCAAGTCAGCGTGCGATTCAGAACCCACTTCGTGCTGTTGTCGCTAAACCTTATCCGCGACTTCTTGCCGTCGATTTTGACGACAACCGCCCCACGAGTTTCCTGCCCGCTCTGCGAGTATTCGCACCACTCGCCGGGTTGCAGGCGCTCCGCCAACGCTTCCTGGTACTCTTCGGCGGTCAGGCTGTCGGGGCACTCAATCCCCATCTCCCGGCACTTGGCCAGCCGCTTGTGAACGATGTCGGTTGAGATGCCGAGAGCCTTCGCTGCCTTGGCCCGGTTTCCCTTAGCCTCCACAACGGCAGCGAGCACAACCTCTGGCGTGATGCCGTTGTACTTGCCGTCACCGGCCACCGGCGGCAGACCCAAGATGTCGCGGAGTGAGTTGCGGTCGACTCCGTGCTTTTTAGTCAGTTCGTAGAATGGCACCCCGGCTGCACGGTCGCGGCGGATGTGGGCTTTTTTGTGGTCGTTCATTTGTCCTCCTTGTTGTTCAGCAGCTCCCTCAGCCGGGCGTTCTCTTGCTCGGCGGATTCCGCACGCTTGGTCGCGGCGGCGAGAACTTCTTTAATGATTGCCGCTGCTTTCGTCCTATCGAACCAGAAGTTACCGTCCACTTCTGAAACACATTTCCTGACCAGCCGTCTAGCGATCTTTTCGATTTCGTTCATTGCTTCTCCTCCGGCTTGGCGAGCAGGGCGGCGTCGCGGGCGTGTTGGTCCCATTCATTCATAAATCCCTCCCACGCAATTACACTCTTCCCTTTGCACTTGTCGCACCATCCGCCATTGCAGTCACAGAACGCCACTTTGGTTACTGGGATCAGGTCGCCTCGTTTAATCTTCTCGGCCAGCTCTTTTATGTTGTCACAGACCTCAGTGACCCAATCGTCTTCGTCTCCCATCTCCCCCTCATCCTCCCGTGTTAAGCGGCGCGGCCGCAGTTAGCCCTGAGCCTCAGCCATATCCTCCAAATACAAACGCAACGCTTCCGGGTCGGAGTGGTCGCGGCTGACAAGCAATCCGGCACTGGAACTGTGAGTTGCAACGCCGAAGATTCGCTGCGACTCCCATAAATCTTCTCCCTGCCGCGTCCACCAAACGTCCCGCGAGCAATCGCCAATTGACGCCAGCAGCATCGGCGGTCGCTTCGGCACGTCCTTATCCTCAGCCGGGGCGGGTGCGAGGCGGTGGAACTCGCCAAGAATCAAATTGCAGGTGGCGGTAACGTAGTCACCGCCGGTATGAGTCACCGGCACGTCTCCACTGCGGATGGCCAGGATGTACTTCCGCAGCTCTTGCCACCGCGTGTCGGCGGGGAGTGAGGCGAGAGCGGCTTTGGCTTCTGTTAGCAAAATGCAAACGCACTCACCGCAGCGGTCTGCCTTCCATTTAACAGCTTCAATCGCAGCCTCTCGGCTGATGGCGTCGTTAGGCATCGGGGCGGTCCTTATGCAAATTGGCTTCGTCGCTGATAAATCGCAGCTCATTCTTGAGCGGTTTGACAATTTCTTGATATGCCGCCATCGCGTCGGCAGGTAGCTTCGACAGTCCCAATTTTCTGCCATTCGTGTGTACCCAAATATGCCTAATGACCTCCCTCAGCCGGGCGTTCTCTTGCTCGGCGTTCGCCAGCTACGTCCGCAGCGTGGCGATCAGGGCGCGGCAGCCGGCGACAGTACGCTCAAACTCAGCAATCTGCTTGACTAGCTCATGCTCTTGCTTGCGGTAGTTCTCAATCGTGCTGTCGCAACCGGCTCGCATTGACACGATCTTCGCCTCCGCCTCTTCCGCGCGCTTGGTCGCGGCGGCGAGGGCGGTGCGGAGTTCGGCAATCTTGCATTCGTCGTCCTGTATCCAGGCCGTTTTGCCTTCGATGACTTCGTACTCGGTGCCGCACCTGAACTGCTTCCAATGCTCGTTGGCAGTCCTGCCAACCTTTCCATTGCTGTCGCCGCAAAACACGCAGACATCCGGCCAAGTGATTAAGGTCTCGCTCATGCTTCGCTCCTTTTTGGGCGGTTAGGGGGCGTTAGGGGTTATTCAGTCCTAAACTTATCCGCCACCTGTCGAGCCATCGCTTTCAGATCAGCAACACACTGGTCGTCTGGCACCGAATCCGGTATTGGAGAGTTGAGTTCCCTTCTTCTCTTTGCCCACTTGTCCGTCTCTTCATTCGACCAGCAATCTAGGCAGAGTCCACGAACCGATGCTGGGTAAACGTCTCGTTCGCACTTATCGCATTTCATACATCATCTTCGCTCGTTAGGGGGCGGGGCTCTCTCGCTGGGGGAGGGGGGTTAGAAGTTCACGGGCTCACCTTGAATGGGGGCCAGTTGCAGTGAACCCGAACCATCGACTCTCGAAGCCGGCGGGCGATGGCTGGCCCTAGGGTCAGGTCCGCCGTCCCCGGCTCGATGTTGGCCGTCATCACAATCGGG
>JACCEC012550505.1_pt1 | contig 20394 bp, 21 predicted proteins | sample 7450121 | NCBI WGS metagenome assembly JACCEC01 (sample SAMN15323455, study PRJNA562643) | freshwater metagenome | isolation source: river surface water | place: USA:Blue River Watershed | collected 2017-08-18 | reverse complement strand
GGTATAAAATTGATCAAGATTATCTAAATCAAGATAGATCTCTTTTTGAGGTTTTTGGTGCTGCAACTAGAAATGGTAAAATTGTAGATAATTACAATAGATTTCCAGTAAGTGTAAATCCAGATGCTTTTGGTAGAACTAGAACATCTCAACCACTTACTTTATTTGATTCATCACATAGATATAGAGACAATAATCTTTGGGAGAGTTTGATTGTAGGAACAGGTTCTACAGTTGGATTTGTAACTACCCAGGGATTAATTAATATTGGAATTGGAACTACTGCTGGTTGTTCTGTAATTAGAGAGACTACAAAAACATTTTCATATCAACCAGGTAAATCTTTACTTGTATTGAATACTTTTGTTCCAGCAACACCAAAAACAAACTTAAGGCAGAGAGTTGGATATTTTGGTGCTGATAATGGAATGTATTTTGAAATTAATGATACAACACCTTATTTTGTAGAAAGAAGTTTATCTACTGGTACTGAAAATTCAGTATCACAAGACAACTGGAATATTGATAAGTTAGATGGAACCGGAGTTTCTGGTATTACATTAGATATTACCAAGGCACAAATTCTTTGGATGGATATTGAATGGTTGGGTCTTGGAACCGTAAGAATGGGATTTGTAATTGATGGGCAATTTATTCATGCACATTCATTCCATCATGCAAATTTAATTCAATCAACTTATATTACAACAGCATCACTTCCTTTGAGATATGAGATTGCTAATACTGGAATTACAACTAGTGAAAGCACACTCAAACAAGTTTGTTCTAGTGTAATTTCCGAAGGTGGTTATGAACTTCGTGGATTACAACAGGCAGTAAATACACCAATTACAGCACCAGTAGATTTACCTGCTCCTGCTGGAACTTATTATCCTGTTATTTCCATTCGTCTTAAATCTTCCCCAAATAGATTAGATGCTATTGTAATTCTGACTGCACTTTCATTAATGGGAAAAGGAAATGGTCCACAATATAATTGGCAGGTAAGAGCATCAGCAACTACTAGTGGTGGAACTTGGGTGAGTGCTGGCATTGATAGTGCTGTGGAATATAAGATTGATGGAGGAACTGTGAGTGGCGGAAGAATTCTAGCATCTGGTTTCTTCTCATCAGCGAATCAATCTTCTTCAACAGTTGATATTCTCAAAGAAGCACTATTTAAGTTTCAATTAGAAAGAAATGGATTGACCGGAACACCTTATGAATTAACATTAGTGGTTGCATCGGATACTGCCGGTGCTGATGTTTTTGCTTCATTAGATTGGGAAGAAATTAGTAGGTAATTTTTATGAGTGATAATGTATATCTTGGAAACCCCCTTCTAAAAAAAGCCAATACTCCCATTGAGTTTTCTCAAGAACAAATTATTGAATTTGTTAAGTGTAAAAATGATCCTGTATATTTTGCCAAAAATTATGTCCAGATTGTTACTCTGGACCATGGACTTCAATTATTCAAACCTTATCATTTTCAAGAGAAGTTAATCAAAAACTTCCATGAATACAGATTCAATATTTGTAAGATGCCTAGACAGACAGGCAAATCTACAACTGTTGTATCATATCTCTTACACTATGCAATATTCAATGACAATGTGAACATTGCAATTCTTGCTAACAAAGCTTCAACTGCTAGAGACTTGTTATCAAGATTGCAAACTGCATATGAGAATTTACCAAAATGGTTACAGCAAGGTATACTTGCATGGAATAAAGGTTCTATGGAGTTGGAAAATGGATCAAAGATATTGGCTGCTTCTACATCTGCATCTGCTGTCCGTGGTGGATCCTATAATATCATATTCCTTGATGAGTTCGCATTTATTCCAAACCATATTGCAGACCAATTCTTTGCCTCTGTTTATCCTACTATCTCGTCTGGACAAAGCACAAAAGTAATTATTGTATCCACTCCTCATGGTATGAACCACTTCTACAGGATGTGGCATGATGCAGAGAGAGGTAAAAATGCTTATGTTCCAACTGATGTTCACTGGTCAGAAGTTCCAGGAAGAGATTCTGAGTGGAAAAAGCAAACCATTGCTAACACAAGTGAACAGCAGTTCAAGGTTGAGTTTGAATGTGAATTTTTAGGATCAGTAGATACTTTGGTAAATCCAAGTAAACTAAAAACTTTGGTGTATGATGATCCAATAAAAAGAAATAAGGGATTGGATGTATATGAAGACCCAAAAGATAATAATGATTACTTAATAACTGTTGATGTTGCAAGGGGAGTTGGTAGTGATTACTCCGCGTTTGTAGTAACAAATATCACGCAATTCCCACATCAGGTTGTTGCAAAATATAGAAATAATGAAATTAAACCAATGCTTTTCCCAAGCATTATTGTAGATGTAGCAAAAGCATATAATAATTCTTATGTTTTATGTGAAGTAAATGATGTTGGAGATCAAGTAGCAGCAATTATACAGTATGATCTAGAATATCAAAATCTTCTTATGTGCTCTATGAGAGGTAGAGCAGGTCAGATTGTAGGACAAGGTTTCTCTGGCAAAAAGACTCAATTGGGATTGAAAATGTCCAAGACAGTCAAGAAAGTTGGATGCCTTAACTTAAAGACAATGATAGAAGAAGACAAACTCATCTTCAATGATTATGAAATTATTAGTGAATTGACTACATTTATTCAAAAGCATAACTCATTTGAAGCAGAAGAGGGATGTAATGATGACTTAGCAATGTGTTTGGTAATTTATGCTTGGTTGGTGGCACAAGATTACTTTAAGGAATTGACAGAACAAGATGTTAGAAAGAGATTATATGAAGAACAAAAAAATCAAATTGAGCAAGATATGGCTCCCTTTGGGTTTATATTGGATGGAACAGAACACTTGACTGCAGAAGTTGATGTGGATGGAGATGTTTGGCACTTAGATGAGTATGGGGATATGGCATATATGTGGGAATATAGGTAAACCACCAAAATTATAAATACTTTTAGAGCAAAACTGAAGCACTAGAGGAGTCAAAATGGCTTTACGCTTAGCATCTCCAGGTATCAATGTAAGAGAGGTAGATCTGACAAGAGGTGGAATCCAGAATACCACGTCTTTAGCAGCAGGAATTGCCGCTCCTTTTGCAAAGGGTCCTGTAAATCAAATTGTAACTATTAGAACTGAGGATGAATTAAAGAAAACTTTTGGATCTCCATCACTCAATAACTACCATTATGAGTACTGGTACTCAGCATCAAACTTCCTGTCTTATGGTGGTAGCTTAAGAGTTGTTAGATGTGGTGGTGATGAATTAAGAAATTCTAACACTGGAGTTGGAGCATCAACAACTGCTGGGGTTTCTATTGATAATTTTGATGATTATCAAGAATCACATTCTACTGCTAGTACTTGGTATTGGGCAGCAAAGAATCCAGGATATTGGGCAGAAGATTTAAAAGTTTGTGTTATTGACCATTTTGCAGATCAAACTATTTCTGGAATTAATACCACAAACTTAGCAGTTGGTTATGGTGTAACTCAAGCACTTTCTGGAGTAATTGCTGGAGTTGGAACTACTTCTGCTGCTTCTGGATTCCTTAAGGGTGTAATTACTGGACTTGGTTCATCTGAGTGCTATGTAAGAGTAACTTCAAAAGTAGTTGGAGGAACTGAAACTGCTCAGGACTACACTGAGAATGGTGCTTATTCATTTAAATTAAATTCTACTATTAGTGTTTTCACCAATGCTGGAGTAAGCACTGCATCAGTATCTCCCACTACAGTATCAGATTGGTATAATACTCAAAATATTTTAGATACTAATAGAGGTGATTCTGTAACTTTAGCATGGAGAAGCATTGCACCAAAACCAACCTCAAATGCTTATGTAACTGAAAGAGGTGGTTTAAATGACTCTATGCATGTAGTTGTTATTGATAGTAAAAAGTCAAATAACATTTCAGGAACCCCACAAACAATTCTTGAGAAGTTTGTAAATCTATCTAAGGCAGTAGATACAACTGTTTCTCCTTCAACTAAAATCTACTACAAAGATTATCTTGCACTTAATTCTGCTTACATTTATGCAGGTAAGTCTCTTGGAGATGCAACTGATGCACATTGGGGAGTAGATCCTGTATCAGTTAAGTTTACAAGTGGATTTAATCTTCAGTCAGAATCTTCTGGACTTTGGGGGGTTGTTGCTGAAGGAGTAACATTTAACTCAATTGGCAATAAGACATTCATTCTTTCAGGTGGTAAAGATTACAATGGTGGAATTGGTGGATTTGGAGTAACACTATCAAAGATTATTGAAGCATATGATAAGTTCTCTAATGATGCAGAAGTTTCCATCAATTACCTCCTTCAAGGAAGTGCTGCTGGTGGAAAAGAAATTGAGCAGGCAAAAGCAAATAAGCTAATCAGCATTGCAGAAACCAGAAAGGATTGTGTTGCATTCATTTCTCCATACAGAGAAGGTGTTGTTAACATAACTCCAACTGCAACTCAACTGCAGAATGTACTTTCATTCTTTAGTCCACTTTCATCTTCATCTTATGCAGTATTTGATAGTGGATATCAATACATTTATGACAGATTTAATCAGCAGTTTGTTTACATTCCATGTTCAGCAGATGTTGCTGGAACTTGCGTAAGAACTGATATTAACCAGTTTCCATGGTATTCACCAGCAGGAAAGAGTAGAGGTAATCTGAAGTTTTCAATTAAACTTGCATACAATCCTTCACAGGCAGACAGAGATCAGCTTTATTCTCAGAGAATTAATCCAATCATTTCTTCACCTGGTTCTGGATTTATCCTATTTGGAGATAAGACTGCTCTCACTTATCAATCTGCATTCGATAGGATCAATGTTAGAAGACTGTTCATTACAATTGAACAGGCAATCAAGGGTGCTGCAGATGCACAACTATTTGAATTCAATGATGCTGCAACTAGAGCAAACTTCATCAATATTGTTGAACCATACTTAAGAGATGTACAAGTTAAGAGAGGTATCACAGACTTCCTCTTAGTTTGTGATGAAACAAACAATACTCCAGATGTAATTGATAGAAATGAGTTTGTTGCTGATATTTTTGTAAAACCAGCAAGAAGCATCAACTTCATTGGACTTACATTTGTTGCAACAAGAACTGGAGTCTCCTTTGAGACAGTTGTAGGTACAGTCTAATCTAAATAGGAGTAAAAACAATGCCTAACTTTAGCGAAAGAACTATTGATAAGTTCAAGTCCCAGATGAAGGGCGGTGGTGCCAGAAGTAACCTTTTTGAGGTTTCTTTTGGCACAGAACTAGGAGGAAACTTCACCTTCCCAACAGGAGATTCTGTTTCTTCTGATGACAACATGCTAATCAAAGCAGCTGGTTTGCCTGCTTCAACTATCACTGAGATTCCTGTTGCTTTTAGAGGAAGAACTTTAAAGGTTGCTGGAGACAGAACATTTGATGTTTGGACTATTACTGTAATCAATGATACTGACTTCAAGTGGAGAAACATCTTTGAAAGATGGATGAACTATATTGTTAAAGTATCTGATGGCAGTGGAACTATTGATCCAAATGCATATCAAACTGATGTTACTGTTGCTCAACTCTCAAGAGGAGCATTTACAGGTCTGAACCAGAAAGGTTCACAAGGTGGTGAAATCAATGTACTAAGAAAATACATTGTTCATGGAGTATTCCCAACCAATGTTTCTCAGATTGATCTTTCATACAATAATGAAAATGAAGTTGAGGAGTTTACTGTAGATCTTCAAGTTCAGTGGTGGGAAGCAGCAGATAATGCTAATACTGCAACTTCACAGGTAGTCTAAATACTTTTACAGTTTAAATTTATACAATGGCAAAACTTTTTGGTTTTTCAATTGAGGATGAGAATCAGTTACCAAAGTCAGCTACATCCCCTGTCCCAGATAATAATGAGGATGGGGTTGATTACTATCTGACTAGTGGTTTTTATGGCCAATATGTGGACATTGAAGGTGTTTATAGAAATGAGTATGATTTAATTAAAAGATATAGAGAAATGGCATTACACCCAGAATGTGATAGTGCTATTGAAAATGTTATCAATGAAGCAATTGTCAGTGACCTCAATGATTCTCCTGTAGAAATTGAATTAAGCAATTTGAATGCCAGTGATTCACTCAAAAAAATTATTAGAGATGAATTTAAGTATATCAAAGACATAATGGACTTTGATAAAAAAGCACATGAAATCTTTAAAAATTGGTATGTAGATGGTAGAATTCTCTACCATAAAGTTATTGATCTGAAAAAACCAGAAGAAGGTATTAAAGATCTAAGATTTATGGATGCCCTGAAAGTTAAATTCATCAGAAAAGAAAAGAAAAGGGCAGATAATTATGCTGGGATTTATAATTCCAGACAAGAAGCATCTGATTTTAATGAACCAGAAATTGAGGAGTATTTTCTCTATTTTCCACAAGGTAATATTCAAAAAACTGCTGCTGCTAACAAAGGTATTCCTATTGCAAAGGATGCAGTTACTTTTGTTACTTCAGGTCTAGTAGATAGAAATAGACAACTTACCCTTTCATATCTACATAAAGCAATTAAAGCACTCAATCAACTTAGAATGATTGAAGATGCTCTTGTTATCTATAGGCTATCAAGAGCACCAGAAAGAAGAATTTTTTACATTGATGTTGGCAATCTCCCCAAGGTAAAGGCAGAGCAGTACCTTAGAGATGTTATGAACAGGTATAGAAATAAACTTGTTTATGATGCTAATACTGGAGAAATGCGTGATGATAAGAAATTTATGAGCATGATGGAAGATTTTTGGCTTCCAAGAAGAGAAGGTGGTAGAGGAACTGAAATCTCAACTCTCCCTGGAGGACAGAATCTTGGAGAACTGACTGATGTTCAATATTTTCAAAAGAAACTATTCAGAGCACTTAATGTTCCAGAATCAAGAACTGCTTCTGATGGTGGTTTTAATCTTGGAAGATCATCTGAAATTCTTAGAGATGAACTGATGTTTGGTAAGTTTGTAGGAAGATTGAGAAAAAGATTTAGCAATGTATTCCACGATCTTTTAAAAACTCAACTTATTTTAAAGAATATTATAACTCCAGAAGATTGGGAAAATATGAGTGATCATATTCAATATGATTATCTCTATGATGGACACTTCTCAGAATTAAAAGATACTGAGTTAATGAATGAGAGACTCAATCTAATGGTTGCAATTGAACCTTACATTGGAACTTATTATTCAAGGGACTATGTAAGAAGAAAAATTTTGAGACAAACTGATCAGGAAATTGTTGATGAAGATAAACTAATTCAAAAAGAAATTAAAGATGGAGTTTATCCAGATCCAAAATTAATGCCAATAGTCGGTCCAGATGGAAATCCTTTAGAACCTATGGCAGCAGGAAATGAAACTTTGGGCACAACTCCAAAAGAACCAGACCTGGCAAGTGCAAATAAAGCAACTTCAGTGAATGCCAAAGGTGCAGAAATATAAATAAATTTATACGTTTGGTATTTTTATGGATTCTACTTCTGAATTTGTCGACATGATCCTTTCTGGGAGATCTCCAGAGGATGTTTCAGACAAGATTAAAGAAATTCTTTATTCCAAGTCCTCAAGTATTATTGATGATTTGAAACCTAGTGTTGCCCAATCAATGTTTTCTTCAGAGGAGGAATAATGGCATTAAAAATAGTGCAAACTGTAGCACCAATAACTAGTGCTGGAGCTGCTTCCACACAAAGCACACCTATTACATTAAATACTGGATTTATTAGGATTGCTCCAGTTGGTGCTGCAGTTGCAGTTGCTATTGGAACAAACCCAACTGCAACTACAAGTGATTTTGCAGTTCTTCAATATCAACCAGAAATTTTAAAAGAAAGAATTGCAAAACAAACTATTGTAGGCATAACTACTGGATCAACAACTGTAGTTACTTTTGGAGAAAATTATGGAAATCCATTTATAGTTGGAGACTTTGTTTCTATTGTTGGAGCATCTCCTACTGGAATTAATACCAGTCACAATCAGATAATTTCAAAAACTGATAGTAGCATTACTGTTAATTTTAATTCCAGTGCAACTGGTCCAATTACAAATGTTTCTGGAGCATATGTTGCAAGAAGTGTAAAAGTTGCAGCATATGGTCTAGGTGGAACTGCAACTGGAGTTTATATTTCAGAAGTACAAGTATCAGGTCAATAAAATGAAACTAATTACAGAAGAAATAGAATCAGTAGAAATTATTACTGAAGAAAAAAATGGAAAGCAAACCCTGTATATTCAGGGACCATTTCTCCAAGCAGAAGTTACCAATAGAAATGGTAGATGCTATCCAATGGAAGTTCTTTCCAGAGAAGTAAATAAGTATACTGAAAATTTTATCAAGCAGGGAAGAGCATTAGGAGAACTTGGTCATCCAGATGGTCCAACAGTAAATCTGGATAGAGTTTCTCACATGATCACTAGTCTCAAGGAAGAGGGAAATAACTTTGTAGGAAAAGCAAAAATCCTTGATACTCCAATGGGAAATATTGCCAAGTCTCTCCTTGGAGAAGGAGTGAAACTTGGAGTTTCTTCTAGAGGAATTGGTTCTTTAAGAGAAACCAAAGAAGGATATAAGGAAGTTGGCGAAGACTTCATGCTTGCTACTGCTGCAGATATTGTTGCAGATCCTTCTGCTCCAGACGCATTTGTTCAAGGAATTATGGAAGGAAAAGAATGGGTATGGGATGGAGGAATTTTAAAAGAAATGAATGCTTCTACAACCAGAAAGAAAATTGAAAAACTTTCTGAACAAAGAAAACTAAGTGATCACAATAAACTAAGACTGTTTGCTGATTATTTGTCAAATCTGTAATTTATAAATAAATATAGAATAAATAAAAAAATTTTATTCGGAGTATACAAATGAGTGTCGGTAACGATTTACAAGAAATGGAAAACGTAGTAACCAGAGGTGCAAAGGCTGCTGAGCCAATGCATAAGGCTCCCAACTATGTACCAGATGCTGGTTCAGTTGAAGATCTAGGAGGTCCTACTCCTCAGAATTCAAAACCTGATGATGAGTCCAACAAACTCAAGACTCCTGCTGCTAAGTTAAAGGCAGTCAGAGATGTTCAGCACAAAGGTGCTAAAGGTCCTGATCCTATGCAACATGCTAACAAAGCAGCAATGTCATATGAAGAAACTGAAACTGAGGATGAGGATCTAGTCCTCGAATCAGAAGAAGTTGAAGAGGAAGAATTTGATACTGAAGAAGTAGTAGAAGAGGAAACTCTTTCACTCAAGGAAAAACTAGATCAAATTGTAAACTCTGAAATTGATTACTCTGATGATATCAATGCTCTCACTGAGGGCGAAGAGTTATCAGAGACATTCACTGCTAAGGCAACAACTATTTTTGAAGCTGCAGTCAAGGAAAAACTTATTGCTGCTATAAAAGTAATGCAAGAGCAGTATAAGAATGATCTTGTAGAAGAAGTTACCCTTATTAAAGAAGAACTTACTCAAAGAGTAGATGCCTATCTTGAGTATGTTGCTGAAGAATGGATTGAAGAGAATGCTCTTCAAATTGAAAGTGGCATCAAGTCAGAACTTTCAGAGTCCTTTATGACTGGCCTGAAGGGTCTTTTTGAAGAGCATTATGTAGAAATCCCTGAAGATAGATATGATGTACTAGAAGGAATGGTCGAAAGACTAGATGAAATGGAGTCAAAACTCAACGAACAAATCGAAAGAAATGTTCAATTAAATCAAAGACTAAGTGAGGCTGTAAGCGATACCATTTTTAATGAAGTTACTGAAGGGTTAGCTTTAACTCAGAAGGAAAAACTTGCAGGTCTTGCTGAAGGTGTTGAGTTTGAAAGTGAATCAGACTATCGTGAGAAACTAGAAACTCTGAAGGAATCATATTTCCCAAGAGTTGCAAGTTCCACAAGAGAAGAGGTATTAATTCAAGAGAATGTTGAGGATTATTCTCCTCAAATGAATGCATACTTGAGAGCAGTATCTAAATTCTCAAAGTGAATTTTAGGTTATACTAAATATTTGTAGTTAAGAACACTTTAAAACACTTTAACAAGACTAAATAAGGAGAAAAGCAAATGTTCCTTTCAGAACAATTGCAGAAAAAGTGGGAACCTCTTCTGGAAGCAGAGGGTCTTGATCAAATCAAAGATCCATACAGAAGAGCAGTTACCGCTCAACTGCTAGAAAACCAAGAAAGATTTTTAAAAGAAGAAAGAGCCTTCATTTCTGAAGCTGCTCCTAACATCAACACCCAATCAGGTGTAGGTGGATATGGTGCTGGTTTCTCAGGAAATACCAATCCAGCTGGTCCAGTTGCTGGTTTTGATCCTGTTCTGATCTCACTGATCAGAAGATCAATGCCTAACCTGGTTGCATATGATCTTGCTGGCGTTCAGCCAATGAATGGTCCTACTGGACTCATTTTTGCAATGAGAACCAGATATGTTAATCAGAATGGTACTGAAGCTCTGTTCAATGAGCCAGATACTGCATTCTCAGCACAGAACAACAGTGCAAACCTCACCCAAGGTGATTATACTGGTGGTGCTGATGGTGGTGCATCTGTTGGTTTTGGTACTACTGGTTTCGCACTAGGTGGTGCTGCTGCTGGTTCAAACCCTGCACTTCTGAACAATTCAGGTGCCCTTGGAGTTGACTATAAGGTTGGTCAAGGCATGGGTACTGCTTCAGCAGAAGCACTGGGTGATGCAGATGCAAATGCATTCAACCAGATGGCATTCAGCATTGAGAAGCTCTCAGTTACTGCAAAGTCAAGAGCACTCAAGGCTGAGTACACCCTAGAACTTGCACAAGACCTCAAGGCAATCCATGGTCTTGATGCTGAAGCTGAGTTAGCAAACATTCTCTCAACTGAAATCCTTGCAGAAATCAATAGAGAGATCATCAGAACCATTTATAAAGTTGCTGAGCCTGGTGCACAAACCAATGTTGCTAATGCAGGTAGATTTGACCTGGATGTAGACTCCAATGGTAGATGGTCAGTTGAGAAGTTCAAGGGTCTTCTGTTCCAACTTGAGAGAGATGCTAATGCTATCGCTCAAAGAACAAGAAGAGGGAAGGGTAATGTAATTCTTTGTTCTGCTGATGTTGCTTCTGCACTCACTATGGCAGGACTTCTTGATTACACCCCTGCACTTAATGCAAACCTGAATGTTGATGATACTGGCAATACCTTTGCTGGTGTTCTCAATGGCAAGTTCAAGGTCTACATTGATCCATATTCTGCAAACGTAGCTCCTGAGCAGTACTATGTTGTAGGATACAAAGGAACCAATCCTTATGATGCAGGTCTCTTCTACTGCCCATATGTACCTCTCCAGATGGTACGTGCTGTTGGTCAGGACACCTTCCAGCCTAAGATTGGATTCAAGACCAGATATGGTATGGTTGCAAACCCATTTGCAGAAGGTACCGATCAGGGTCTTGGCAGAATCCAACAGAATACTAACAGATACTACAGAAGAGTACAAGTTCTCAACCTTATGTGAGTTTTACTTTACTCTTCAAGGACCCCTCAGGGGGTCCTTTTTTTATGGAGATAAATAGTTCAAAAAATGGCAAACAGTGCTTGGGGGTCCCAACCAGAAAATAGAAATTTTCTTTCTCCAGTTGGGTTTAAATTTAAACTACAAAAGGCACCTAAGGTAGACTTTTTTGCTAACTCTGCAAATATCCCTTCAATTGCCTTGGGATCTGCTATTCAAACTCGCTATGGAAAAAATATTGATATTCCTGGCGATAAAATGAATTTTGAAGATTTTAGTCTCAGGTTTCTTGTAGATGAAAACCTAGAGAACTATATGGAAATTCAAAATTGGATGAGAGGATTAGGATTTCCATATAGTTTAGAACAATATGATGATTTAAAAAATGAAGGAACTCAAGACACAGTTCCAGGTATTAATAAAGGAAGATTTTATGAAGAGTCAGATGGAACTCTTCAAATTTTAAACAGTAATTTTAACATTAGTGCACAAGTAATTTATTATGGAATGTTTCCAACATATCTTTCAACTTTACAGTTTGATGCCACAGAACAGGACATTAGATATTTTGCTGCAGAGGTAAACTTCAAGTATACTTACTATAAGATAGTTGATGCAACAGGAACTCCTTTATGATTTCTCTTGATGAAATTCAAATGATGTGGAAAGAAGATTCAGATATTAATATAGATGATCTTCACAATGAATCTTTAAAAGTTCCACTACTACATTCAAAATATTATGAAATTTATAATAATATAACTCTTTTGAGGAAGCAAGCACTTATAAATTACAAAGTTAAAAAATTAGAAAGATCTAATTATTACAGTGGAAAAGCAGATCCAGATATCTACAAAGAAGAACCTTTTCCATATAAAATTAGAGACAAAGAAAGTCTTTCAAGATATCTAGAGGCAGATGAGCACCTCAATAAGATATTACTAAAAATAGATTATTATGATACAATATTAAAATATATTGAAGAAATCATAAAAATGATTTCCAATAGAACTTATCAAATTAAAAACTCAATTGACTTTTTGAGATTCCAATCAGGTATGTGATATGTCGGATTTAGTTATTACAAAGAAAAATGAAATTTATCTAAAGGTTGAATGTGATGCTCACATCAAATATGAACTAAGTGACCAGTTTACATTTGATGTTCCTGGAGCAAAGTTTATGCCTCAGTTCAGAAGCAGACATTGGGATGGAAAAATTCGCATGTTTAATATTCAAACTGGAGAAATTTATGCTGGTCTTTTAGATAAATTAATTTCTTTTTGCGATAACCACAATTATAAGTTTGAGTTTAATGAAAACAAATATTATGGTCTCCCTGGAGAAATAGATGAATCTATTTCATATGAAGGCGTTAAAGATTACATGAAGAGTATCTGTGCTCATGAACCAAGAGATTATCAAATTCAAGGTGTTTATGATGCATTGAAATACAAAAGAAAACTTCTTCTCTCTCCAACTGCATCAGGAAAATCATTGATGATTTATTCTGTTGTCAGATACTTCACAGAAAAAAACTACAGAATTCTTCTTGTAGTTCCTACTACATCACTTGTAGAGCAGATGTATAAGGACTTTGAGGATTATGGATGGAATGCATCAGAATACTGCCATAAGGTCTATGGTGGCAGCGAAAGAGAATCAGATAAATGTGTAACAATATCTACATGGCAATCAATTTATAAGTTAGATAAAAATTATTTTTCTGACTTTGATGTTGTGATTGGAGATGAGGCACATCAATTTAAATCAAAATCTTTAATTAGCATAATGTCAAATCTTCATGATGCTAAGTATAGATTTGGATTTACTGGAACTCTTGATGGATCTCAAACGCACAAGTTAGTTCTTGAAGGTCTGTTTGGTCCAACCTATAAGTTAACTAAAACTGATGATCTAATCAAAAAAGGTTATCTTTCCAAACTAAAAATTAAAGTTCTTCTTCTTAAGCATGAACCCCAAAAAATCAATGACTATGAGGAAGAAGTTCAATTTTTAATTGGCAATTCAAGAAGAAATAAGTTTATAAGAAATTTAGTAACAGACCTAAAGGGGAATACTTTAGTTCTTTTTAACAGAGTAGTTGCTCATGGTCAACCTCTTTATGAGCAAATAAATAAGCATGTTGGTGAACATAGAAAAATATTTTTCATTCATGGTGGAGTGGATACTGAAGAAAGAGAATTAGTAAGGAAAATTACTGAGGAAGAATCAGATGCAATTATTGTTGCTTCTTATGGCACTTTTAGTACAGGTATCAATATTAGAAACCTACACAATGTGGTATTCGCATCACCAAGCAAATCAAGAATAAGAAATTTACAATCTATAGGCAGAGTACTTAGAAAAGGAAAAGAAAAGGTTTCTGCTACATTATATGACATTGCAGATGATATTACCTACAATGGTAAAAGAAATTATACTTTAAATCATTTGGTTGAAAGAATAAAAATCTACAATGAAGAAAATTTTGATTATGAAATAATTACTATAAATTTTAAAAAATGATGGAAGAAGAGTTTTATGCTTCAATTAAATTAGTTTCTGGTGAAGAAATATTTTCATTAGTATCTGCTTCTGATGAAGAAAACAGAACAATACTAATCTTAGACAATCCTGTTATCATTACCCCAATGACTACTAGATCTGGTATGATAGCGGGATATAAGGTAGAACCTTGGATGAGAATACCTGATGATGATATGTACATCATTGATATGTCAAAAGTCATTACTATGACTGAAGTTACCAATGGAGAGATCATCAATGTCTACCACAGATTCAACAGATCTTCAACTAGAGTAAATATAGATAGGAAAATGGGATTCATCTCTAAAGTAGATGAAGCAAGAAAGTCTCTAGAGAAAGTTTATAAAAATAGCTAAATATTATTTTTCTTGAAACCCCACAGAGTTATTTTAGTCATCAAACCTCACCTTGTCAACTCCTTGTCAAGGGGTTATAATAATGATACTATTAGAAAACCTATAAACTTATTTTATGTTAGCAGTAATGTCAAAAGGAAAGAAGAGATCAGAACACTACGTAAGTAATAAAGAATTTCATCTGGCTCTCATTGAGTATAAGAAACAAGTCGTTGCTGCCAAAGAAAAAGGTCTCCCTAAACCTAGGATCACAAGATATCTGGGAGAGTGTTTTCTTAAAATTGCTACACATTTATCTTACAAACCAAACTTTGTCAACTACATGTTCAAAGATGACATGATTTGTGATGGTATAGAAAATTGCATTCAGTATATTGATAATTTTGATGTAGAAAGAACTAATCCTTTTGCATACTTTACTCAGATTGTTTATTATGCTTTTCTAAGAAGAATTGCAAAAGAGAAAAAGCAACTTGAAATTAAAACTAAGATTATTGAAAAGTCTGGTTTTGATGAAGTTTTCTTTGCAGATACATCTGAACTTGGTTATGATGCTGCAAACATGAATAACATTAAAGATAATATTAATTATAGATTTTCATGAAAGTTGCTATTATAACTGACACTCATTATAACTTTAAGAAGGGAAGTCAAGTATTCCATGATTACTTTGAGAAGTTCTATAAAGAAATATTTTTTCCCACCTTAGAAAAATATAAAATTGATACAGTTATACACTTAGGGGATATTTTTGATAATAGAAGAGCAACAGATTACTGGAGTATAGACTGGACTAAAAAAGTAATCTTAGAACCACTAAAAAAATACTCAGTTCATTTAGTAGTTGGAAATCATGATATCTTTTACAAGAATACAAATAAATTAAACAGTCCTGAACTTTTAATTGGAAGTTATAAGAACATCAACATATACACTAAACCCACTAATGTAAGTGTTGGTGAACAACAAGTCCTATTCATTCCATGGATCTCTACAGATAATGAATCTGAGACCCTAGCAGCAATTCAAAACACATCTGCAAGGGTTGCCATGGGTCACTTGGAATTGACAGGGTTCTATGCCCACAGAGGGCACATTCAGGAATCAGGAAGAGATAAATCCATATTTGATAAGTTTGACCAAGTATTTTCTGGTCACTATCATACTAGAAGTGATGATGGAAAAATTTATTATTTGGGAAATCCATATCAACTTTATTGGAATGATTATGGAGATACTAGAGGGTTTACTATTTGGGATACTGATACAGGAAAAATAACTCATGTAAATAATCCCTTTGAAATGTTCAAAATATGTAACTATGATGAAGATTCTATTGAAGATGATTTGAGTGAATATGCTGGATGTATTGTTAAACTAGTTGTTAAGAACAAAACAGATCAGAAAAAGTTTGACAAATTCTTAGACTCCTTAATCAAATCTCAACCTCATGAATTAAAGGTTATTGAAACTGTTAAAATCAATGAACAGTTTGATGCTGATGAAATAGTAGAAAAGGAAGATACCCTATCTCTTCTTAAAAGGTATGTTGATGAATCCGAAATGCAGTTAAATAAAACTAGAATAAAAGATCTAATACAACTGATCTATCAAGAATCATTTCAGATGTAAAATGTACATACTAACAGTTTGTGATGAAGAAAAGGAGGGAGCATTTGCAGTTGAAAACAGATATGGACAGAAAGTTCTGTTCATGTTTGAAGAAGAGGATGATGCAGAAAGATACCTTTCTATGTTACAAGAATTAGACTATCCCGAAATGGAAGTAACAGAGGTCAATCCTCAAGTTGCCATCATGGCATGTGACCATTTAAATTATAGTTATGCTATAATTACCCAAGATGACATTGTAGTTCCCCCTGATTATGATAAAGTTTCAGAACCTAAGATATAAAAACTTTCTTTCTTCTGGAAACTATTGGACAGAACTTAAACTAGATCAAAGTGCTGCAACTCTAATTGTTGGGCACAATGGAGCAGGTAAGAGCACTATTCTAGATGCTCTTACCTTTGTTTTGTTTAATAAACCATTTAGAAAAATTAATAAGAATCAACTAATCAATACAATCAATGAAAAAGATTGTATGGTTGAGATTGATTTTACTGTAAGTGGAAAACCCTATCAGATTAGAAGAGGCATGAAACCCTCTGTATTTGAAATATACAGAGAAGGAGTTTTATTGGATCAAACATCCTCATCCAATGACCAACAAAAATGGTTAGAACAATCTCTATTGAAGTTAAACTATAAATCATTCACTCAAATTGTCATTCTTGGGTCATCTAATTTTGTTCCTTTTATGCAACTGTCTTCTCAGCATAGAAGAGAAGTTGTTGAGGACTTGTTAGATATAAAAGTATTTTCAACAATGAATGATGTTGCAAAAATTAAAATTAAAGAACTCAGAGATGAACTAAAAGAAACATCTTATAAAAAGGAAAATATAGAAGACAAAATTGACTCTCAAAAAAATTTGATAGAAGAAATTCAAAAGAGAAAGTCAAAAGATATTCAAGGTAGAAAGGGAAAAATAATATCTCTTAATGAGGAAATTGATAATATTATTGGGGATAATGAGATAATTCAATTAAAAGTTTCTGGTAAAAATAAAGAGTTAGAAAACCTCTCATACTCAGATACAATGCTTAATAGGTTGGAAAAGTTAAATGCTAAGATAGAACAAAAAATTACAACTCTTATTGATGAACATAAATTTTTTTCAAAGAATAGGGTTTGCCCTACTTGCACTCAAAATATTGAAGAAGATTTTCGGTTAAATAAAATTGCAAACATTGAGGATAAAGCAAAAGAGGTTCAGCAGGGACAAAAAGAACTTCAACAGTCGATTGAAGTTGAAACAAAGAAACAAAATGATTTCCTAACAATTACTAAAGAGGTAACTCAACTCAACAATGAAATTAATTTTAACAACGTTAAAATTTCTGGACTTAGAAAACAAATCAAAGAATTTGAATCAGAAATTCAAACACTTGCATCCCAAAATCAAGACACAAATACTGAGTATGCAAAGTTAAAATCCCTACAAGAATCTCTAGATACTATTCTAGAAGATACATCTAATAAAAAAGAAGAACTACAAAACTACGAGTTTATTAACTTACTCCTTAAAGATGATGGTGCAAAGTCTAAAATTATAAAGAAATATCTTCCAGTTATTAATTCTAACTTGAATAAGTATCTTGAAATTTTAGACTTCCCTGTAAACTTTACTCTGGACGAAGAGTTTAATGAGAAGGCTTTAAACCCAATTTATGAAGACTTCTCATACTCATCATTCTCGGAAGGAGAAAAAATGAGGATTGATCTGGCACTACTCTTCACTTGGAGAGAAGTTGCCAAAGTTAAAAACTCAATAAATACAAACTTACTCATATTAGATGAGGTCTTTGATAGTTCACTTGATGAAGCAGGAACAGATTATTTTACAAAGATCATTAAGTTTGTAGTTAAAGATTCAAATACATTTGTTATCTCTCATAAAGTAGATGATTTGTTGGAGAAGTTTGATCAAACAATTAAGTTTGAAAAGAAAAAAGGATTTAGTATGATGGTTGACTCTGACTGATTGGAGTGCTATTATATTAGTTGACAAATTATAAATTTTGTTATGTTTAAACCTGAGGATGAATCTATTATTATGCCTCCTTGGGGGCACAGTGATCTAGAGTATTTGGTACACACAGTTAACCTTGATATGAGCGAAGAAACTAATAAAAATGGGTTTTGGAAGTACAATGAAGATAAAACCCTAAAACAAATTGAAGAATATCTTGTAAGCACATATAAGTCTCACTATACTTCAGAACAATCTAAGACTCAAACTCTTGACCTAATTGAAAGCATTGGAGATGCAGAACCATTTACTAGGTCTAATGCTATTAAGTATCTTTCTAGGTTTGGTAAAAAGAATGGTAAGTCAAAGATGGACATTCTGAAGGCAATCCACTATTGTATTCTCCTTTATCACTTTGCTGGTCTACACAATGAAACTAAGGGCACCTATGAAACTTTCTGATCCAACTTTGAATATTCTGAAGAACTTTGCTTCTATTAATCAATCTATTTTAGTGAAGCAAGGTTCTAAACTTCGTACTATTTCAGTAATGCAAAATATTCTTGCTGAAGCAGATGTAGAAGAAGATTTTCCAAAAGATTTTGCAATCTATGATCTTAATCAATTTCTGAATGGAATTGGCCTTCATCAAGATCCAGACCTTGATTTTAGCAATGATAGTCATCTTGTGATTAGGGAAGGAAAGCGAAAGGTAAAATATTTCTTTGCTGATCCTGAGGTCATTATTTCTCCTCCAGAGAAAGAAATTTCTCTTCCTACTCAAGATGTTTGCTTTCAACTAGAGCACTCTCAACTTGATAAACTGATCAAAGCATCTGCTGTTTATCAACTTCCAGATCTTTCTGCCATTGGTGAAGCAGGAGTAATTAGACTTGTTGTTCGTGATAAGAAGAATGATACTTCTAATGAGTATTCCATTGTTGTTGGTGAAACTGATTGTGAGTTTACTTTCAATTTCAAAGTAGAAAATATTAAGATCATTCCTGGATCTTACAGCGTGGTTATTTCTCAGAAGTGTATTTCTAAATTTACTAATGAGAAGTATAATCTAAACTATTTTATTGCTCTTGAACCTGATTCTAGTTTTGGATGAAATATAAAGTCAGATATAAATTGCCTAATGACAATAGATATCTTGAAATAATTGTAGAGGCAAATAATCAATGTCATGCAACAAAAGTTGCACAGGCATACATTCCCTCTGCAATTATTGTAGGTGGTCCACAACCCTTGTAAATTTGATTATTTTATTATGAGCGAACAGTTTCTTTGGGTAGAAAAATATCGTCCTAAAAAAATTGAAGATTGTATTCTTCCAGAAGCAACAAAAAAGACATTCAAAGATTTTGTAGAGAAGGGGGAAGTTCCTAATCTTCTCCTTGCAGGTCCTGCCGGATGTGGTAAAACCACAGTAGCAAAGGCACTGTGCCATGAACTAGGAGCAGATTTTTATGTAATCAATGGATCTGATGAAGGAAGATTCCTGGATACTGTAAGAAATCAAGCAAAAAACTTTGCATCTACTGTATCACTTTCTTCGGATGCAAAACACAAAATCATCATTATTGATGAGGCTGACAATACAACCTCAGATGTACAACTCCTGCTTAGGGCTAATATTGAGACATTCTATAAGAACTGCAGGTTTATCTTTACCTGCAACTATAAGAATAAGATCATTGAACCTCTCCATTCAAGGTGTGCAGTTGTTGATTTCGGCATTAAAGGAAAGGAAAAGGCAGAAATTGCAGGAGCATTCTTTAGGAGGCTGCAAGATATTCTTGATCAGGAAATGGTAATCTATGATCAAAAAGTCCTTGCCCAAATAATCAATAAACATTTCCCTGACTGGAGACGTGTTCTTAATGAATGTCAGAGGTACTCAGTTGGTGGAAAGATTGATTCTGCAATTCTTGCTGAATTTTCGGATGTAAATATCAATGAACTTGTTAAGAATCTCAAAACTAAAAACTTTACTGAAGTCCGAAAGTGGGTGGTCGGGAACTTGGATAACGATGCTTCAAGTTTACTTCGTAGGATTTATGACTCCTCTCTTGATGATCTTTCACCCCAATCTATTCCTGCTGCCGTTCTTATTATTGCTAAGTATCAATACCAATGTGCGTTCGTGGCTGACCAAGAAGTGAATATTCTTGCAGCGTTAACTGAAATTATGGTGGAGTGTGAATTTAAATGAAAAACAAAAAACTCAAAGAACTTATTCAAAAACCTTTAAGGTTTCATCATCAAGATATTCATGAGGAACTTGATGAACTCAAAAAACAACATCAAGTTAAATCCAAGTGGTATTATATCTTTTGGGGT
>JACCEC011801171.1_pt1 | contig 20412 bp, 23 predicted proteins | sample 7450121 | NCBI WGS metagenome assembly JACCEC01 (sample SAMN15323455, study PRJNA562643) | freshwater metagenome | isolation source: river surface water | place: USA:Blue River Watershed | collected 2017-08-18 | reverse complement strand
GCCGAGAAAGCCAAAATCGCACTCTCGTCCTCCCAGCAGTACGACATCAACCTTCCGTTCATCACGGCCGATCAAACCGGTCCAAAGCACATCCAGAAGGGACTCACCCGGGCGAAACTCGAACAGCTCACGGACAATCTCTTCGAGCGAACCATGAAACCCGTCCGCGCCTGCTTGAAGGACGCCGACCTTTCAGAAAACCAAATCGACGAACTCGTCCTCGTCGGAGGAATGACGCGCATGCCGCGCGTCGTCGAAACTGCACGCAAGCTCATCGGGAAAGAACCGCACAAAGGCGTAAACCCGGACGAGGTCGTTGCCATCGGCGCAGCCATTCAGGGTGGCGTCCTCCGTGGTGACGTGAAAGACGTGCTCCTCCTCGACGTCACGCCGCTCACACTCGCCATCGAAACCGCAGGCGAAGTGGCAACGCCCATGATTCCGAGAAACACCACCATACCGACCCGCAAGTCGCAGATCTTCTCGACCTACAGCGACAACCAGCCCGGCGTGGAAATCAAGGTGCTCCAAGGGGAACGCCCCATGGCACGCGACAACAAGAAGCTCGGAACATTCCACCTCGACGGTATCGCTCCAGCACCTCGCGGCACCCCTCAAATCGAGGTCACTTTCGACATCGATGCAAACGGCATTCTGCACGTTTCCGCTAAGGACCTTGGCACCGGGAAAGAACAGAAAATCTCCATCACCGGATCCAGCGGACTCAGCAAAGACGAAGTGGAGCGCATGCAACGCGAAGCCGAACTTCACGCGGAGGAAGACCGGAAAGCAAAGGACCGCGTGGAAACCCGCAACAACGCGGACAACCTCGCCTACCAATGCGAAAAGGCGCTCAAGGACGCAGGCGATAAGTTCCCTGCGGACAAACGCAGCGACCTCCAAGCATCCATCGACAAAGTTCGCGATGCACTGAAGGGCTCGGATGAGGACGCGATTAAGTCCGCCCACGAAGAGCTTCAGGCGAAGTTCCAAGCCGTTGGCGAAGAACTGTACAAGAACGCCGCCCCCAGCGGTGCGACCGCCGATGCGACCGCAGCCTCGGGCGCCAGTGACGCAGATGCCAAAGCCAAACGCGGCGGCAAGGATGACGACGTCATCGACGCAGAGTTCGAAGATCTCGGCAAAGGAGGCAAGTCCTAAGCCACTGATCTCAAAACACTTTACCGAATCGGCCCGCCGCGGTTTGTGGCAGAGGTCGAGTCAGTAGAAACCAAACCAAACCAAAAACCACAGAACGAACATGGCAGTGAAAATCCGTCCCCTCGGTGATCGCGTCCTCGTGAAGCCGATCGAAGAAGCGGAAGTCAAAAAAGGCGGGATCATCATCCCCGACACCGCAAAAGAAAAACCCCAGGAAGGCGAAGTCGTCGCCCTCGGCACCGGTAAGCGTGACGAAGACGGCAAGCTCATCGACTTCACCGTCAAGAAGGGCGACAAAGTCCTCATCTCGAAGTACGGCGGAACCGAAGTGAAGCTCGACGGCGCGTCCTACTTGATCATGCGCGAGGACGACATCCTCGGCATCGTTGGATAACCCTCAACCACAATCATCTAAGAACATACTGATATGGCAGCAAAACAACTCCTGTTCGACGAAACAGCACGCCAGGCTCTCCTGCGCGGCGTTGAAAAACTCGCGAAAACGGTCAAGGCGACGCTCGGGCCAGCCGGTCGTAACGTCATTCTCGACAAGAAGTTCGGTTCACCCACCATCACCAAAGACGGTGTAACGGTGGCGAAGGAAGTCGAACTCGAAGACCCCTACGAAAACATGGGCGCCCAGCTCGTCCGCGAAGTCGCTTCCAAAACAAGCGACATCGCAGGTGACGGGACCACGACGGCAACCGTTCTCGCCGAAGCGATCTATCGCGAAGGCTTGAAGAACGTGACCGCCGGTGCAAACCCCACGTCCCTCCAACGCGGCATCACCAAGGCCGTGACAGCAATCGTTGCTGAACTCGGCAAAATCTCGAAGAAGGTCAAGGACCGGACCGAGATCGCGCAGGTCGCCACGGTTTCCGCAAACTGGGACACCGCGATCGGCAACATCATTGCCGACGCAATGGACAAGGTAGGCAAAGACGGAACCATCACGGTGGAAGAAGCCAAGTCGATTGAAACCACCCTCGACGTCGTCGAAGGGATGCAGTTCGACAAGGGCTACATCTCCCCTTACTTCGTGACCAACGCGGAGAGCATGGAGGCGATTCTCGACAATCCCTACATCCTCATCCACGAGAAGAAAATCTCCAGCCTCAAGGACTTGCTCCCAGTGCTCGAGAAGGTCGCAAAGACCGGAAAAGCGCTCATCATCATCGCTGAAGACGTCGAAGGCGAAGCCCTCGCGACCCTCGTGGTGAACAAGCTCCGCGGCACCCTCGGCATCGCAGCCGTCAAGGCACCCGGCTTCGGCGACCGCCGCAAAGCCATGCTCGAAGACATCGCCATCCTCACCGGTGGCCGCTGCATCACCGAAGACCTCGGCATCAAGCTCGAGAACCTCGGACTCGAAGACCTCGGCCGCGCAAAACGCGTCACGATCGATAAAGAAAACACCACCATCGTCGAAGGCTCTGGAAAGAGCGCGGACATCCAAGGCCGCGTGAACCAGATTCGCCGCCAGATTGGTGAAACCACGTCCGACTACGATCGTGAGAAGCTCCAAGAGCGCCTCGCGAAACTCGCAGGCGGGGTTGCCGTCATCAACGTCGGTGCTGCTACCGAAACTGAGATGAAGGAAAAGAAGGCTCGCGTGGAAGACGCCCTGCACGCCACCCGCGCTGCAGTGGAAGAAGGGATCGTTCCCGGAGGTGGCGTTGCCCTCATCCGTGCGCAGAAGGCTCTCGATTCCGTGAAGGCGGAAGGCGACGAAGCCATCGGCGTGGGAATCGTTCGTCGCGCAGTGGAAGCCCCGCTCCGTCAGCTCGCTGACAACGCAGGCCTCGAAGGCGCACTCGTCGTTTCCGAAGCAAAGCGTCGCAAAGGTAACGAAGGCCTCAACATCGCGAACAACGAATGGATTGATCTCGTGAAGGCCGGCGTCGTCGACCCGACCAAGGTCACCCGTAGCGCGCTGCAAAACGCAGCATCAATCTCCGGTCTCCTCCTCACGACGGAAGCCCTCGTGACCGAGATTCCTGAGAAGAAGGCCGCTCCAGCAGCCGACCCGCACCACGGCGGCGGGATGGATTACTAAGCGCAAGCTGACAATCCAAGCTCAAGCGCTCCGCGTAAAACCGGAGCGCCCACTAAACACCGACCTTCACCGGTCGGTGTTTTTTTATCTGCGTCCGCACCCACACACAGTGAACTCGCAGCACCACACGTGACTTCGTAACAGGGACACGCAGCCCAAAAAAAGACCAGTCACCAACCTACTGCCGAGACAGAGAAGAACTCATCACTGCCGCATTAATCGCAGGGAAAGCAATCGACGCCACAATGTTCACAAACTTCTGCAACTCAGCCGCAGGGGCATTGGAAACAAACAACAAATCCCCATCCCGCATCGGAAACTCCTTCGCAAGAAAGAAGGTCCGCGGGTCGCTGAAGTTCGCACAATAGACCACCGGAACTCGCCCCGGCTTTGCCGACGGACCATTCAACCTCGCCGAGGATCCCGAAACGCTCTCGTGCTCTTTCGGCGTCTCCCAGCGGAAAATAAAAACACCCCGCGAACTCGCGCGAGAGTCAGACATCCCTCCAGAACGAGCAATCGCCTGCGCTAAGTTGATTCCGCTCGCTTCAAAATAAATCTCTTCGTTGCGAGCAGTTGCACCAAGCACCGTAAAGCTCAGAGGTTGAGACACCACCGTCAGGATATCCCCCAACCTCAACTCCAAGTTCTGCGCGGGATCCTCGATAATGGTGTCCAGCGGTAAGGCCGTCACTTTTCCACCCCGCGCCAGCTTCACCGTCATTTTATTCACAGGTCCTTTTGTGCCACCCGCAGCCGCTAAGGCATCCATGATGCGCTCCCGAGCCGGCGTCAGAGGCATTCGCAGACTCGCATTCACCTCCCCCAAAACCGTCACGTAAGTCGTGAGATTCCGAGTCTGTTTCACCATCACCTGCGGTTGATTGGCCTTGTCCTTCAATCGGTCGTGAATCATTTCCTCAACCTGACGCAGCGTCCTCCCACGCACCTCAAGACGCCCCGCAAACGGAATCCGAATGGTCCCGTCTTGCGCAACCATCTGATCGGGGAACGTTGCATGGCGACTACTCCCCACCCCACCCCGAGCCTCCAAAACCGAACCCTCGGTGAACAACGAGGCGGGAGGTGCCTCGAAAATGGTAACCTCAAGCGAATCCCCATCACCAACCACCCGATCCGTCTCGAACGTCTGCTTCATCTCCTGCGAAAACAGCGTCTTCCCATTCAGCTTCACCAAACGAGCAACCAACTCCGAAGACAGTTCCCTCACCTTCACCTCCGAAGCTCGCGGATGCTCCCCCGCCGTGCGAACCATTTTCACCGAAGGCCCACTCGTCGGCATGAACGAAGAACATCCGCAGGCTCCAACAAGGGATAAACCAGCCAAAAATCGACCAATCCTAACCATAACTTTGAACTTCTATTACGCCGAACTTAGCCTCGGTTCCGAGGCATTCCCGACATCAACCGCTCACGCTCGAGTTGCATCTCAGCGACCACGCTCGCATACAAATCCCCCGCACCGGGTCGCCGATCCCGAGGGCCAAAAATGCGGACGCATCCGCAAATCAGACTCCGCATCGCAATGTACATCCCAAGCCGTAGCACCATCTCCGCGCCCCAACGCTCAACACACCCCTCACTCCCCCAACCCACCGACCGTATCTCGAGGCACTCACGAAGCCACGACACCATCAGCGCTCCAAGCACCAAAGCCGTACACTCAATCAATAGATTCCCGCACCAGGACGACCTCATGGGATCAGCATCTCCCTCAGGCGAGCCAAATGCAATGCGTCGCCATAGTTAAACTGGAATCCGGAAAATCCAACCCGCTCCGCCGCAGCAACATTTTCGGCTAAATCATCAATGAAGAGGGCATTCCCAGGATCCACGTCGAACTTCGTCGCGAGGTGCCGATAAATCGCCTCGTCCGGTTTTGCCAACCCCGCTTCGTGAGAAACAACGTACCCATCAAACTTTCCAAACACTGGGTAATTCGCGCGCAAGTAATCCCAATGAAGCTCGTTCGTATTCGATAAAATCAAAAGATTCAACCGCCCAGCCAGTTCACCAACCAGCGCCTGAGTGCACGGAACCGCTTCAAAAATCTCAACCCATCCCCGCTTGAAATCCGCCTCACTCCCCGTAAACCCCAACGCAGCCATAGTGCCCGCAATAAACTCCCGCGTGCCCATCGAACCGCTCTCCACACGCTCTTTCAACGGAGGCACAACGCACTTAATCGCATCAACTCCGCCCGGAACAAAAGGCAACCAAGCCCGCAACGTTCGCGACAAATCAAAGGAACACAACACGTTCCCTATGTCGAAAACCACGGTGCTGAACGCCATAAAAACCAAATCAAACCGGGCGAGACGCTTTCACAATCTCGGCAAAACCGCGCGGATCCAAACTCGCCCCGCCAACCAACGCTCCATCAATATCCGCCTGACCCATCAACTCCGCCGCATTTCCAGGCTTCACGCTACCGCCATACTGAATCCGAACCTTCGCCGCAGTGACCTCATCCCAACCCGCCAATAACCGAGACCGAATGAATGCATGCGCGTCCTGCGCCTGCTGGGGAGTCGCTGTGCGCCCTGTCCCGATCGCCCAAACCGGCTCGTAAGCCAACACCGTTTCCGACAACTCGCGCGCACTCAAACCCGCTAGTCCGTCGCGAATCTGTCGCTCCAACACCTCCTCCACCCGCCCCCCATCCCGCTCCTCAAGCGTCTCTCCCACACAAAAAATCGGACGCAACGAAGCCTCATGGGCCGCACGAACCTTCCGGTTCACCACCGCGTCCGTCTCTCCAAACAACGTGCGACGCTCGCTGTGACCAATCACAACGTAGCGGACAAACAAATCTCGAAGCATCGCAGCGCTCACTTCCCCAGTAAATGCCCCCGACTTCTCGTGATGCATGTTCTGAGCACCCAAGCGAATCCCCTGAATCGCGCTGATTTTTTCCGAGACTTTCGCGATCGCCGTGAAGGGCGGAACAATGACCACCTCCACCCCAGGGTCAGCCCCGACCTCCAGCTGAAACACATCCACAAACGCGGCAGCCTCCGCCACCGTCATATTCATCTTCCAGTTCGCCGCAACAATCTTCTTTCTCATAACTTCCCCTCGTTCTGTGAATCACTAAAACACTTCAACAGCAAATCATTAGACTTCCGACAATGCTGCCACCCCAGGGAGAACCTTGCCCTCAATCAGCTCCAACGACGCGCCGCCTCCCGTTGAACAGAAAGACATCCGATCCGCTAACCCAAACTGCTTCACCGCAGTCACCGAATCCCCACCCCCAATAATCGTCACCGCTCCGGACGCCGCCACCGCCTCAGCCACCGAACGCGTTCCCGCTGCAAACGGAGGCAACTCAAAAATCCCCAACGGACCGTTCCAGAGAACCGTCTTCGCCGAGGCAATCTCCGTTCGGTACAGCGCAACCGTCTCCGGCCCGATGTCCACCGCCTCCCATCCCTCGCTCACTCCCTTCGCCCCCCCATGGACACCCGTCGCACGAGGCTGAGCCGTCGCACTAATCTCTTGCGTCTCAAGATTGTCCACCGGCAGGAGGAAACGGACCCCCTTACTCTCGGCCAATGCCAAAATCTCCCGCGCCAAATCCAACTTATCCGCCTCCACCCGACTGTTTCCCGTCGGAATCCCCTGAGCCTTAAAAAAAGTGTACGCCATCGCCCCGCCAATCAGGAAAGTGTTCGCTTTCTCCATCAACGCCTTAATCACCCCGATCTTATCGGACACCTTTGATCCTCCCAAAATAACCACAAACGGACGTGCCGGCTCGCTCAGTTCGCCCTGCAAATACTGCAACTCCTTCTCCATCAACAAGCCCATCGCCGCCTTGCCAACGTGTGCCGCAATCCCTGCCGTCGACGCGTGCGCACGGTGCGCCGCCCCAAACGCGTCATTCACAAACACATCCCCCAACGAAGCCAACGCCGCGGCAAATCCGGCCTCATTCGCCTCCTCCTCCGCGTGAAAACGAACGTTCTCCAGTAATAAAACATCCCCATCCTGCATCTCCGCAATCAACCCCCGCGGCACTTCGCCAATCACCTCAGACGAAAACAAAACCGTTTTCCCAATCAGCGTCGACAGATGCTCCGCCACCGGACGCAGCGTGTACTTCAAATTCACCGCGCCTTTCGGACGCCCAAAATGCGCCATAATCACCACCCGCGCTCCCTCGGCAATCAAGTGCTTCAGCGTGGGCAAACTCTCGCGAATCCGCGTGTCATCCGTAATCCGCGTCCGCCCGTCCTTCTCCTCCGTCGGAACATTAAAATCCACCCGCAACAGAACTCGCTGACCTTTCACCGATAACGAACGAACCGAAAGCTTTGCCATAACTATCTCTCTTAAATACTACTTCTTACTGAATGCGATAAACCAAAAAGGGGAATCTACAGAACTCCTCGGGAAAGAGCCATCTCGCCTTCCCAAAGAAGAAGACCCGCGGATTGCTCCGCGGGTCCTAGTGAAAACTACCGACCAGAAATGTGCCGGACAAGGTCCACACAACGGTTGGAATAACCCCACTCGTTGTCGTACCAACTCACCAACTTGAAAAACCGTGAGTTCAACTCAATCCCAGAACCCGCATCAAAAATCGAGGAATGACGGTCATGAATGAAGTCGCTCGAAACCACCTCATCCGTGGTGTAACCGAGAATCCCCTTCAGGTAGGTTTCGCTCGCACGCTTCATCGCCTCGCAAATCTCCTTGTACGAGGTTTCCTTCACCGTGCGCACCGTCAAATCAACCACCGAAACCGTCGGCGTCGGGACGCGGAACGCCATACCCGTCAACTTGCCCTTCACCTCCGGAATTGCCAACCCCACCGCCTTCGCTGCCCCCGTCGCACTCGGAATGATGTTGATCGCCGCCGAACGACCGCCCTTCCAGTCTTTCTTCGAAGGTCCGTCCACCGTCTTCTGCGTCGCCGTGTAAGAGTGCACCGTCGTCATCAAACCCTCTTCAATCCCAAAGCCTTCTTTCAACAGCACGTGCACCACGGGAGCCAAACAGTTCGTCGTGCAGCTAGCGTTCGAGATAATCGAATGCTTCGTCGTATCGTACTTTTCGTGATTCACGCCCATCACCACCGTGATGTCTTCACCCTTCGCCGGAGCCGAAATAACAACCTTCTTCGCTCCCGCCTGCAAATGTCCCTTTGCCTTGTCCGCCTCCGTAAACAGCCCCGTGCTCTCAATCACCACATCAACGCCCAACTCCTTCCATGGCAACGCCGCAGGCCCCTCTTTCACTGCCAAGCACTTGATTTTGTGCCCATCAACCACCAACACATCGTCCTCCGCAACCGAATCAGAACTCTTCTCGCTCCGAACCTCCCCCTGATAGCGCCCCTGAACAGAGTCATATTTTACCAAATACGCGAGGTTGTCCGCAGGAACCAAGTCGTTCACCGCAACCACCTCAATCTCCTTGCCCAAGAGGCCTTGGTCGCAAATTGCCCTGAAAACGAGGCGCCCAATGCGCCCAAAACCGTTAATGCCAATCTTAATCATGAATGTTAATAGGTAAGTCCGCTCGTTGCGCCGCTGGTACTCTTCCGAACGGACACAGTCCGTCATTTAACGGGCAACCCCACTCTCAGGTCAAGCCAGACACCGCTCCTAGCCCAAATCCAGCGACTCACCCACCCCAGGCAACATCAGCTCCACCCCCGCCTCACCAAACACCTGACCCGCCTCATCTCGATCCAAAGCAATCGGTGACCACGTGTCGTAATGCACTCCAATCACTCGTAAACACCTTAACCACCGCGCGGCCACTGCGGCCTCCGCCGGCCCCATCGTGAACCGATCCCCCAAACACAATGCCGCAACGTCAATCCGGTACAACTCACCCAAGGTCCGAAACTCTCGCGTCAGCGCCGTGTCCCCCGAGTAAAAAAACGTGCCTTCGCCGTTCTCAATCAAGAAACCACCCGCCACCCCCCCAGATGCGCCGTCCGGTAACGTGCTCGAATGCTCAGCCACCGTGTACCGCAACCTTCCAAACGGAGTGCGAATCGCCCCCCCAACATCCATCCGCTCCAAACATTCCCCCGCCACCCCCCTCCCTCTCAACCACTCCGTCACCTCAAAGCACCCCGCCACACGCGCCCCCGTCCGAACCGCCACCGCCGCCGCATCCTCGACATGGTCGAAATGCCCGTGCGACACTAAAATCCAGTCGGCCTCCACATCACCCGCAAAAATCTTGGCCCCCGCCGCCAACGGGTTGCTCGAAAAAAAAGGGTCGACCAAAACCCTCACCCCCATCGTCTCCAAAAGAAAACATGAGTGACCAAAATACGTAAAACGCATCCACTCACTCTACCCGAACGCCCGACCCAAGTCCATCTCCGCCAATGCTCAGCACCCTCAAAGAACGTGCCGCAGGATTTCTGCTCATGACCGTGATCGTACCCATGGCCCTCCTCGGTTACCTCCTCATCCTTTCCGTCGGCCTCTTCGGAAAAACCTCTCGCGCTCGGAACGGCGTCCGCGCACTCGACCATTTCGTGAACGCCACCCTCTTCAACGGCCTCGCTTGGGAATCTGTCTCCTCTCACGCCTGGCGAAAACGCGACACTTGGTGGGGAAAAGCCATCGTTCAACTCACCAACCTCTTCCAAAAAGGTCACTGCGAACGTTCCAACCGCCGCGAGCAAGCCATCGTCGACCTCGTACTCGCCAAACGCCTCGACGAACAAACCATCCGCTAGCCCGTGCCCACCAACCCCGTGCGGACACGCAGAGTCCACTACATCCCCGGCTTCGACCCCAGAGGCGCCCGCCACTACCATCATCTCTACCAATCCCAATCCGCCCTCCAAACCCAACACAACCACGCCCTCTTCAAAATCTCACCCAGATCGTCACTAAAACCTCATTTTCATCACTGGGAAATTAATGCTATCTGGGAAAATGAAGCCGTCGACACGGACTACCACTTTCTCGGTTGGGATGATATCGTCCGGCAAAACTGGTCAGACGCCCCGCTCCGGGTCCTGGCCGAAGCCATCCCAGCTTACTTCCGTTTCGCCGCTGCCGGCGGATTTCACCGCGTCCGCTCCCACTCCAAAAATGCTTTTCTGACCGGCACCCTACCCGTCGCCTACTACGCCGCAACGCTTACACTCTCCATACTACTCGGCCTCTCTTGCTCAACCGCCCTGCCAGAGCTGCCCCTCATCACTCCCACCGTCTTGGCGGGCCTGCTCACCCTCGCCGCCTCCCGCGCAGCCCTTTCCCTCGGCTCAGTCCTCGGCCTCAACTGGCTCCTCCGCACCTACACCTTCATCCACCGCTGGCACACCAACCAACTCCCCTGCGTAGCCGAACGCGTAGACTCGATGGCACGCCACATCCTCGCCTGCCATCAGTCCCAGCCAACCGATGAAACCCTCATCGTCGGACACAGCGTCGGCTCACTCCTCGTCATCTCCGTCGCCGCTCGCCTCCAAACCCTACTCGCAGAATCCGCCACCCCCCCTCCCCAACAACTGCACCTCCTCACCCTCGGCCAATGCATCCCACTCCTCAGCTTTCTCCCGTCCGCTACCGCATTCCATCGAGACCTTCAAACCGTGTCCGATGATAGCCATCTCCCCTGGACCGATATCTCAAGCCCCCCCGATCCGCTCTGCTTCTTCCAACAAAATCCCCTCACCGCGTCAAACGTTCCCAACGCCAGAGCAAACCGCGTCCGTTGCCTGAATGCGCGAATTTTCCCGATGTTTACCAAGGAAACTTATCGCAAAATCCGCTGGAACAAGATTCGCCTCCATTTCCAGTACCTCATGGCCTCCGAACTCCCGTCTCCCTACGACTTCTTCCGTATCACGGCCGGACCATCCCCCCTCTCCGCCCTCTCCCTCACTTAGTGAACATGCCTTTCACCCCCCCCTATCCAAAACCACACCAAAACAAGAGCTCGTTCCTCTTGCGCTTCTTCCGCGGCTGGCACTCCTGGCTCCACGTCCTGTTCGAAAAAAGCTACAGCATGAAAATGGGCCACATCCACCAGCGTGGCCTCGATCTCTACATGGTGAACGAACCCCTCTGGGTCCGTCGCATCCTCGTCGAAAACGCATCCCGCTACCCCAAGCACCAGCTGATGCATGAAATCCTCGAACCCCTCCTCGGAACAAGCATCTTCACCACCAATGGTCCGGTCTGGGAACGCCAACGCCGCCTCGTCGACCAAGCCTTTGCCCAAGCACGCCTCCAAGCGGTGTTCCCCAAAATGGCCGCCGCCGTCGACGCCATGCTCCAACGCCTCGATCAAAACGCAGCCAACGCCGCCCCCTTCGAAATCGACGGAGAAATGACCTGCGTCACCGCCGATGTCATGTTCCGAACCATCCTCTCCGAACAACTCGAACAGTCGGACGCCCAAGCCATCTACGAGTCCTTCCTCCGCTTCCAATCCCATGCCCAGCGCGCGGCCATCCTCAGCTTCTACCGTCTCCCAACCTTCTTCCCCAAACGGAGCAGCCGCTCTGCCGCCGCCACCATCCGCTCCATCCTTTCAAAAATCATCGCAAAACGCTTCGAACACGTGCGCGCCGGATTGCCCCAACCTCAGGACATCCTCGCCGGCCTCATGGAAGCCGTCGACCCCATCGCAAACAACCAGTTCTCCTACGAGGAAATCACCGACCAAGTCTGCATGCTCTTCCTCGCCGGACACGAAACGTCCGCCTCCGCGCTCGCTTGGTCCCTTTACCTCCTTTCCCACGCCCCAGAAACCGCCTCCCAACTCCGCGCAGAAATCCTCCGCGAAGTCGGTGACCGCCCATTCAAATACGGAGACACCCACCGCCTAAAAAAAACCTGGAACGTCTTCCGAGAAGCCCTCCGACTCTACCCACCCGTCGGATTTTTCGTCCGCGAGGCCTCCGAAACCCATGAGATTCGCGATAAAACCGTCGCAAAGGGATGCCCCATCCTCATCTCACCGTGGCTCCTCCACCGCCACCGATCCATCTGGAAGGACCCCGACGCTTTTAACCCCGACCGCTTCGAAACCGACGAAGGTAAGCAGTCCGCGCGGGAAGCCTTCATCCCCTTCAGCGCAGGCCCCCGCGTCTGCGTTGGCGCCGCATTCGCCGCTCAGGAGGCCGTTCTCATCCTTGCTTCTATCGTACGCCGATTCGAAATCCTTCCCGACCCAACACATACCCCTGAACCCGTTGGACGGGTCACCATCAGGTCCGGTAACGGTATCCGACTCCGACTCCGCCCCGTTGACCGGACGCTCCCTAGCCCCTTAGTGTCTCAACACTGATTTCTCATGAGTACTCCCACCCTTCTCGTCACCGGCGGAGCCGGATTCATCGGCTCAAACTTCGTTCTCGACTGGATCGGCGCGGGCCTCGGCAGAGTCCTCAACCTCGACGCCCTCACCTACGCCGGTAATCCCCAAAATCTCGCCGCTCTTCAGGGAAACTCCCATCACCTCTTCTTCCATGGCAGCATCGCGGACCGCCCGCTCCTGGACCAGATTCTCGCCACCCATCGGCCATCCGCAGTCGTCAACTTTGCGGCTGAATCGCACGTTGACCGATCAATTCACGGCCCAGGCGACTTCATCCAAACCAATGTGGTCGGTACCTTCCACCTCCTCGAGGCAACCCGCGCCTACTGGCACCAACTCGACGATCCATCAAAAGAAGCCTTCCGATTCCTACACGTGTCAACGGACGAAGTCTACGGCTCCCTCGAACCCACCGATCCCCCCTTCTCCGAAACCAACCGCTACATGCCGAACAGCCCGTACTCGGCCAGCAAAGCCGCCAGCGATCACCTCGTTCGAGCCTATCACCACACCTACGGACTCCCCGTCCTCACCACCAACTGCTCCAATAACTACGGACCCTACCACTTCCCCGAAAAACTCATCCCGCTCATCATCCACAACGCGCTCGCCGGAAAACCGCTCCCCATTTACGGGGACGGACAACAAATCCGCGACTGGCTCTACGTAAAAGACCACTGCTCTGCCATCCGCCGCGTTCTTGAAGCAGGTAAAACCGGCGAAGTTTATAACATTGGCGGCAACAATGAGATGGCGAACATCGATGTCGTTCACCACATCTGTGACCTCCTCGACGCATTACGCCCGCGGACAGATGGTGCCTCCTACCGCCGCCAAATCACCTTTGTCAAAGACCGCCCTGGCCACGACAAGCGCTACGCCATCGATGCTTCCCGCATTTCCGGAGAGCTCGGCTGGCACCCCTCTGAAACCTTCGCTTCCGGAATCCGAAAAACCGTTGAATGGTACCTACAGAATCAGGCGTGGGTACAAAACGTCACCAGTGGGGCCTACCGCGACTGGGTCGCCAAACAATACGAGTAACCCCAGCGCTCCCATCATTCCTCTGCCACCCATTCCCTTGCCATTCCCTCCGTCCCGAGATCACTTCGGGACCATCTGCGAAAAACCGGGCACATACGCCTGAAGCGTCACCAGCAACGCAATCAGCACCGCCAGCACCACGCTGTGCACCATCACATACCGAAGAATCCGGGACTCCTCCCCAAACGCATGTGTCGCCGTGCTCGCCACCACGATGCTCTGCGCGTCGATCATTTTACCCATCACCCCGCCCGAGCTGTTTGCAGCCCCCATCAGCACCGCACTGACCCCCGTTTGCTCCGCCGTAATTCGTTGCAAACTCCCAAACAAAACGTTCGAAGCGGTGTCCGAACCGGTGAGCGCGACCCCCAGCCAGCCCAATAAGGTCCCGAAAAACGGGTAAAACACCCCCGTCCCAGCCAACGCGAGGCCAATCGTCGCGTCCGCGCCCGAGTACTTTGTCACATTCCCCAGCGCCAACATCGCAACAATCGTCAAAAGCGATAACCGAACCCGCCACAACGTGCGCAAGTACGTTCGCACCATCGCAACCGGACCAATCCCCATCAGAAATCCGGAACAAATCGCCGCTAACAAAATCCCCGTCCCAGTTCCGCTCAACAGATTCAGTTTCCACTTCGCCGCCTCCGGACCCACCCCAACCGGCGCAACGGGAGGCACCCTCTGCACCAACCCGTCAAGCGGGTGAATGGAAATGCCTCCCGACCAGATCCCATCCAGCGCCATCTTCACAGGAGGTAATCCCCAAATCAGAATGAACGCCGTAAGAACTCCCCACGGCATCCAAGCCCTCCAAGTCCGCTCCTGCCCCAGTCCTCCCTCCTGACCGCCCGCGACATCGCCAGCGCTAGCCGCCACGAGATTTCCATCCCTCAACACCAACCGTTCACGCGGCTTCCAAAAGCGCAAAAATACCGTGACCGACAAAATAGAAACCGCGCCCGCGACCAGATCAACCAACCAGGGACCGTGCAGGTTCGAAACCAAAAACTGCGGTAACGCGAAGCTCAATCCCGCTACCAGAGCCACCGGCAAAACGGCGCGCGCTCTCCTCCAACCGCAGAACGCCACCACAATCCATATCGGCATCACCAACGAGAAAAAGGGTAACTGACGCCCGACCATCGCAGAAACCTTCAACGCGTCGAGCCCCGCAACCTGCTCAAGCGTCGTTATCGGAATTCCCAGCGAACCAAATGCCACCGGCGCCGTGTTCGCAATCAACGCCAAACCAGACGCCTGGACCGGACGAAACCCAAGCTGAATCAAAATCGCTCCCGTGATGGCGACTGGGGCTCCGAACCCCGCCATCCCCTCGAGAAACGCGCCGAACGAAAACGCCACCAATACCAACTGCACCCGAGCATCCGGAGCGACTCGCGCCAACGAACTGCGCAACACATCAAACAACCCGCGCTCGACCGTGAGCTGATAGAGAAAAATGACATTCAATATAATCCACCCAATCGGAAACGCCCCAAACAGGGCACCATAAACAGCCGACCCCGCAGCAATCTCAAACGGCATCCGATACCCCCCCACCGCCACCGCGCCCGCCGCCCCCAACCCAACAAAAGCCGACGTGTGAATTTTCCAGCGAAACACCGTCATCCCCACCAATAGCAACGCCGCCGGCGCCGCCGCCATCACCGTCGACCACACCCCACTGCCCAGCGGGTCATAATTCTGCATCCATGTCATGCGATACCCCCCGAGCAGATGACACGCCCCGTCACCGAAACGCACTGTGACACTTACTTCGCGAACTTCGTCCGGTCCGTCGCCTCCCGGGGGCTTCCACCAACGGCACCTCAACCCGCTTTCATCCCTCGGATAAACACCAAAAAATCGCGCCCCCTCCCGCAACCCCCTCCAAACAGGCCCGCTCCAAACGCCAAAAACCCTCTGACATCAGGCGAACCGTGCCACCCCACCCTCCGAAAAATCAACCCCGCGCAATCGACTCAACCTCGTCCAACATCCGCCGCCGCTCAACCGGCTGCCCCCAACGCCACCGCGCCTCCTCGCTCAGCGAGCGAATCGGGTCAAAATAGAAAAACATCCGCCCAGGCCGCACTGACGGGCTCCGATACACCGCAATCCCATGCTCGCGGTGGTAGAACTCAAACGAATGCGCATCCCGCTTCCCTCCGCCACCCATCGTATCCACCACAAATGCCGGCGTGTTAAAGCCCGCCGTTACTCCGCGCACATGCTTCTCCACCACCAATCCCTCCGCCAAGGACGTCCGCAACTCCTCAACCCCCGGCACCATGTCGTGAAAATACACGTAATAGGGTAAAATGTTCACCCAACCCAACCGACGCACCAAAAGCTGCATCGTCGCAGCATCCGCATTGACCCCATGCTGCATCACCGTCTGGCAGCGCACCAAGACACCGCGCCCCGCCAGTACCCGCATCGCACGCTGGGTAACCTCCGCAATCTCCGAAGGATGGTTCACGTGCGTGTGCAATGCCACCTGCTTGAACTCGCTCCGCGCCAAATCCGAAACCCGCGTCAAAGCATCCACCCACGCATGATCCGTCAAAATCTTCTGCGGCATCACACACAAGCCCTTCGTCGCAATCCGTACCCGCCGAATATGCGGAATTGAAATCAACCTCCGCCCAATCTCCCCCAAGGCGTCCGGACGCAAATGAAACGCATCCCCGCCACTCACCACAATATCCTCCAAACGAGGCGTCTCCTCAATGTAGCGAAACGCCTGCTCCCAACGCGCCCGATTTGCATGCAACTTCAGCTTTTCGCTGACCCGCTCCGTATCCGCCCCCACCGCATACGACCGCGTGCAAAACCGACAGTACACCGGGCACGTGTCCACCGGCAAAAATAGCGCCTTGTCCGGATAGCGATGCGTCAAACCCGGAACCGGAGAATCCCGCTGCTCCTGAAGCGAATCCAACGTCATCATCGGGTGATCCGCCTGCTGCCGACTCCGCAACGGCAAAAACTGGGTCCGAATCGGGTCCGAATCCGGCGAACTCCAATCAATCAATGCGATGAGATGCGGTGTCACTCGAAACGCCATCGGTGCATGCCGCATCCCATCCTCCAAATCCGAATAAAACGAATCGGGAACCACATTCCCCAACACCGCGCGCAATCGCGCCAAATCCGTCACCGTGTTGCGTTGCTGAAACTCGTGCGAGTGGAACTCGTCCGCGCACAAACCCGAATACCCCGGAAGCGTTCTCCAGTACTCCCCCCCCCGCAACTCGCGGTGCGACGAATCCTGAAGCGCCCCCATCGACGCCTCACCCCGTTCCTCATCCCTAAAAAGACCTGCTTGCATCATCAATCGCTCGGTTCATCCCTCGCGGATTAGAAACCAAAGCGCCTGAATGTCGTTCATCAACTAAAGCACAGCATCAACTCAGCTCTCACCCACCCCTTACTTCAACGGAACCAACGCCTTAAGCGCGTCATCCGGTGACACACCCTTTTTAAACGGACTCCCCTCCATCGTCATCCGAACGTCAGACGCTTGAGGAATCGCGGACTCCAACCCCACACACCAATAAGCCGCATTCACCAAAAGTCGCCGCATCCCCTCGCTATCCCAATCCCGCTTGCCCGCCAACGCTCCGCCCATCGTCGTCGTGAAAACACGCGCTTCTTTCCCAGAAGCACTCCGATGAGAACGCACCCACGCCACCGGCATCATCGGCGCATTCTTGTCCACCATCTGCTTCGTTTTCGCATCCTCCAAAGCAGGCGCAGGCGGGTCGTTCGGATCCATCCCCGTCACCACCTGCCCCAACACCAACGCCTCACATCCCGCCATCAACGGCAACCGCACCGTGTACACATCTGTCGGACCAAAAATGTCGCCACTCCGAATGCCACGCAAAATCGGGTGCCCCGACTTCCCCTCAGCAATCAATCCCTTCGTCGCCTGACGTCCATGCCCCCCATGGTGATTGATCCACGTCTCCCCAAGCACCTGACGCCCAAAGCCCCCCTCGTAAACCGCATCTTTATTGTTCCATCCAAACCGCTTGTAGGTGCTCGATGAATCCGCTGGGTATGCAAACCCGTGCGTCGCCGTCCGCAACCCAATCACCGGTTTCCCAGAATCCAAGTACCGAACAATGTGCGCCATCTGCTCGTCCGGTAACGACCGAAACCGCGTGAAAACCACCATCAAATCCGCCCCCGATAACGCCTCCAACCCAGGAATGTTATCCTTCTGACCAGGTTCAATCTTCCCCTCAGGATTGATCGCAAACAAAACCGTACATTTGAACCCGTGACGCTTCGCGAGAATGTCCGCAATCACCGGCATCCCCTCCTCCGAACGGTACTCGTCGTCTCCCGTCACAAACACCACATGCTTGCCCTTCCCCGGCCCATCCACCCCCTCAAAAACAATCGCATGTCCCCCAAGCGTCAACGCCGCTGAAAAACTCACCGACAAAAGGAATCTGACCAACCGTTTCATCCAACGATTGTCCCGCGAACCCTCGCCGAATCAACCACGCTTTCGCCACGACCTGCCTCCACCCAAGTCCCACCCCGCGCAGTCCCCGCTCTCAACGCACACAAATCCCGCGCGACCGCAAATGTTCCTTCACCTCCCCCACCGTGTGCTGCCCGAAATGGAAAATACTCGCCGCTAAAACGGCATCCGCGCGGCCCTCCAGCAAAACCTCCGCCATGTGCTCCAAACTTCCCGCACCCCCACTCGCCACTACCGGAATACCAACCGCTTCGCTCGCCCGTCGCGTAATCACCAAATCAAAACCCGCCTTCGTCCCGTCCGCATCAATCGAGTTCAAAACAATCTCTCCCGCCCCACGCCGCTCCGCCTCCAACACCCACTCAATCACCTCCAAGCCCGTGCTCTTACGCCCCCCATGCGAATGCACCTCCCAGCGATCCGCCCCCACCCGCTTCGCATCAACCGACACCACAATGCACTGTGAACCGAACCGCTCCGCACCCTCCGTTATCAACTCCGGACGCGCCAGCGCACTCGAGTTGATGCTCACCTTGTCCGCCCCCGCCTTCAACATCGTGCTCATGTCCTCCACACTCCGAATCCCGCCCCCCACCGTCAGCGGCATAAAACAACACGCAGCCGTCCGCTCAATCACGTCAACCATCGTCCCCCGCCCGTGCGCGCTGGCCGTGATGTCAAAAAACACCATCTCGTCCGCCCCCTGATCATTGTACCGCTTCGCAAGCTCCACCGGATCACCCACATTGCGCAACCCCCCCTCCTCCGCCCGACCCAACTGCACGCCGCGCGTGACCTTACCATCGTGAACGTCGAGACAGGGAATGATGCGTTTTGTGACCATGCAAACCGCCATTCAGCACAAGTGCGCGCCCCCCTTCAAGACCCCCCTCACTTTTCTCGAACCATCCGCGTCATCCGCCCCACCCGCCAAATAGGTCCTATACGACCCATGTGACCCATCCTCCAAAAACCTCCCCACTCGTCAGACCGAGTCGGAAATTCATCCTAGAAAAGAAACTTAGCCTCGCCTAACTTTCATTGATGAGGCATTACTTCGCAAAAAATCAGTTCCTCGTATCCCCATCCGATCGCCAGCGCCTACCGCGGTTCGCCCTCCTCTTCACCATCGCTCGGGTAGCGACCCTGAGCGCTCATTCCGCAGATTCCACCCCACGCCCAATCAGTACCGACCGCCCAGACACCACCGAGTCCGCCTACACCGTCCCAAACGCGATGTTCCAAATCGAGGCCAGCTTCCTCGACTTCTCCCGAGATCGCCGAGGAACCTCCAGCGCCCACTCACAATGGATCTTTGGCCAGGTAAACTTCAAACGGGGCGTCTCCCAAAACACCGACGTCCAACTCATTTTCAATACCCACTCCGTCGCAGGACAAGTCGAGGGCGGCGACCGAACCTACTCAAACGGATTCGGAGACATCACCCTGCGCATCAAACGCAACCTCTGGGGCAATGACGAAGGCAAAACCGCCTTCGCGCTGATGCCTTACCTCACCTTCCCCACCCACACTGGAATGAGCGATCGCGCCTGGGCCGGCGGAATCATCCTCCCCTTCGCAACCACTCTCCCCAACGGGTGGTCCCTCGGCCTAATGACCGAGCTCGATTTTCGCGATCGCGCAGCCGACGGCGCCGGTCGCTTCCAGTGGCTTCACTCCGCAACAACCGGCGTCCCCCTCACCACAGACCTCAGCGCCTACTTCGAACTCGTCTCCATCGCGAGCCCAACCGCACCCCATCAACTCAGCTCCAACGCAGGGCTCACCTTTCAAATCAGTCCAAATCTCATCATCGACACAGGTTGCCGGGTGGGCCTCAGCCGATCCTCGCCTGACCTCGGCATGTTCTCCGGATTCAGCATCCGGTTCTAACCGACAACGCCCCCCTCATAACGGGTGACGAATCCCCCCGTCAAAGGCAACACTACCTGTCCAACCATGGATTCCCGTCCCCCCAGCGATCCCCCCCCTCTCCTCGAGCGCCGCCTTCCGCCCCTCCTGAGAAAAGCGTGTTTCGGCCTCAACCAAGCGTTCCGGCAACGAATCAGCCCGATTGGTCTCACCCCAGACCAGTTCTCCGTCCTCCGCTGGATCTCCGAATCGCCAGAAGGAATCCTCACGCAAACGGAAATCACCGCCGCCATGGCAAGCGACCCCAACACCATCGCTTCACTCGTCCGACGCATGGAACACTCCGGCCTCATCACCCGCGGCCAGCACGCGCGTGACGCCCGTGCAAAGGCGGTAACGCTCACCCAAAAAGGCCGCGAAGCCCTCCAAACCGCTTCAGAAATCG
>JACCEC010722288.1_pt1 | contig 20432 bp, 13 predicted proteins | sample 7450121 | NCBI WGS metagenome assembly JACCEC01 (sample SAMN15323455, study PRJNA562643) | freshwater metagenome | isolation source: river surface water | place: USA:Blue River Watershed | collected 2017-08-18 | reverse complement strand
TCAAGGAGGATCTGCGCGCCCTCCCGGACAAAGGGATAGGCTATGGCGTGCTGCGTCACTTTGATCCGGAAACCAAACACCTGTTCGACGGATGCCCGCAGCCTCAGATCGTGCTCAACTATCTGGGACAGTTCAATGAAGAGAACAAAAACGATCAAGAAGGATCCTCACGCAAACAACAAAAACAATGGATATTTGACCAAGGTGGATTGACCGCCTGCCAGGACGACGATGATCGTCAACGCATGCAGTTACTCGATATCAACGCAATGGTCGATCCACAGGGTTGTCTGCGGTTGAGTGTTGCATACTGCAAACACGCGCATGATGAGTCGACAATTCAGGCGTTGATTCATGCGTATACACAAGCGCTGATCACGTTGACCCGGCATTGCCTGGAAGATCCTCTCTTTAATCGTCACACACCCTCTGATTTCGAACTGATGGGACAGTCGTTGACGCAAAGCGCGCTTGATATCCTCATCAGAAAGTACCCAACGCTTGAGGACATCGTACCGCTCACGACGCTGCAGCAGGGCCTCGCATTCGAGAGCTTGTCTCGCGAGAAAAACTCAATCGATCCCTACCACGTACAGATGGTCTTCACCTTTAGTGGGGATTTTGATCTGGCAGCGATGCAACGCGCCTATCGACTTCTGATCGAGAGGCATAAGATTTTGAGGCTCGTTGTGGCACCGCCATCGACACTCGAAGCAGCAGGCGTCATCTTGGACGGATCGACCTTCAAGTGCACGATCGCGGAGTTGAATGGATCCAAAGAAGATCGCCTCGCACAGCTTCGTCAGCTCGACATCGATGCGCCCTTTGACCTGACGACCGGACCGTTATTCCGGATGCGCTTAGCCAAACTGGATAACAGAAACACAGCGCTCTTAATCTCTAACCATCACATGGTGCTCGATGGTTGGTCGACACCGCTGATGCTAAAAGACCTCGCTCGCTTTTATGAGGCCGAGCTCAAAGGCTCACCCATTCAGCTTGCCCGCGCGTTCGACTGGAAAGACCATCTTAAGTGGCTCAAACAGCAACCCGAAGACGCTGCAATCGCTTATTGGAAACAGCACCTGGCGGCAGCGGAGGATGCCGGTCAGCTCATGCTACCTCACCCGGCTTCACCAAAACCTGGGATGGGCGATCTCAGGTTACATCTGGATGCTCTGACCACCCGTGAGTTCGAAAAAACAGCACGTGATCATGGTTTGACACCAGCCTCTGCACTCCAAGGTCTTTTTGGTCTATTGATGGCGAAGATCAGTCGCACAGACGGACTTGTCATCGGGAGTGTTCGTAACGGACGTGGCAGTCAGCTCACTCAAATCGATCAAGCGATCGGACTATTTATCGAAACTTTACCATTGTGCCTGACACTCACGCCTGAGCAATCTCTGATTGACTGGCTGCGCACACAGCAAGACGAACAGGCTCAGCAAGATGCACACGGCCATCTGGGTCTGGCTCGTATTCAAAAACTTGCTGGTCACAGTCAGTCGAACGGACCATCGTTATTTGAAGCGCTCTTCATTTTTGAAAATTACAGTTCAGGCAATCTCGGCGTCGGCGAAGAGTCAACACAAAATGGCACGCTGACCCAGACAGACTCGCAAGGTATCGATGGTACTCACTACCCGGTCTCACTGATAGCAGTTCCAGGGCAAGAGCTTCTTTTGAGACTGACCTATGACGAGAAACGTCTGGATCAGCCTAATGCTCAGTGGATCATCGAACGCATTGCGTATCTTGTTCAAAGTTTCGCGCAACATAAAAATCTCGCTCTAGCCAACATTCCTTTGCTTAGCGCAGATGAAAATGCAGCCTTGCTCAAACGTTGCGTTCAACACATTGGCTTGGCGCCTCGCGACAAAACCTCACCCGTGCTGTTTGCGGATCGTTTAGCTGAGCTGGCCGTTCGATACGCCACGCAAACAGCGCTGATTAATCAACAACAATCCAGGGAAGATACATTCAGTTATGCCGAGCTCTTGGGGAAATCAGCGCAACTTGCACGGATATTGATTGAGCAAGGTATTGGCCCAGGCTCTCTTGTTGCGATTTTGCTCAGTCGCAGCCCACAGATGCTGACCACTTTGCTGGCGGTTCAACAGACTGGTGCCGCCTATTTACCACTTGATCCAGAATACCCCGCAGCTCGCTTGCAGTATATGTTGGCGGATAGTCAGGCAGAGTGTCTGGTCACGACAACGAAATTGTCGGAGTCGGAATCCTTCAAAGGCCATTTGAATTGCCCACTCACCATACTGCTGGATCAGCCGATGTTGATGACAAGAATGTCTCGACAATCGATCCAACCCATTACACAACAAGAGCGTACAGTCCCTGTCGATCCAGATCATCTAGCCTATGTCATCTACACTTCGGGCAGCACAGGCAAACCGAAGGGCGTCGGTCTGACGCACCGAAATTTGGCGATCTTTTTAGAGTCTGCCCAGCGTGTCACGCCAATTTCCAATTCGGACAGATTACTGGCCATCACGACGATCGGTTTTGACATTGCAGCTCTGGAGCTCTATTTGCCCTTATTGCATGGCGCAACCATTGTTTTACTCAGTCCGGAGGAAACCAAAAATCCAGCGGCGCTTCGTCAAGCGATCGATCACCATGCCGTCACCATGATGCAAGCCACCCCTTCTCTTTGGGATCTTGTCGTCAGTGAAACTAAGGAACAACATCCCGCACTGAGAATGCTGGTCGGCGGTGAGGCCCTTTCGTACCGGCTGGCACAAACGATGCTCAGGTTTGGGCATTCTGTCACCAACATGTACGGTCCGACCGAGGCGACAGTCTGGGCGAGTACACAAAAGGTTTCCCTCGAAGTATTCAGATCTCAAACATCACCGGCACCTATTGGTCAACCCATGAACAACTATGCCATGTTTGTTCTGGATGACAGCCTCGCTTTGGTGCCCGATGGCGTAGTGGGAGAGCTTTACATTGCAGGGCCTGCGCTTGCCCAGGGGTACGTCAACCGACCCGGGCTGACTGCGGAACGCTTTATCGCCAATCCTTTCGGTCCCGAAGGAACCAGAATGTATCGCACAGGCGATTTGGCCCGGTGGGGAAGCGATGGCAATATCGAATACATCCGTCGTGCGGACCAACAAATCAAGATTCGCGGCTTCAGGATCGAGCTCGGTGAAATTGAAAACGCCCTATCCACAATTGAAGGGGTCAGCCAGGCAAGCGTTCAAGTCAAGGAAGTCTCCGGGGAAAAGCGACTCGTTGCTTACGTTGTCAGAGGTCAGACTTCGACGATTGACAAAGAAATCACACAATCGAACCAAGAACAACTTGAGAACTTTAATACAGTTTGGGATGCGATTTATCGGGACAAGGCTGGACCCAACTCAGCAGAATATGACTTTTCCGGATGGCTCAGTAGCTATGATGGTCAGCCTATTGATCCCGTCGAAATGCATGAATGGCGAAACCTGACGGAACGCAGGATTCGTGAACTGGAGCCACGCCATATTTTTGAAATCGGTTGCGGTGCAGGCCTGCTTTTGCTGCCTATCTCGCGTGCGATTGATCATTACACGGCGATTGATTTCTCGAGCGTGACCATCGCGGCGCTTGAAAAGCAGCTTGCTCCTTTAGGTCTCAAGAATGTCTCATTGCATCATCAGTCTGCCGACATTCCCTTCCCTAAATTCAAACAGCCCGTCGATACGATCGTCATCAACTCTGTGGCCCAATATTTTCCGAATGTCGACTATTTCCTCGAAGTTCTTGGTCGATGCGTGCACGAACTCAGCAATGGCGGTCAGATCTTTGTCGGCGACGTATGCATGCTGAATCTGCTCGAATTAAGGACCGCTTCAGTTGAGTACTTCAAAGCGGATTCCGAAGTGACTGTTCATGTGTTGAGGGATCAAGTGCAACGCCGCCTTGAAGCGGAAGAGGAGTTGTTACTCGATCCTGCGCTCTTTGCGAAACTCAAGCATCGCTTCCCGGAAATCAGCGACGTAGAATTCACCTTGAAACGCAGCATCTACGCCAACGAGATGTCCCTTTTTCGCTGCGATGTAGTCATTCACGTGAATCGACGTTCACCCCATCGCGATATACCCTCAAACGAACAGACGCTTGATGCGCGAATGACACCACTCGGCATTGAAGATTTCGCCAAACTTCTGGAGGGACGACCCGACCGCTTATGGGTCAAAGGCATCTCAAATGGAAAATTGGTGCGAGACCTGAATATTGTGTCTCGACTCAGGGATCGCCAAGAGCAGGATACTGTCCTCAAAAAATCCAGCATGCTTCACGATATTGAGCTTGCGTCTCAAGGAGCACTACTGCCCGAAGCGCTCTATGAGCTGGCTGAAAAGCTAGGCTATTGGGCAGGACTCATGTTCTCCTCGTCCAATCCCGAACAATGCTTTGATGCTTATTTTGTCAAGCATAGTCTTGCACAAGGGTTAACCGGCATTCCTTGCAATATGCTCTATGCAGGCGACCAATTGGCGCAGCGCCCATGGACAGAGCTCGCCAACCAACCCACTGTTCGCGATATGAATCGTCTATTCATCGCGCATCTGAAAGACACACTTTCGGCCTCCTTGCCAGATTACATGGTGCCGTCCAATTTTGTCGTGTTAAGCCGTATGCCTGTGACCCCCAATGGCAAACTCGATGCGCGCGCCCTTCCGGACCCGGAAATCGCAGGATCCGAAACCTATCAAGCGCCTCAGAGTGATACGGAAATCATCCTGTGTGAATTGTTCTCGGGATTGACCGGCGCGAACCGAGTGGGTATCCATGACAACTTCTTCGCACTGGGTGGACACTCGCTTTTAGCGATGCGATTGGTTTCTAAAGTCCGTGAGGCCTGCGGTGTAGAGCTGCCGATGCGTGCACTCTTTGAGCACCCCACACCTGGACAACTCGCACACGTCATCGAAACCGGACAAACACGCCCCTACACTCCCTTGGTGCCTTTACGTAAAACCGGCTCACAGCCCGTGCTGTTTTGCGTACACCCAGCAGGAGGCAGTGCCAGCGTTTACGGTAACCTAGCTCAGGCGCTGGGGGCTGACCAACCCGTCTGGGCGCTGCAAGCCAAAGGATTGGAAGCGGGTGAAACACCGCACACTTCGATGCAAGAGGTCGTCAAAGTTTATGTCGCAGCCCTACGTGAAGTCAGTCCGCATGGACCTTACCGACTGCTTGGCACTTCTCTCGGAGGGACGATCGCGCACGCGATGGCAGCAGAACTCGAACGCCAGGGATGCCTCGTCGACAAACTGATTCTTGTCGACACCGCCACAATCTCCAGCAGTACCCTCAGCGCGGATCCAGACGAACGGGCGCGCCAAATTGTGAGCGCAATCGCACAAGATGCGGGCATCGAACAAGCCGCATTCGCGTCTGAAGAGGGTTTACTTTTGCAAATCAGAGATCATATGGCCTCAGTCAACATGATTCCCGACGAAATGCCCCTGGACTGGTTCAAACGAATGCTTGATCACTCCGTTCAAGCAAGCAGTCTGACCGCGCATCACGTCCTGCCAGTCGTTCAGGCACCCATCTTGCTGGTGAAGGCCACCCTCGAGGTCCCGCCTGAAAATCCAGCAGTTTTCGACTGGTCGCCTTATACGACAAATCAGGCTCAAACCGTCGATATTCCCGCCAGTCACTCGGATATTCTGTGGCGACAAGAGACGCTGGTTTCGCTTGCAACGGCAATTAATCGCTACCTTTCCAACCCTTAGACCCGCTTTGTTCAAAGCATTTTTAGGAAGATCGGCTGACACACCCAAAATGTATCAGCCGATCGTTCGCAAGCCCTTGTTTTGCAAGTAATTGAGAGGTGTCCCGGCGGATTAATCATTAAGCTCTAGGCTCTCGACGACGGATACTGATGTTTATGTCTAGCCAAAAAGATTTGGTCGCACCAGCTGACCCATTGAATTTAGAAAACTATCAGCCTGAGCGTCCTGACTGGACGATTGATCAGGGATGGGAAAGATATACGGACCAAGAGCATGCGACCTGGCGAACGCTCTATCAGCGCATGACCAAGCTCATGAAAGGACGTGCCTGCGAGCTGTTTGAGCGTGGCATCAAAGAGCTGCCGATGGATTCAGAACAAATCCCCAATTTTGTCGAACTCTCCGAGCGTCTGTACAAGCATTCTGGCTGGACAGTTGTGGCTGTTCCGGGGCTCGTGCCTGACAATGTGTTCTTTGAACATCTGGCTAACCGTCGATTCCCCTCTGGATGCTACATCCGTAGACCACACGAAATGGATTACCAGGAATATCCGGATGTTTTTCACGATATTTTTGGTCATATCCCGCTGTTGATGTACCCCCTGATGGGCGATTTCATCCAAAGCTGCGGCAAAGCCGCCGTCAAAGCTCACCAGCTGAATCAAACTGATCTGCTCGAGCGCATCGCTAGGCTCTACTGGTACATCGTCGAAGTCGGGCTGGTGCAAGAAGAAGATGGCCTTCGTAGTTTCGGTGCAGCCATCGCCTCTTCAGAAAAAGAAATTCTCTTTGCTCTCGAAGACCGATCACCCAATTTAGTCAAGTTTGATGCAAGACGCGTCATGCGCTCTGAGTTCTGGATTTACGATTTGCAGCAAACATATTTTGTCCTGAACAACATGAATGATCTTATCCATATTGCACAGCTTAATCTTGAGTCGCTCGCCGCAGAGTTAGCCGGCACACCAGACATCGAGTTAGGTGAGATCACCGATGAGGATGCAGTCATCCAACGCGGCACATTGCATTATCACGAACAAAAACAACCTCAAGCAACCGCCGCCTGAGTAGACACGTCCAATAGACTGGATTAAGAAATCATGACACTGACAGCCAATCAAATTGACGCCTACGAGCGGGACGGATACTTTGTCCAGCGCGATGCGCTCAGCCAAGAAGAGGTAGAAAACCTTCTTGCATGCACGCTGGAGTTTCAGACTCAGTCCTACCCTGGGCATGTCCTGGAAAAAGACGGCAAAACATATCGCGCTTTTCATGGCTGCCATCTTTACAATGAAACCTACAGTGACTTGATTCGCGCGCCTCAGTTTCTGACGCCTGCAAAACAGCTCCTGAAAGATGAAGTCTACATTCATCAACTCAAAGTAAACGTCAAGCAGGCCTTTTCCGGAGAGATGTGGCCGTGGCACCAGGACTATATCTACTGGAGAAACGAGGACAACATCCCGACAGCCAACATTGTCAGCGTCATGATTTTTCTGGATGACATTGATGAATTCAACGGGCCACTATTTTTCATTCCTGGCTCTCATCTCATTGGCTGTGTCGATACTCCCAAAGCCCCTGATGCACCCGCAGGCTGGGAAGGCAACGTCAGCGCATCTCTTACTTATCAAATTGATGCGCCTCTCGTTACGAAGCTTGTTGAAAGAGGTGGCTTGTTTTCAGCGACCGGAAAAAAAGGGACCGCGGTTTGGTTCCACGGAAATCTTGTGCATGCTTCCCCGCCAAACATTTCACCGCGAAACCGCCGAATTGCGATTCTCACCTACAACGCAGTCAGCAATACACCTATCACGCAGCCTAAAAATCTCAGACCAGAATTCCTCAACGGACGCGACTACCGCCCCCTTGTGGCACTAAACACCGAACAACTCGCCGTACCCGCTTGAGAAATATGATTCATCCTCCACAAAGTTTTGCACATTCAAGGCACGATTCCATCGAGCGTATTTCGGTCAATTACCTCACGCCTGAGATATTTTTTAACGAGTTTCAGCGTCAGAATAAACCTGTGATCCTGACCGATGCGTTCAGTGACTCAGTCCCAGTCGATGCCGAGAAATTAATGTCTCTCGTAGGCAGTATGGAAGTGCCTGTGCGGGTCTATGGTCCTGATCGCTTTCAGACACCCAAAGCAGAATGGAAAAGCTATTGCGAAATCCGCAAGATGACCGTCAGCGAATATTGCGAACTTCTCAAAAATGGCATTGCAAAACGCGACAGTATTTATCTTGCGATGATCGATATGGGCAAGACCCCCTTCCGACGGGTAGTCGGACCAGGCATCGATTTGATCGCTGAAAAGACCGGTCTGCGCCGACAACTGCCCAACGACGTGAACGTTTGGGTTGGACCGGGTGGGCACGTCGAGCCCTTGCACTACGATGGCCAAGATGGCACCCTGTCACAATTTCGTGGCACCAAACGTGTTTCATTATTTCCCCCTAGCATTCAAGAGGGGCTGTACCCTTTCGAGATGTCACATGGCGGACTGACACCAAATTTTAGTCAGGTATATATTGATCGTCCGGATTTTGACCAATTTCCCCGTCTGCGTGCGGCACTTGCAGAACGACGCATGGTTGACTTAGCGGAAGGTGAAACGCTTTATATGCCAGTGGGTTGGTGGCATGAAATCGAAGCGCTAGGCAACGACTACATCTGTTCAGTCAATCGCTTCTGGAAAGTTGATCCCATATGGCGTTACAAAGAAGCCCCTCAAGCGGCATATCTGTACGGAATGTCGCACCTGTTCCGCCTCAAACAGCGGATCAAGCGCTTCTTCAACTAATAATTATGCTGGCAGCGTGACGTCCGCGCTGCCAAACAAACGTTCAGCCTGCAAACCCAGATCCCGACATGCGTCGACGAGCATCCTTGCGTTCACAGCGGGCACTGTATCCTCCGAAGGATCAATACTTGTTATGTATTGAAGCCACGGTTCAGCCCCCATCGCATAAACATAAACGCGTTGGCTACCCAAACTTTTAACAACTTTGACCCCACGTTCTGCATCTGACCCGTTAAGGCGTCGAGTCTGATCTTTTTTACGATCAACTGCTACTGGAAGTAAAGGTCCATAAATCCAACTGAAAGGTGCACCCTGACACTCCTGACCAATGAACAAAGTCTCGATGGGACCAAAGATCTGTTTGAGATGTTCATACATCAGGGGTTCGAGGTTGTTGCTATCAGCTGCAAAAAGCAAATTTTGCGTGCCAGCTCTAACCAACCAAGCTGCTTTGGAACGAATATCAAGATCTCCGTGCTCCCCAAGAAACGGCAAGGCTGTGATTTGCATTTTGCCGCTTTCAACACTATCTAAGGAATCAAGTTCGATTACTTTTTTAAATCCAATAGACTCAAGCATGAGTTTTAACGATGGGTCTGCAAGCCCTCCACCAGCACGAGGGACAATAATCGTATCGATCTTGTAGCGCAAAGCTAACAGAGTCTCCAATAGGACATGGTCAGCATGATTGTGTGTCAGCACAACAAAATCAATACGGCTTGGCAGGTCTCTCAACACTAAACGTTCAATGCCGCCATTCGTGTCGTAAGCAACAATTGGGTCCACAAGTACATTCGTTCCATCATCTGCTTCGACCAGTACGCAGGCATGTCCAAAGTAGCGCCAACGGGTCCCGCCCTCATGCTTGCGTTCGACAACGTCAGGCACCTGATTCGTCAGAAAATCCAGAAACTTCTTATCAGTAACCCCTGCTCGCGCCAAACGCTCCAACACTGAGTCAAGAGGTTGTGGCGTAATACGCAAAGCCGCCAGATAGTCGTATATTTCGTCACTAAAAGGTTGTATCAGTTCTACGGCATCAGAACGTGACAAGCGCGGTGTGCTGAACACGAAGGCGCGATTATCTCCGTTCGCCTGATAAATCAGGGCAGACTGCGAGGCAGGATTGTAGGCTGGACTCTTGTAGAGCAGCGGCTCAATCACACGCAAATCAGGATGACCTCCCAAGGTGTAATACAACTCGACGTACCCCCTGACCGGTGCGGGCAAAGTTTCATAAAACTTCTCGATACTGAATCCGTCAGCTTGCTTTAAAAGGTTGCGGTAAGCAGTACGTAACGCTTCGCCAAACTCGATCTGCTGAGCCTGACGCTCTTTGGTTCGGGCAATCAAATCACGCACTTCATCAACAGCGCTTGCCGGAAGATCGACAAAAGGCCCACCACGCAGGTTTGGGTTTTGACAAGCCGCAGCATGAACGTCCGGAGCGTTGACAAAAGACTCGAGTAAAGTCAAATGTCTATAGGGAACATTCAACGCAGCGGTCGCAGGTGAAATCAGATGCGACCAGGCATACCACCTCTCAACCAAAGGCTCGATCACCACATCCGCTTTTAAGATCACTAATTCAGACATTCTTTTTCCATTCAAAAATTCAGGGTTCAATATCCACTGCGATACAAAGTTGATATCCCACGCCCCAGACTGATTTGAGCGCAACATCCGAGCCTGGCTCAGAGATCTCGCCAAGCTTGCGCCTCAAGCGACTCACCAGACTTTCCAACGCACGCTTTCCCATGTCTTCAGATCCGGAGCGCTGACTGAGAATTTCAACAATGACTTCATTTTCCAGCGTATGGTTGGGCGCCTGAATGAGCCCCACCATCAACACTTTTTCGCTGTTGGTCAGTATGGCGCGCTGCCATTCAGCGGGCCCCGTGATCGATCTGTCTTTGAGTCTGAGCTTCCAGCGTTTATTCAGCACACCCATATTGAGCCGACGCATCAGACTATGGAGGCCAGCGGTCAGCTCCTCGGGTGAGACAGGTTTATAAAGGTAAATATCCGCGCCAGACTCATAGCCCTTGACCCGATCGGCAGTCGAGCCACGTGCAGTCATCATGACAATCCCAACCTTGGGAATACTGTGACGAATCCGTCTGGCAATGCTCAGTCCGTCTTCACCTGGAAGCGTCAGATCAAGGATGAAGATATCGATGGGTTCCGTGATGAGCAATTCATCGAGAGACTTTCCATTTGCGACACCAAACACCTGGAAACCCGTCTCTTTGAGATGATAGAAAATCTCCTTGCGTAGCAAGGGATCATCTTCAACCAAAGCGATGCGGACATCGTAATTAGACTGACTCATTGTGTGCCGGACGAGGGTGTATCCAAGTCCAGCATTCTAATTGTCAGGGTCGTATTTCCAATGCAAACCTCTCGCAGAAGCTCTCACTAAAGCTCTCACTGGAGGATCATGACCAGTATCGACGCCATGATCATCGCAATCAGGCCACCTCCTACATAGAGGCCATAGAGTCGTCCGCCACTCACGAAAGCCAGCACGGCCTTAGCAAGTGAGGCGCAAGCCAGCACGATCCATACACCCCATTGAGCCGCTTGGGGTTCAAGCCCTCCGGTCGAACTCAACTGAGCAATGCTTGCCGCAGCAGCCTGAAGCTCGACCAAAGCGACTAAACCTGCCGAGATCAGTGCTCCGGCTTCACCCAGAAACTCGCGTAACCCAGCCGTCATGACAATCACCAAGGCGATGATGGCGGCGATTGATATGGCATGCGTCAGCTTGAATGCACGGGCACTCACTGCTTCGGGCAACACCACGCGATGACCGTCTTTTAATAGGCACAGCAAAGCTGCCACGATCAGCACACCCGCACTCACGGCGAGGACGATGAGCATGTCATTCAAGAGCTCGGGCGCGGCCGCAAAAAGAACAGCCGCCATCAAGAGTAGCGACGCCAGATTCGCCAACAACGCCCCCGCGCTGGTAACAGCCGTCAGCACAGGAGCTTCTTTGGCCTGCATACCAAACGACGCAACGGCCAAAGTCGAGGAAACAAAACCGGAAAAAAATCCAGCGATAGGCAACCCGAGCTGGGCCCCAGCAGCACGTTGCGCAATGTGTCCAATCATGCCGACCGCCATGACGAGCACAACCAGTCTCCAGACCATATGCAAGTCCAGTACGCCCCAGGGATCGAGTGGCTGTTGCGGCAATAAAGGCCACACCACCACCGCAGCTGCCGCAAGCATCAAGGCATCTTCAAGCTCATGATCAGTGATGAGCTCTCGTGTCAGATGCTGTAACGGCTTTTTGACATACAACAAGATGGCAACCACAACGCCGAGCGCAGAAGCCAGGACGCGCTGATCCCTCGCTAGGCCGCCCAGTACAAAAGTCAGGACGATGGCGACCTCACCCGTCATGCCTGGGTCCGCATCCGAAGTTTTAAGATAACCAATCACTGCCAGCGCACCAATCGCAAGCAAGGCGGCGACAAACGCCCATGAACCCAAACCCCAGGTCACCGCTCCCAGCAGTGCGATCAGGGCATGCGTTCGCGTCCCGGCTTTGGCCACTGTCAGCAAATGAGCGCGCTCTCGCACGACACCGATTAACATTCCCAGACCGAGTGCAGTCACCAGACCTCTTAGTGCCTCATCCCAGTCCATACAACACCTTTATCAGCGTTATTTGGGATCGCAAGCGTAATTTTTTAAATTTTGTTCGACACTTCTTGGATTGATCGGCTGCCATTGGCTATAGACCTTTTCAGTCTTGACGATTTCACCGCTTGCCATGCGCTCTTCGTGAAAATCGATTGTGTAAGTCCGCACCCGATTGTCGCGGCAATTGTATTGAGCACGAATCAGCACAGATTGAAAAACGACGCCTTGCTGATCACGCATTTTCTGCTTGTAATCCAAGAGCTCAGCGACGTTGACGAAAATATCGGTGCGAACAATTTCACCTCGCTCTGTGTAGGTCACCATTGAGGTGTCTTCGTGCAAACTCAGCCATTGGGCCTGAGCGGCACCTGCAAGGAAACCAAGCCCCAACAGGGCGTATTTGAAAAATGGCTTCAAACCAGGAATGTTCATCATTGGCACCTGCCCCTATGGGCGTTGATCCGAATTCGATTCTTTGATTTGAAGTCTTTTTATGATCGACCCGGGGAGTAACCCCTGTCAAAGAATGGCATTACCAAGCCATTCTTATATCACGACCAGTATGTTCTCAGACAGCCTTGGACTTGAGGACCGTTTTTTGCTGCATGCCTCTTTGAACCACCTTGAGGTGCGAGGGCAAGAATAACTGCTTGAAGTCGGCGCAAAATGAGATCCATGCCATCACTCCTTCAATCAAACAAACACTCTTCGATTCTAACTGCCATCACGCAAAACATATACATATTCCAGCGAATATCTGCACCATAAAACCATTAAAATTCTTTCAAATCGTAACAATTAGTTTTGACAAACCAATTTGCTTGGTACGCATCTACAAGATCAATGACTCGAGGGGACTAAATATATGAACCAACATGACTCAAACCAAAGTACCGATCAGCAACGTTTCAAACGAATCCATCTCGATGAGATGACGTCTGATCAAAAAATCTATTTCAATGGCCTGATGTCTGGTCCTGTTTCTGGAACAGGCAGCAAGGGCGTCGTTCAAGGTGCGACAAGTCTGGGCGCACCATTCAATGTGCTTTTACGGAGTCCTGTCCTCGCTGAGCGTTTGCGCAAAGTGGGTGAATATCTCCGCTTTGAAAGCAGCATCCCCAAACGGCTCAACGAATTTGCCATTCTCGTCACTGCACGTACATGGACCGCACAATACGAATGGTACGCACATCTTCGCCTAGCCATCAAGGAAGGTTTAAACCCTGAGCTCGCCACAGATCTTGCACAAGGAAAGCGTCCTAAAAATATGCAACCGGACGAAGAAGCTGTCTACAACTTCTGTCACGAACTACACACCACACATCAAGTCAGCGACGCACATTACAAAGCCGTTCTTGACTTGTTTGGCGAACAAGGCGTTGTGGATTTAATGGTTGTCAGCGGCTATTACGTGATGGTGTCGATGGTGCTGAACGTCAACCGCACGCCATTACCAGATGGCGCGGTGCCGATCCCGGAGCTCTAAAGACCAGCAAGTATCCCAATTGCTCTCATTTAACGTGATCTACAGGGAAACCTGCATTGAGCTACACATTATTTTGGGTTATCTTCGACTAACATGACTCTAACCGCGAAAAGGATCGTGATGAACCTTTCGGTTAGAGACTGAAGAAAAAACGTTTCGGAGATGTCAATGAAGCTTATTAAAACTCTTGCCCTGAGTTTTGCAGTGGTTTGCGCCGGTGCTGCGCATGCACAAAATTACTCGATCGCGACTGGCGGAACTGGCGGCGTCTACTACCCCATGGGCGGCGGTCTGGCATCCGTACTGACCAAGAAAGTACCCGGCATGTCTGCCACAGCGGAAGTCACTGGCGGTTCCGTCGACAACTTGAAGCTGATCGGCTCAGGCAAACCTTACATGGCCTTCACCATGTCCGATGCGGCCAAAGACGCACTCGATGGCAAAGACAAGTTCTCCGGTCGTAAAGTCGACGTCAAAACACTCCTCGTCCTGTACCCCAACCGCATGCATGTTGTGACCACAGAAGCCAGTGGCATCAAGACAATGAAGGACCTCAAAGGCAAGCGCGTCAGTACTGGCAGTCCAGGAAGCGCCACAGAAGTGATGGCTTTCCGTTTGCTCGAAGCATCAGGGCTGGATAAAGATAAAGACGTGAAACGCGAGCGTCTTGGGGTCGCAGAATCCGTCAACGCTGTTAAAGACCGCAAGATCGACGCGTTTTTCTGGGTCGGTGGTCTGCCCACCGCCGCAGTGACTGATTTGGCGAACACCCCCGGCACGAAAATCGTCATGATTGACCATGCTGATGCCGTGGACGCCATGAACAAGAAATATGGCAACCTGTACTTTAAAGACACCATACCTCAGTCGACCTACTCAGGCATGGCAGGTGATAACAAAAACGCTTCAGTTTCAAACATCTTGGTCGTCAACGGTCAGATGCCCGAGGAAGAAGCCTACAAAATCACCAAAGCCGTTTTTGATAACAAAGAAGAATTGGTTCGCACACACCGCGAGTATGAAAGCGTGAAACTGGAAAATCAGAAAGCTGCGGCTACGCCTCTGCCTTTCCATCCTGGTGCATTGAAATATTTCCAGGAAAAGGGTCAGAACGTCAACTAAAGATGTTCTATTAAGACCTAATGCCCTCCCTTCAGCAAGTACGTGATCGCGCGTACTTGCTGAAATTTTTTATCCAACACAACTATAAATAGAACCAGGTAGAACCATGAGTGAGTCGTCCATCGATCGCGCCACCCAACAAAAACTAGATGAACTCATCCGCCAGGAAGAAGGCGATGCAAATGATTATCGAGGCTGGCTCGCGATATTTTTAACGCTTTGCGCAGTTGGCATGTCGGTCTTTCATTTGTACGCTGCATACGAGATCGTGCCCACACAAGTATTGCGTACGATTCACCTCGCAATGGTTTTGTTTTTGGTGTTCCTAACGTTTCCACTGACCGCGCGCTTTAAAAATCGGCTGATGTGGTGGGACTTGATCATCGCCTGTTTTTCGATCTTTGTGGCGTTTTATATTTTGAACGGTGGCGACGACTTTACTGATCGCAATACCGAACCCCTGCCTCTCGATATCGCAATCGGCATTGGTTTGATTCTGATGATTCTTGAAGGCTTGCGTCGCACCAACGGCATGGTTCTCGTGACCGTGACAGTCCTCTTCATACTTTATGCGTTGTTCGGCAATTACCTTCCCGCCCCCTGGACGCATAAAGGTTACGACATCGGTCGCTTTGTCGGTTTCATGTACATGACCCTCGAGGGCATCTATGGGACGGCGCTGGATGTTTCAGCCACGCTCATCATTCTGTTCACTATCTTCGGCGCATTTTTACAGTTCACTGGCGCGGGAAAATTTTTCATCGACTTTTCCTTTGCCGCCATGGGTGGCAAATCTTCAGGAGTGGGTCGCACGATTGTGCTCTCATCGTTCTTGCTAGGCGGTCCCTCGGGCTCGGGGGTCGCCACGACTGTGACAGTGGGCTCTGTCGCCGCACCGATGCTGGACAAGGTGGGATACGACAAAAATGCCGCGGGTGGCTTGCTCGCCGCCGGCGGCTTGGGCGCCATCATCTCCCCTCCAGTCTTGGGAGCTGCCGCTTTCCTGATCGCTGACTTCCTCAAGATCTCCTACCTTGATGTCTTGTTGATGGCGTGTATTCCGACCATCTTGTTCTACCTTGGTTTGTTCATCATGGTGGAAATCGACGTGCGCAAATATGGCATGAAAAAAATGTCATTTGCTGCAACAGAAAGCGCATGGTCTCTCACCAAAAAATATTGGTTCCATTTCTTTTCGCTCATCTCGATCGTCGTCTTCATGATGATCGGCTTCTCGCCCATCATGTCCGTTTTTTGGGCCACGATCGTCTCTGCTGCCACCAGCATGCTCAGACGCGATACGGCGATTATTTCTTATGACTGGTTGCGTGGTCGCGAACCTTTTTTCAAAGGCTTCTATCAATCCAATCTCGTGAAAGCGCTCGCGAATGGTTCGACTGGCGTGTTGTCCATCGCGGTTACATGCGCAGGCGCAGGCTTGATCGTCGGCACCGTCACCCTGACTGGCCTCGGTTTGAAATTCAGCTCGATCGTGATTGAGTACGCAGGGGGCTCCTTGCTCTTGACGGCGATCTTCACGGGACTAGTCGTGTGGGTGGTTGGTCTGGCCGTGCCTGTGACCGCTTCATACATCATCTGCGCGGTGATCGCGGCCCCTGCACTGATCAACTTGGGCGTACCGGATTTTGCCGCGCATATGTTCATCTTTTATTACGCGGTGTTGTCCGAAGTTTCGCCTCCGACCGCACTGTCGCCTTTCGCAGCGGCAGCCATCTGCAAAGGGGATCCTTACAAAACCACACTACAGACATGGAAATACGTTGCCCCTGCGATTCTGGTGCCCTTCATGTTTGTGCTGGGCGATGAAGGTACCAGTCTCTTATTGATGGGCTCCACCAAAGCGCTGGCCAATGCCGACTGGATGCAAATTGGGTGGATCACATTCACAGCAGCCGTAGGTGTGGTGTGTCTGGCAGGCGGTCTGCAGGGCTGGTTCATCGAAAAGACGCACATGCTTGAGCGCACCATCATGGTCATCGCAGGCGTTGCCCTGACCTATCCAGACAACTGGGCAGATTTGGTGGGCTTTGCAGGCTTTATCCTGGTGTTGATCACACAGGTGATGAGACATAGAAAAAATGAGCGGCTAGCGCCTAGCTGATCTGCTGGGTGAGCACCCCGCTCAACTCAAGCCTAAAGTACGCTCGACGCCCCGGACTAAATTCAATAGCCGGGGCGCAAATTTTTCAGTCAGTGTTTTCTCATCCATTTCGTATGTCGCCACGGTTAAGTTGAACGCAAGTGGCACACCGTTATAACGCGATGCCAAAGGCACTGCCACAGCAGCCAAGGTAGGCTGCCACTCACCCACAACGGTACAAAAACCAGACTGTTTCATCTGTTTGATCGCCTGCTCGGTGGGAGCAAGGCATTTCTCATAGTCCTGAGGATGGACAGATTTCAGTCCGCTGTAAATATACGCGCGTTCCTGTTGAGTATGACCGTAGAGCAATGCGCGTCCCATGGCAGTTCTGAGCAGAGGTCTAGTCGATCCGATTCCTGGCTTAGTGAAATTACTTTCATGACCCACCACCGTCTCCACATACACCACCTGCAAGCGGTCACGCATCCCCATCGACACGGGACCATTTGCCAGACACGCCAGTTCCATCATTTCCGGGCCGGCTATCTGACGGATTGCCATTTGAGACAACAGTGGATACCCGAGCGATAAGACAGCCGCTCCCAGAGCATACTTACCGGAAGCTTTATCCCGCCTCAAGTAGCCCAGCCCCATGAGGGTATAGGTCAGGCGCGTAATCGTAGGCCGCGCGAGAGACAGCCGCTCAGAGAGCTCCTTATTACCCAATAAGGCCTCGCCCTGTCCAAAACAGCCCAATACGGCGAGACCATTAGCAAGCGTAGAAGCAAATTGCGGCTGCTGTTGCAGCATTTCCATATCCAAAAAACCTGGATCACGGCTCTCAAGGGTTTCTTTGGGGCTTCTCATCCGTATTCATCATTTGAAAATCATTTTTCTCATTGACATTGTATCTTTGTATAAACATAATTAATTACAACTATTCGGTTACTAATTCAACTATTTGGAATTAAAGATGCATAAGAAAATTCGTCCTGTTGGATCCACTGAGCCACTCTTCTCCTTCGTTGTCGTTGCGGACACGCATGTCAACGAGAGTGACAACGTCTGTAGTTCGCCTTTTGAGACGAATCATCTGGCCAACGAACGCGCCCGCTTTGTGTTCGAGGATATCGCGCAGATGGAGCCTCAACCGAAGTTCGTGATCCACCTTGGCGACATCGTTCACCCCATGCCTGCCTTACCTACATTCATGCAAGCCGTCGATCAATTCAAACAGATCAGCAGCCAATTACGCTGCCCTCTGCATGTCCTGCCCGGCAATCACGATGTGGGAGACAAACGTATCGACTGGATGCCTGCAGACCAGATCTGCGAGCCTCATCTCGAGGCCTATAGAAAAGCATTTGGCAAAGACTATTACAGCGTCGATGTGGAAAATATCCGCTGTGTGCTGATCAACTCACTCTTGATTAACTCTGGTCTGGCCGCTGAAGAAGAACAAAAAGCATGGCTTGAGGAGCAAATCAATTCCGCACAAGGCAAAAGAGTGTTTCTGTTCATGCACTACCCACCTTTTGTTTATAGCGAAACCGAACATGGGAGTTATGACAACCTGGATGAGCCTGGACGGTCTTGGCTGGTGAATCTGATGAAAAAGTCCAATGTCGAAGCCTCTTTTGCCGGACATGTCCACAACTTCTGGTACGAACAGCTCAATGATTCAAGCTTTTACATGCTGCCCTCCACCGCCTTTCTTCGTCACGACTACTCAGAGTTTTATCGCATTAAACCCGAGGTTGAATTTGGTCGCGGTGATGTCGCAAAATTTGGCTACTTCATCGTAGATGTGTTCGCTGATTGCCATATCGCTTACCCAGTCCGCACCATGGGCGTTCGTACGAGTGCCTCAACGCAAGACAAGAAAAGCTCCATTCAATACCTGACCAACCCCAAAAGTTCACACTTTAACAACGTAGGTGTCGAACTCCGCCACACATGGACTGAGGTCGCACAGATTCCCGCAACAGGCGGCGTGCAAGAGTTTGGTCGAAAATCCGCACGTAACGACTACCCCTTACTCGCCCTTTGGGAAATGGGTGCCAGACTGTCAAAAGTAACCGATCAAGATGCTCTTGATATTCAAACGAATCGCCGCATGCAACTACTGGCGAAAATGGGACATCGTTTTTTGCTCACAGCGTTAGGCACACCCAAGACAAGCCTGATAAGCGCGAATCTCGAAGCGGCGGGCGTGACTGGGATCGAAACCAATCTGAGCACAGCCAGGTTCCAGAGTGATCTGGAGAGGCTCAAGGCCTTTAAAGATAAAACAAACATAGACATTTACTGGTGCAAGATACACACATACGATGACTCTCATTATGACGGCAAGCATTTCAGCCATTTCGTTAAATCTGGATTCACCATAGGCGACCTCACGACTCAGGCTTCGCTCATCAAGGCAGCGCTTACCACCAAAATAATCAATGGCATTACCGTACGCGTCGAGCACGACCAGGACCTGTTAACAGTCGCCCCCTTACTGAACACTTTTGCAAAAGAGTATCAATGCAAGATTGTTGCTTCGCTCAAACTCAGCGGACCGAGTATCGCTCAATCAAACGATGATGAGGCAGCATTGATAGAAAAAGTCTGCCTCGCAATGCTGTATTCAAAAGGCCCAGAAGCGATTCAATACATCTTCGACACATTCATGGATGTCGACAGAGGCTACTACCCAAGACGCGCGTTCATCGACAGACAATTTAACCCTAACGTTGCAGCACATGTCTTTGCGCATATCAACTCAATTTTTTCCAACACCAGAAAAATCAGCATCGATACTTCTCGCTCTAAAACTGGCTCGCATATTGTTTTTAAGGCGGATGATCAAGAGCACCAGATTCATTTTGGCGATGCAAGCACACTCGCTGCAACACGCAGTCAGCTCAAGAATGTGACAAACGTCATCGATCTCACTGCAAACGGCAGAGAGCAAATATCCACGCTCGAAGATACAACCACCTCGCTGAATTCAGTCCAGACTCATCCTGAAATTAATGCTGTGTTGTTTAGCCTCAAATAACCAACAATTGGAGTATTAGCATGAAACTGCGCCTCTCCCTCCTGAATTTACTGCTGACTATCACAGCACTATGTATCGTCCCGCATGCATTTGCAGCTTATCCCGATAAACCCGTCAAGCTGCTGGTTGGTTATGGTCCGGGCGGCGCAACTGACATCATCGCCAGAGTGCTGTCAAAGTACCTTTCCGACAAATGGGGTCAGGCCGTTGTCGTTGAAAACAAGCCCGGCGCGAGCGGCATGATCGCAGCCAGCGAAGTTGTTCGAGCAAGCCCCGATGGCTACACCTTGTTGCTTGGTTACACGCCAGAGGTGTCTATCAACCAACTCGTTTTCTCAAATATGCGTTACGATCCAATCAAGGATCTCACACCGATCTCACTCGCAGCCGAAGCACCTCTCGTTCTAGCTGTGGGTGCAAAGCTTCCAGCAAAGTCCCTTAATGAAATACTGGAT
>JACCEC011646832.1_pt1 | contig 20436 bp, 14 predicted proteins | sample 7450121 | NCBI WGS metagenome assembly JACCEC01 (sample SAMN15323455, study PRJNA562643) | freshwater metagenome | isolation source: river surface water | place: USA:Blue River Watershed | collected 2017-08-18 | reverse complement strand
CGTGAAGTCACCTCCAGGGAAACTACTGCCAGTAGCTTCCCGGCTTTGTTCTGTCCAGTTTTTGTTGTCGTCACTGTATTCTAAGAATACATTACCAAACACTGGCATTTCGTTATAGGAACTAGTCTGCCAGGCGTTGAACACTCTGACAGCTTCAATATCCACTGGTGTTGTAAAGTCTGAGGCAACCCAACAGGCTGCTGTAGCACTGGCCCAGCCAGAACCTGTGGTTTTTATGCCGTCAAACAAAGCAGTAACATTGTAATCACCTGGATAAGTACTGCTGGCAGTAGAAGACGTTGGTGCTACTTTGATACCTGTACCAGCGGCTAGATACTCTAATTCAGAAAGCCAAATATCACTACCACCGGAGGCTATTGAAAATCGAGTACGCCAATATCGATGCGCGGCCATTAACGGCTCCAGGGACCTGAAATGTCGAAGATATAACTACCGCACGAAGTAGAACTAACAGACGAGCTAGAGGATACAAACAAATGCATCAAACGCTTGCCAGCTAGGTCTTTTTGACCATCAATAACAAAACCGTTACTGAAGTAATTATAGAGTCCGTTCACTGAGACGTGAAAACCTCCAGGAACAATACCGCGGCGACCATTAGCGTCGTTGTACTGTGTGCGAGACAACAGCAAGCCATTATTGGATTGTGCTGGATAGTTACCGTTTGGTTGACCGTAGCCCGAGATAGAGAATCCGCCAGGGCCGTCAGCGCCGAACCTGATTTTCATAGGCGCTCCAATTCCGTTGATTGGGCGGGAAACATAAGCGTTCGACCCACTGTTATAAGCAGACAACGGAACACTGCCTTCGTGGGTATTCGTTATAGCGACATTCCCGCTCATTAAGAATCGAAATTTATCGTTAGAGCGATCAGCGACTGCGTCACCAAACCAGTAAACGCCAACCGAATCGTAGCCGACGTAAACAATAGTGCAGAAATAAAAACCAAGATCATCCCCGACAATCCACCAGGGTCTTGAAGTTGTGTTTGCTGATTCTGATTTATAAACTGCTCCGTATTCTGATGCATTAGGCGGGCAGCGGCCCGTGCCACTGGCAATGTCGGACATAGTTTCGTATGACGCAAACCGAGCATAAAGTGCTTGAGCATCGTCAACAAACAGATACCCGCCAGACGACTCCAGAGCAGGAGACTTGTAAGCGCCTTGGTTAGTACCTGAGAAAGGCTTGATCCAGTTCAGAGGAGCTACCTTAACCTTGATCGTACCAGTCACTGCTTGATCTGCCTCGGCAGTAGCCCATGTGACTATGTTTGCAGTTTCTGCAACGACAGTGTGCTCACCATTAACAGATGGAACACTAGCCCCAGTCACCAACACAGTAGCGTCCGTACTGAAACCTTCGTTGGTATTCAGCACTACACGCACCTTACCGCCAGAGATGGTTACGCTTTGTGCAGTCACTTCACCAAAACCGTTGACTAGTACGGCATCGAAGATAGCAGGCACACAGCCTGGAGTGCCAGATTTCTGAGGGGCTCCACGCATACCACTGTGGAAATATTTCACTTTAAACGCCATGTTGTTCTTCCTTGTTCAATCAAAAAGATGCATCACACCATATAAGCCTAGAGGCCGAAACCCCTAGGCTATTGGTAATTACGGGTAATCCACGTAACTAAAATCGAATAGTTCTCCAGCAGAGGATCGAAGATAAATGCCAGGAGTGAAACTCGTAGCTGCTATGTTGGAGTTAAACACATGGACACTTGTTCCATTGATAAGCATCGTGATCTTCAAGAAACCGCTGACAGGTTCCACGATCAGTGAGAAGAGTTGTCTGCCACTAGCCGGTAGTGCTCCAGCGGAAAGCGCTGTGCCTGAGAGAATAACACTATTGATAGCAACACTACCATTAGAGCCAGAAGAAGCATACTGCAAACTGTTCACAGCGTATAACAAACCAAACTGATGAACGTTGTTTGAAGTAATCAAACAAAATCCAATCGCTGGAGCATTGGCTGCGCCGTATTGTGCATAAGAAATATCAATATCGATCTTTGCTGATGTTTTACTAGGCTGTGGACCTGGTATGAAACATGAGTTATAAGCCGACGAGTTGTAATTCACTGACAAATTTGTCAGGTTAGATGATACATTGAGGGTGCTGGAGTGGACAATAGTCGTGTAGCCAGCTGGCAGGCCATCGTAGAAATAAGGTCTAGGGCCACAATCTGGATGCCAACCAATCGCCTTATTGTAACTACCGCCTGAGCCATTGGCAAGCTGCAGGATTTTTGAAGCTCCTAAACAACTATAGCCCAATACAGTATCTGCAATGGGATACGTTGGTGGTGGCGGTCTGGTGTTTTCAACATCCAGCACAATGTCTCCGGTAATCTGATTGTTCAATGTATCAAACAAGATCATACCGTCGGCGGTGATGACCAAGTTAGGATCAATCGTAGTTTCACTATTCGATCCTCCCGAGCCTACGTTATATCCGCAGTCTCTAGAGAACGTTTCAATGGTGTCAATATAAGTACCGAACTCTCCATCAGAGTAAGTACCGATCTTGGTGTATCCATCGCAATAAGTAGAGATCAAAGCGCCAGCGGGCTTGTAGCCACACGCTAGGTTCCTTGCTTCAGTCAGTGTAGAGTAAACACCATAGTTCCCGTCGTTGTACTCAGTGTACTTGTCTACTCCAACGCAGTAAGTGCGCACTACAGTACCAGCAGCCTTAGGTGGTACATAACCGCAGGTAGGGGATTTATCAATAGCCACTTCATAGCTACCCCCACCACCATCTGCATAACGTTCATTCTTGATCACGCCAGTGCAGTAATAACTAATATACGATCCCTTTTTAAGGTAGATCGTAGAAGCTACACCAAAACCACTGATATGGTCTTGAGGTTCCTGATAGACTTGGGTATCATTACCCAGATTGAATGTAAGTGTGCTAGCGCCACTGCCACTACCTGCAGCGTAGTAAGTACTCGTGAGATCACTAAAGGCAATCCCCAGAGATACTCCATCGACTTGAAATGACAATGTTCCAGCTACAAAATCCAAAGCCATCGACACCACAGCTCCTGCGGCTATGGGTGTCGTATATGCCGTTCTGGTGTTATTAGTGATCAATTCACCCGTTGATAGATCCAGTGCATAACTGGTTGCATTGCTACCCAGCATACTACCAGCGAGCAACGCATTGGTCGTGATACCTACCAATCCTGCATTGGTATTGCTCGTGACTTCCCAGAACCAACGTCCCGAGTAAACACTGGTCACTGTCCTTACAGTACCCACAGGCACTGCTTGGTAACCATTGGCGTCAATGGTAGTGGATGCAGATTTGAAGTTAGTATCCAGCGTTGTGGGAGTAAACGCAGGCACCGGCGGCGGAACGTAACCACATGTGCGACTGTTGATGCTGACTAAGCGCAGCGTGAAGCCGTAGTTGCCATCGGCGATCTTGTCGTATAAATCCATGCCTTGGCAGGTCCAGCCAATGACTGTACCGACAGGATCAGGTGGCGGAATATATCCGCAACCGGGATCGTTCTTGAGCTCGATCTCCGTAAAGGAGCCACCCTTGCCATCTGCCATGGTAACCCATCGGTCTACCCCGGAGCAGAAGTTGTTCAAAAAAGTACGCCGCGGGGGCGGTGCATTAGCCGGCTCACCAAAGCCAGGATAGTAGCCACTAGGCACAGGGTATTTGAATAGCGTCTGTCCAAAGTTAGTACGAGCAAAGCTACTGTTCAGTGCACTCGTTGCAAAGTAAAGCTTGGTGTATGCAGGGAAGCTATTGTACATTTCCCCAATATCGACACCATTGAGCTGAAAAGCAATACTGCCATTCTGGATATCGAGCAAAATACCCACTACGTCCCCGTCTATCAAAGATGGGCCGAAGAACCCTTGCACGTCATTGTGGAACTTAGTGCCTTCGTGAGGCCACCAAGCCCAGCTATTGATGTTAGAGCCAATCCAGTTACCGATGGGATGGGTAGCAGTCACTACCCCGATGGAAGTGGGCTCTTGTTGGTCTGTAGGTAGCAACACTGTATGCTCAATGTACCATTTACCGTACATCGCAGAGAACACAGTGCGGGATATGTCCCGCAGCAACCCAGCAAAGTTACGGTCACCATTGGACAATGTGACGGTAGTGCCTTTGTTATTGGCATCGTACTTTGTAGGTATGAGTTCTGTTTGCGGGTTAGGTGCATCAGGCACATAACCACAACTTGCATCCTCTAACGCAATGATGGAGAAATAACTCCCATCACTACCGTCGGCATATTCGCCGATTTTGTCGTATCCGGCACAGTGTTGGCTCAAGAGTGTCCCGGCCGCAGGAATCACATACCCGCAGTCAACACTGTTCTTCTTGATCAGAGTGTTGTAAACCCCACCAAAGCCATCCGCATATTCAGCGTACTGGTCTTTGCCAGTACAGAAGTAACGCAGTAGAGTTCCATTAGGAGGAACATATGTATCCAGGAAGGTAAAGGTTTTGGTAACCGGAATCTTCGTAGTGGTATGCAACTGATAGATAGGCTCCATCAGCGAAACAATAGCACCTTCCACCCCGTCATTAAACCCATCCTGCACTACAGGGAAGTTGATGGTGATATTAGAGGTGCCTACTGGAGCAGTGATCTGGTCACTCATTGCCAATGGCTTGGCATTGCCACCATTGAGTTTATACGTCAGTGCAGCGATGTCAGCTGCAGTAGCCGTTCCAGTAAAGACCAGTTTAAAGTCAAAGACTGACTCAAAGATCAATCCACTGCTAAAGCTAAATACAGCCTGAGCAGTGCTTCCCTCGCCTACAGTTGCTGTAGCGGCGTCTACGCTGATGCTGGGCTTGTAAGTGACAGTCTTGAGTTCAACGATAGCAGTAAAGCCATCGGGATTAGTAATCAGATGGGTATTGGTTACAGGCACCACAGTGACCTGTACTGAATCATCTACTCTAGTAAACGGATCGTTATTGAGCCGTGCACGGATAATGAAGTACTTCTTACCAGCAGGTACGTCAAACAAGTTATTGACGACCGGAGTAAAGCTCACGCCATCAAAACTGACATTGGGTTCAGTTAAGTTGGCGTTTACTGTACTTTGGTAGTAAGAGACATCTAAGGAAAACCTAACTATGACCGGGAGAGCATTGTCGAAATCAAACGTGATGTCGACTGACTCTCCCGAGGGTTTACTTGGGAGAGTAGCCATCGTTAGATACTAGTGTCCAAAATCGTCATCACTGTGTCGATAGAGGCGGTGTTGTTAAATTGCGCAGCGCTAGCAGGAGCTTTGCTCAGTTTGAGAGTATAGGTTTCAGTACCTTCCACTGCATGGTCTTCAGCGTAGGTAATGCGAACCACGATCTCAGTCTCGCCCATAGGCACTGTGATGGTTTGCGGGAATACCACAGGGTTCCATGCACCCGCACCGACACGAGACTCGACACTCACGATATCTGCAGCGTTGGCTGTGGTGTATTCCACATCCAAGATCAGGTCGGCATCAGCGAGCAGAGGATTAGTCAGCTCGTAGACCACGTAGCCCTTTTGGTCTTCACCAGTTGTAGCAGTGGTTTGCAGCAGATCCGCCGTAGCTGTGGAATCATTGAGATTCACGGTCGCAGTGTTTGCGCCTACTGGTGTAGGAGCAGGTGCAACGTAGCCACAGTCAACGTGGTTGACTTGAATCAGTTGGTCATAGGTTCCACCAACGCCGTCGTTGTATTTACCCCACTTATCCATGCCAGTACAGAACGTACTGGCTAATGTGCCGTTAGCCGGATATGTAGGAACCAGTGGAGCAATAGGCTCACTAATGGCGGCAGCCTGGCGGCAGCAGCCCGTGATAATGTCCATATCTGCAGTAGCGTTACTCAGTGTGAACACACGAACCAAGCTGAACACTGTGGTCTTGGTGGCTGAGATATACGAATAGCTCAGCTTGAAGATACCGTTGTTCTTTTGATAGAAGTAGTATTCCCGGCGATTGCTGTTGAGCAAAGGAATAGGAACGAGTGCAGCGCCGTTGTCAGTAGACACATTGATGACGTGTGTAGTGATGTCAAACTTACCGTCTTCCTTGATACGGTTCAGGAGCATCACTTTCTTGTCTTGCACATAGACGAAAGGAACATAGTTCGTTTCTTGGTGTTCCCACAAGGCAAACATCACGCTAGGCTTGAACGTTGCGTTTGCAGGAATACTCCCACCAAAGAGCTCTGTCTTGGTAAGGACATCATTCTTGTCCACTACGTACAGGCTATGCACTGCATTGCCATTGACTTGCTCAGTGCCGTAGACGACTTGTTTGATATCCAGGTACAAGACCTTGGAGTTGATGTGAATAGGAGTAACGCCTGCAGGAATCGCTGCATTCAGTGTAGTGCGCCCAAACTCTGTATCCAAAGGAGTAGCTGAGTTCACAGTGTACTTAGAGACACCAGAGACCGTATTGGTTGCGCTGAGCGCTTCCCAGGCTTGTACGTTATACGGCGCGTATTGCCCCAGGAAGTTAATCCCATAGCTAGCCAGTTGATTCTTAGGTGTATAACCGTTATCAGCGGGTGCGTAGGTGTTGCTCACATAAGCGAGCACCGTGGCGTTCAGATTCATCGTCACAGCAAAGGACTTCAGAACACTGTCAGTGACCTTGGCGGTTTCGTTGAACTTAAGCTCATAGTAACCTTCATTGCCCAAGAAGCTGCTGGCTTTGAAATGCTCAGGCTTGACTTCAATAGCAGAGCGACCCCAGATGTTACGCTCAGGCTTATCGGATTGCTTTTGATCGTAGTAGACCTCTGTCTCGCAGTGGTGTGTCCAAGCCTTACCAGCATTGGCAGACTTGAAGATACCGCTAGAGATAGCGCTCCAAGCGTACAGGTTAGTACCATCAGATGCTACGGACAGCGGGATGCTGCCGATGTAGTTGTACTCAGTGCCGAACTTGCGTTCTACCAAAGTAGTGCCCACAGTTGCAGCGGCAAACCAACGGTACTTGCTGTTGACATCTTTGGTGATGAAGCTAAAGTTAACATCGTCTTTGACACTTTCAGTATCACCCCAAACTACTTCAGGGTAAACACTGTTGACCGTTTCAGTCAACGTAGTACCAAAATAGACGCCACAAGCGTGAGCAGAAATGTAATTAAAACCAGCATGTTTGTCCAATGCAATCGCGTTATCCGCGCTAGCACGGAAATTGCTGATACCGTTGTCTTCGGTGAACTTCATACGCACCAATGCGTTCTCTGGCTGTGCAATGAAGTGCATACGCTTTTGAGCAGTTTGCACCAGCACTCGGCGGTGAGGTGCACCGTCACCCAAAGCAACCAAAGACTCTTGCCACGGAGTGCGCCCGTTCAAGGTACGCACAGATGTATAGACATTCACACCGTAGGTGAGATAACCGGTTTGTGTGCGGTCATGGTTCAGTGTTGCAAAAGCCTCGTAGGGCAAAGTATCCACTGGAACCAAACCACCTACTTCAATCACATCAAGTGTGAAGTTAGCACTCTTTTGCAGCTTAAGGCTGTAGCTAGAGATAAAGCGATGAGGATCACTGACTGCGTTGGTGTGCAAGCCAGAGGTCTCGATCGTTTGCAGTTTGTAGCGATCTACTTCAAAGCGGTATTGGCCGATAGCCAAGCGCTGTGTGTTCTTGATAGCAAGAATAGCTGCAACCTTGGGAGTGGTCACGGTATCAGCTTCGGGAGTTACCAAAGTGAACTCGCTGTTTTCGTAGTCCACTACCAAACCACTGATTTCAGTATCAATACCTTCAAGAGTGAAGTAATCCGTAGCGAAGGTAGTCAAGTCCAGTACTTCCACAGCTGGGCCTGTGCCAGTGCTGCCTGGCTTTGGTGTGTAGAGTTCTTGGGTATCCACCAGTGTCCAGAGCTTTCCAGCGTGGACCATGTGTTCTTTGATCGTGAGCTTGTTCGCCAACCAATTGGCGTTCTCATAACCAATGCAATTGCTGCCAGTGAAAGTGTGTTCACTCGTCCAGGTGACAGCACCATCAACGGACTTGAGCAATTCAAGTCCAGTAGCAGTAGTCACCAAAGCGTAAGCGTCACCTGCCAGACTGCGGAAAGCCAAATGCACTGGAGAGTTCAGACGAGCCGCATCGGTGACAGTTGTGTTTTCCAGATCCAAAGTCACTACCTTGGATACCAGTGTAGGAGCCGTTCCGTTGTTGTTGATCTTGAAGCACTCACCAAAGCAGTTGATAACAAACGTAGTGCCGCTGTTGTCGATCCAGCAACCTCTGGTATAGTCAGCACCTACTGTTTTCCACAGATTGGCATCCATATAACGCTTGTACAGGACTTCAAAGCTGTCAACGGCAGAGTCGTCAATCACGTAGTTAAAACGTTTGCGCTGTTTATCAGCGTCAATGCCTACGCTGTAGTGATCGATCACGACTTGCTCAGGCGTGCTCAAGCCAGGATAGCGGGTTTGAGCCACTGTAGCGAACAAGCTCAGTTCGCTCTTAAAAGGAGCAGTAGTTCCGCCAGTGCTAGTGTTGGGATCATTGTTACCCAGCACAATTTTGGTGCCGCCGTAGAAGATGACGGAAGTTTCACGGAAGTTCAAGTCCACCGCAACACTGGTTTCACCGGGAATAGCAGCAGGTAGGACCGCATCGTAGATGTCCGTAGGTTTGATCAGGATACCGAGCTTCTCATTGATCTGGGTGAGCAGATCCGTTACGTTCACGGCATTACCGCGAACGACAGAGATTTGTCCCAGTTCAGTGACGTGGATACGGTTGTAGTACACCTTGCGGGCACCATAGTAGCCTGAGTGCACATAAGGCATCAGGCGAATCATGGTGTTGTGCGTGGGAGTAGGAACAGCTACAGCGACTGGATCGCTGAAGTTGAATTCTGTCAAGTCGTAGTTGGTGCCCAGCTTTTGATTGATAGCTGCCATCAATACGCTATGGCCTTCGCCACCAGCGTCAATTGTGCCCAAATTCACAGTGGCCATTTGCTTAGTTCTCCATGGAAAATCTTTACATACTCATTAAAAACACCATCATTTTCTCTGAGCCAGTCAAACTATTGCCAGTAGTATCACGGCATATAGCCAGAGCACTAAAGCCCTGGCTATGCGTTATTTATTAAAACTCACCGTGCTCGTAAGCATCCTCCATTTTCACAGCGTAGCCGTTTTGGGCCTGAGCAGAGCCGTTGTAGATAGTAGCGATTGTTACGAAGTCTTTGATCTTCACTGCAGCGTAGAGCTTTGGATTGCCCTTGATGAACTTGATGACTGCTGCCAAGTGGAAGTCTTCAGACTCGCGCATCTTTGCGCTGAACTCCACAGCACTGCTAAAGCCACAGACTTCATAATTCTGACCCAGGATCTGGAACATACCCCAGGAAGCCGCACGGTGTGCGCATTCCTTGTCGTAAGTAGCTGCCAGCTCCAGACGGTCGTGCTCGCGGCCGTAACCTTTGTATGCGGTCTTATCCCAGACTGGATGACAGATGTTGGGAACCGATTGCTGCAGTTCTTTGGCCTTGGCTTCACCAAACTTCTTAGCGTACTCACGGTAGAAGATGTGACGCTCAAACAAGATCAGTGGGCGACCATCAGGCAAGAAGCCTGCGCCTTTTCCTTCCACAGAACGAATCGCAAAGAGCACACGAGGATCAATGCCTGCAGCAGAAGCTTGGTCTTTGATGTCTTGGTTAGACAAGAAACGAAAGCACATGCGCTCGTAGATGTTCTTGTGCACTTCAGTATCGAACCACTCCACTGGGGTCATCCCCAGTTTAAGCTGGTAGTTCTTCCAAGCAAGTATGGTGATAGGGCCGAACACCCCATCAGGGATCAGCTCCTTTTTCATTTCCATGTTGATCTGTTTTTGCAAAGACGAGATCACGTCAGATTTTTGATTGATAGTAAAACGCATGACAATCCTAAGGGAAGAAAAAAGAAATGACAGCATATACAGCTACAGAGCTTTATGGGCCCTGTAGCTGTAGTTATGCCGAAGCTTTAGGCTTAAGCCAGAAAGTAAGCCTGGATGTTGTTGCGAGCTGTGTCGCTGTAGACCTGTTCGGTAAACGAGCGGTTCAGGTCAGCATGCTTTTGCACCGACTTCACGCCAGTGCCTGCTGCGATGTGCAGAACGTTCAGTGCTGCATGGAAAGCTTGGGCTTGTTCGGCAGCCAGTGTCAGCAGCTCAGCGCCACGGAACACATAGATTTCAGCCAGAGCAGTCTTGCGGTACTCTTTGAAGTACGCAATCAGCATGTCCAGACCGGCAGCCATGGCTTCGTAGTTCTCGTCATTGAGCACACGTTGGATCAGACGCCACAGAGTGATCTGGTGCTGGATGACTTCGTCGTCAGTCACAGGCAAGCCAGGCTTCATGGCTTGCATGTAGCCGTCCATGGTGTCGATCACCACACGAGCCGATTGCAGGCCGTTTTGACGTTGCTCGGCCACCAGAGCTTGGAAAGCGCTCAGTTCAGCGTCAGTGTCAGCTTTAGCCGTGGTATCGACTGGGGCAGCGCTGGCTGCTGGGGCCAGGTTTTCAGCGATGGTCGCACCAGAGGTTTCACCAGCAGTGTCACCACCGCTTTGCAGGTTTTCGTCTTGGCCTTCAGCGCCGGTGGCTTGTTCATTGGTGGGTTCACCTTGGACGGGAGTTTTGTCGTTGGACACAGCAGTTCCTTTTGGACGGTTTTTGGAAGACATTGGGAAAACACTCCTAAGTGTTAGGATCAAAGAAATAGTGAGTGCGGTATTTTTGTACACACTCACTGACTCGGGGTTTGGAGGTCAAATAAATGCTGTCTCAATATCGAGCGTCTGCAAAGCCATTTGCTTGCCATGCATAGCCTTCATGAAAATCAGCATCATAATACTGCCTTCTTGCGTCACTGCCACGGAAGCAGCGTCTTTGTTGCGAGAGAGATTCACTCCCAAGCAAGTAGCACAGAAGTCAGTCTTTTCTAAAGCGCAGAACATAGGAGAGCGCACCATAAGACGCTTACCCATATAAGCTCCGGCATCATCACTTGACTCAACCAGTTTCACACCATTTTGCGTTAATACGTAAGAATTCACGAGCAAACGCAGTGTGTCTTCACGCACATCAACGAGCAACCCCATGCGGGTGCCGCAGTCTCCATCCTTGATTTGGATGTTCGAGGATGCCCGTAGCAGCCACTTTACAGCTTCACCACCGAGCATGGTTTCTGCACCACGGTCATAGGAGCCTGCACGCAAAGCGTTGATCATGCCGGAGTAGTTATCCAAGTCCCAGCCGTCATACAGAGATTTGGTGACGTACTTGGGTTTACTGGCAGTGCCCAGACCGCCTTCAGAGCCGTAAGCCAAGAACATCTTCTTGCGCACCACTTTGCGAGACTTATCCGTGATGAGGAAGTTAAGGCTTGGATCTCCCTTGAGGTACTCTGCATCATTAGCCTGCAGTGCAGCGTCAATGCGTGCAGCTACTTCAGGATCGTCCAGACTGTCTTTGTACTTGGCCATCAACTCTTTCATAACGGCAGAGTTGTTTGGTGGCGGGGTAATTGCTTTGCGCGTTACACCCCAAGTGCAGAGCTGACTGAACTCAGTGAGGTATGAGAAGGATTTGCAAAAGAGCAAATACTCATCCACGTAGATGACCTTAGGATCACGAGGCTTACTCGGATCGGTTGGAGTATCTTCCAGGCGTTTAGCCAAGATAGGTTCTAATACTCCAGCGATTTTGATATCACCAACCATGTAAGGGATCTTATCTCCAAAAGCAGGCATGAGAGCGCAGCAGTTGAACAAGAGGTTGCCAATCGAGGAGAGTGTCTTTTCCTTGACACTCACAAAACTACCTGCAGGCAATTCAATGGGATCGAGCATGCGAGCAATAGGCTCGCTCAGCGTAGTGCCTTCCAGGGGTTCAAGTTGCCCACCCAAGGCTTCAGGTAGTTTCACGAAGATGCCAGTGGTAGTGCGCTTGATGAACCAATCGTTCATCTTGGCCAAAGGGATCTCACGCTTGTCGTTGGTCACCGAGAAAAGCTTGATAACCCACATACGGTTTTTGAAAGCTCCAGCTTGGAAAGCTTGGAGAATGAAGTCTTGCTTTTTCATGAGTTAAACCACACCGGAATTGAAAGTGTTGAGATAAGCACTGTATTGCTGGTACTGGATTGCCATCTGGGCGTTGACTGCTACGATTTCATTGAGTTCATCGTAGAGCAAATCCAGCACTGGCTTAGCAGCTTGCAACACATTGTTGTGCGTGTCTTGTCCGGCCAAGAGCAAGCCAATCAATTCACGCGCAGCGTCTGACGCAGGCAGATTGATAAAACGTTCACGCACTTGCTGGATATAGATCGACGCAGGCACCCCTGAAGGAAAGCCTTTATCAATGAGCTCAAAGATAAAACCATTTTTAACCATGGCTTTATACACCCGCAGGTTCTTCACCAGCTGTGGATTATCACTTCCAGCTTCGACTTCATCATCGGAGTCTTTGACATGCAGTTCTTCCAAACGCTTGAGGAAAGAGTCGGATACTCCTTCAATCAATAGCAAGCCATTTTCAATGGTGATGGTCTTGACCATGAAAAGAATCTCAGCGAACTTTTCTACGTTAGAGTCTGTGGTTTCCAGCACCGACACGATGCTGTCGTGGTCAAGCCAGTTTTGCATCAGATCGATAGCTTCGCAGATATCCACCAAGCTAGACAAGCTGATCTCTTCGTTCAGCGTCAATTCATGGTACTGGCAGATTTGCTGCAGGTAGTTGTAGATTTTGGTGTTGTACAACTCCACTACGTCAATGGGATCGTAGTTGTCGTACGTCATAGCCAAATCGGTCGCTTCCATCTCAAACTCTTCAATCGCAAAGGTTTTGATCAACTCATAAACCCGTGCATACAGTGGGCGCATCGCTGGATCACAGACTGTATTGGTAAAGTCTTCTACAGAGGGATTCATTTTAGGGAGGGCTTTCTCATTGTGTAAATAATTACAGTGCTGGATTATTCATGTAGGACTTACTGCAAAAGTTAGTACTATCAGGACTTTTAAATCCTGATAGCTTGGAGTAACCATTATGCAGCCTAGTGAAGTTTTAGGCACTCGGTTCAAAGGATTGTTTGTTATAAAATAATTGACCCAGGCTATTTTCTGACTCCAAACACGTTCAAAGTTTTTTACTGCCTTTAAAGCAAACCTTTGTTTATTTTCCACCTCTGCCTTTAGAAAGTCTTTATCATGCTGCCCGCAAACACAACCATGGCTGATGCTATCAACTCTCCTCGCGGTATCGATATCTCTGCTGGGAAGTCCACCATTGATTTGCACACATCTGACATCGTCACCAATGTTCAATCCGGCATGGCTGTTGAAATGGCCAATCTCACCGGGAAGCTGTCTTCTGACATCGAGCCAGAAATGAAGCAGCCTGAGTTTGGCCAGCCCAATCGCAAGCAACGCCGCGCTATGGATCGCAAGGCTGGCAAGCCTACTGCATCACAGCGCTTGAACGATCGCGTTCAGACCCAACAACGTCTGAACAACTTCTACAAGCACAACACGATGTGGGATGATCTGGCCAATGTGTACAGCAACTGCGCTGCATTGCTCACCACTAGCTTGACTTCGGTGCTCACCGATTTGAACGATGCGGCTATCCGTCAGTTCCTGATTCCCGAGAATGTTTCTGACATCGAAACTGCTTTGCGTGGCCTGACAGGCGACAGTGAGAACATGTCGGTGACTCTGGCTGAGATCAATGCTCGCCACAAGGGCAATAGCGGCACTACCCGCAATCAAGACGAGACATCGCGTGCTCACCTGATCATGAACGACTACATGGCTTGGCAACAGCGTTATGAAGCACTGATCAAGCCAAACTTTGCTTACCTGGCTGAGCAAATTGGTCATGCGGTCAACCGCAGCGTGCAAGTCGCTAAGGCTTTGCAAGATCAAGCCGATGGTCAGGCTCAAGACCCTATGGTGGTCACTGATGTGGTAGCTAAGGAAGTTGCTGCCTAATATATAGTGCCTCTTCAATGGGGCACTATATGGACCCTCTTTGTTTTCTTTAGGAAAAGTCAATGTCTGAAAACTCTAATCCAGGTGAGTTCGTCTTGGACGACACACCACCAGCAGCTAGTGCTGCTGTATCTGACACCGGTATGACACCGACACCGGAGGACACTCCGACCGATACGGCCCCTACTGAGCCTGCTGACGCGCTGTCCGGTGAAGACGAAGGCAAGTATCTACATCTGCGTTTGCCGCATCAGAATGTGCACATTCAGTTCAGCCCATTCACGTCGCTAACTGAGGCCGACAAGAAACGGCCTGTCTCTATTTCTCTGCCAGGAGCTGCACTGAAATCCATTGTGGGTTCTTTGAGCAACATCCCTAATGTCGAGCTGCAAAATGCAGAGTATTGGCAAGACGTGATGAAAGACGGTGCTGCCAATATTGAGCCTGAGAACGTCTTTGCTGAAACAGCTGAAGACTCTACAGCTGAATTCGTGCAGTCTGTGGACACCGACACGGGCCGTTTGGCTCCAGGTTACCCCACCTACAAGAAAGTTTCAAACGAAGCCTTGACGGGTGAGCGCGCAGTGTTGCGTTTCATGGATCACGTCAACTTGGGTGGTGTGGTGCGTGTGCCTTGCTGGAATACTGGCATGTGGATCACTATCAAGCCGCCAAGCGACAGTCGTTTGCACCAGCTCTCGCGTCAGATCCTGGATGACAAGATCCGTCTGGGTCGACACACGATGGGTGCTGTTTACAACAACATCACCATCTACTACATGGACGCGTTGATCGAGACGATCTTCAGTCATATCTACCAGACCAACCTCAAGACCAATAAGTCGTACGCTCAAGTGATGAGCTGCCATGACATCGTTCCTTTGGTAACGATGCTCGCTGCCAGTATCTATCGCAATGGTGTACCTTATCAGCGCGCTTGCACGTTCGATCCTGCCAAGTGCATCCATGTGGTGGAAGAAAAGCTCGATATCAGCAAGTTGCTGTGGGTCAACCGCAAAGCTTTGACCAAAAAGCAATTGTCGATTCTGTCCAAGTCTGCTGCAGGCTCGATCACTGAAGATGATCTGATCGCTTACCGTGAAGAGAACTACAAAGCTCTGCCTCGCACAGTCAAGATCAAAGGTGATAGTGCTGATGGCTTTACCATCAAGCTCAAAGTGCCAACGATTGCTGAACACTTGGCTTCTGGTCACGGCTGGGTGGGCGACATCGTTCAGATGGTCAATACCGCCTTGGGCATGGATGCAAGCCAAAATGCTCGCAACCAATACATCAACGAACAAGCAGCGGCTACTGAGCTGCGCCAGTACGGTCACTGGATTGAAAACATCATCTACGACGACAACGTCAGCTTTGAAACGCGCGACGACCTCGACAGCGCACTCGATGCTTTGTCCTCTGATGCTGAGACCCGTGAGGAAATCCTCAAGGCGGTTCGTAAATTCATCACGGACTCCACACTCACTGTGGTGGGCGTGCCTACGTACGAATGCCCTAGCTGCAAGAAGACGAACATTGATGACTCCACCAGTGAAGTCTTCAAGGGTATCATTCCTTTGAACGTCTATCGTACTTTTTTCCAATTGATCGTGCAACTGAAGAACGACATCGAATCGCGGAGCCAGGCCCTGGAATAAACCACCATGTAGCAAGCGCTGATTTTGGCAGAGAGGTAGAAACCGATGTCATTCTCGCCGCTTTGCTAGAGCAAGCTCCCGTTATGGACTCCGTCAATGCCCAGATTGCGTTGACGGAGTACTATGACGCGAAGTTTGACATGGTGGATCACCGGGAAGCGACAGAGCGCCCTTTGGCCTCTGTTGCGTTGCACGATTGTGAAGAAAACGGCCCTACGAGCGCAATGCACGAAACAGTCAGACTGTTTGCATCCACCAACGTGTACAAACACTTTGGCTTGAACTTGACTCAGTTCTTGGAATTGCCCAGAGAGTTTACAACACTTATCTTGGAAGTCTCCCAGGAAAAGACCATCAAGGAAAGTAAAGTCTTGAGTGATTTGCCTGGTTTATAACCAAAAAAGAAAAGCAGCATACTACCAGGAGCCCGAAGGCTCCTGGTAGTATTTATGCCGTTTCCTTATTAGGAATGAAGTTGATGTAATTGAATCCCATTATGCACAGAGCAGCTTTAATTGCCTGCCCTGGCGCTGGGTCATTACTCCTAATACCCGAGAATTCGGTCAGTGAATGCTTTCGCATTCAGACCCGCGTCTCTCATGCGTTCCACAAGGGAATGCATTTCTCTTCGAGTATTGATGCAGTAACGGTGATCGTCACTGTACTCGAATGTGAAGTCGAAATTCGCACTCGCTTCGTAGAGCGCAATCGACTCAGGGGTCTCAGGCTTGCCTGCATGCAAGTTAGCACGATAGTTGTCTCGGATTCGAGCAGCTTCAATGCTATCTTTCTTTATTTTCTCCGCCTTGGAGATGTTGACTTCGCGTTTAAAACGAAGCTCTTCATCGGAAGGCCACTCTGCTTTGAAAGTAGCAGGCATCAGAGTAGCAGCTAACGCCTTCGCAATGGTAGGCATGAAGTAAACTTGCTTCAGTTTTCCATTGTAGTCGAACGTCGGCATAACTTCCTCTTTGCTGACTTTAATGTTTCCGGTATATTCCAGAATCATTAAACCACCACAGAGCATAAAACGTGTCCCGTCAGCACGGGTTCCGTACAGCGCGCCCTCTATTTCTGGCAACGATCGAGCAGCCGCAAAGACTGCGCAGCTGTAATTCTCATCACTACCATAGCTCTGACCACAGCTATATCTTGGAACCACTCCAAAGATAATAACTTTCTCGGAGGCGAAAGCCTCATTGAAAGCACGGCCGATCCCTTGATAATCAAATTCCTTTTCCATTTCTTTCTCCTTGAGTTACAGATATTAACTAACACAAACCAACATAAACACCAGGGACTCTTTTAGGAATCCCTGGCTTTATGCCTTTAAGCTTGTTCGTTATCGGACAACAGGTAGTTCATGCCCTTGGCCACGCCGTAGCCGAGCAATGCACCGCCGACGGTGACTGCAAGCACCTCACCCCAGTCCTTCATGGTGAAGTCTGTTATGGACTTACATTTGGGTGCGGGGCGATTCTTCAGAGCTGCGACTTCCGCTTGCAGTGCTGCGATGTCTTTGGTGTGTTGTGCCGAAGCACTCACCAAAGCAGCATCGCGCTTCTTGCGGTTCTCAAGGTTCTCAATCAATTTGGTCAAATCTGCAGCGCCGGCTGCAGCAGCCTCGTCATTCAACAGATCAGCAAACATTTGTTCGACATTCTTAGACATAACAATTTCCTTGATTAAAAAATACGAATAAGAAAGCATTCGACGTGAATACTTTATCCTATTCGCAGGTGTTATATGTGCCTGAAAATATTTAGAATCGACAAAGACGGCATATATCCCCTAGAGAACCTTTAAGGAACCCTAGGGGATATATTAGCTATTAGTGACCTCTCTCACAACGCCCGCCTGGAACAATCAATGAAGTGTGAAGACATAGTCCGCACTGGTACGGCACTTTCTTAACAGCTTGTTTATCGTGCGGTGATGCAATGAGTCGACTGAGAAAGTCTCGCTTAGATTCACGACAATATTCACAGCCAGCTGTACCAAGGTACTGAGGCTGTAGACAGAGAAGACATCCAGACATTAGTCTACAAAGCCTTTATGTATGGGTGGGTTAGGTAAATCCGCTGATCGACTAGGTCTTGGTGTCTCGGTTTCGGGTCGCACCCAATAACCATCAAATAGTACACGACCGCTAGGAGGCGATACTTTTTTGGTAGTAAGGAACTGGTACATGTTCGATGAACGTTTGGCATTGTGTACAACGAATGCCTTTTCCAGAACGCCGCGTTATCCTGCTAGAACCCAGTTCTATGGTCTGGATGTCTTTGCCCTGGTATTCGTACAATGTGTTGCAACACTTGCAATGCGCCTGGAACACATGGTGCTCTACAACGCGAGGGGTTTCCTCTTTCTTTTCTGGCAGCGGTCCCCGCTTTCTACCCGCCTTGTGGCCGGCTTTGTACCCAGCCACATAACGCGGATGCATTGGCTCGTCCATGGCGATGTTGTCCGGATAAGTATTGCAGCAGGTAGGGCATACATCACTGGCGTCCAAAATCACATTGAGCAATTGCATTTGGTCATGGCTGAGAGTATCAGTCAGTTCCTGATAAGCTTTGCGCTTGGCAGCATCTTTTTCTTCGTATGTCATTGTTTGCCTTTCTTTGAGTTAACCACATACAGAGCCAAACACTCTGTATGTGGGATTATGCCGTAAGGATTAAATCCTTCGTTGGTATTGCTTGTAAACGTAAGTAGCCGCTCTTTCTCGCATGAGCTTTTCTTTCTCCTCATGGTAAGCGATTTGCTTACCTACGTCCATACAGGTGAAGAAGTAAAAGCGCACGATCTTGTCTTGGATCTTGCGCAGCCGCCCCAGCACTTGAATGTTTGCTTGCAGAGATTTCAAAGCAATCGTAAGGAAAGCAGCAATCAAGTGCTTTACGTCGTGGGCTGTGCCACCAGAGAGCACTGTCGTAACACGGATGTCGCACTCCAGATAGTTCTCCTTGTAAGGATCACCTTGGACATAACGCCTGACGGTCAAGTCAGGATACTCTGCTTGTAAGTAAGCGGTGAGCTTAGTGCACATCTCCTTGGTAGAAGCAAACACAATGGCTCGCTCTCCGGGCTCCTTCTTGCTGATATACCCTTCATCCACCCAGTCTTTAACCATCGCCGCATAGCTTTGAAAGAACGCCTCATCTTTGAGGATGGATTTCTCGAAAGCATTGTGCGAATAGGTAGACTGGCCAAACTCAGTGGTCTTTACCTTTCTGTTATATGCCAAGTGATACGACACACCAAAGGAGTGTGCGTACTTCTTAATCACTACACCCTTATAACGTGTTTCTGGAGGAAACTGCAGCTTTTGCATGTTCTCGATGAATGGATCATCGTGAAGCATCGTAGCAGACAGTGAGACACTCTTAGCAACGTTAGAGTACAGATCGATCTTGAAGTTCAGGTGGAAGTCCTTATGGGCTTCATCGATCAACCGAGTAGATACTCGGCAGTGGTTAAAGAGCTCTTCGGGTGTACACATGTAACCTTCATTGAGAATCCCGTTACCGAGCTTCTCGTAGAGATCGTAGTACATCTGAATGGTCTTATTGGAGATGATGATGACCTTGATGTCATCTAACCCTCCAGGAGTGGCTGCGAGCATGAGCAAAGCTTTAAGGTCTTCCATGCCTTGCACTGCAATGGCTTCTTCCTTGGTATTGATATCCAAGATTTCAGCAATGTCTTTAGTCCACTTGCCAATGTACATTGGCTTGATGATAATGATGAAACGCCCAGTAATGCTGGATAGACTCGTTACAGTCTTGCCGTCACCGGTTTGCAGTCCCACAAACTTAGAGCGAATCTCATTGTCTTCTTTGATGTACGCTGAGCAAATGGCTTGGTCTTCAGGGCGCAATACCCACTCGGGCCGTGTCTTGATCTCTACTACATCGGGAGGAATCAAGGGCAATACATTTTCAATGTACGTCTCTTTCTTAATCCCGTGGAATTCTAAATGCTTGAGAAAGTCAGGCAAGCAGTTAATGTGAAAACGAAACTCAGTACGCTTATCGTCAGATGCCGCATACGTGGTCATCTCCGGAGTTTCCATCTGCACCATGCCTCTGGGAGGAGCCACTTTCACAAACCGGCGCACAAACACATAAATGAGTTTGCGCACATTACTGTCGTTAATAACCGATATTTTAAAGAAGTGTGTCGCTCGTGTAAGCACGAACAATTTTGGAATTAACATCATACAACATATCCTGTTATGGTTAAGGGAGTGCACGAGCACTCACCTTACAGTGAATATCTATACTTTCGTATATATCGTACTATTACATACGAAAGTAAAAAAGAACACAGCATATCAGCCAGGGCATTGAGCCCTGGCCTTTATGGTTTATCTACGTCCTGACTTAAAGATGTCAGGTCGGCGATGCATCACAGTCTCTTGTGGACAAATGAATACATCCATCAAATGGTCGCAACGACCATCAGGGTCAAAGCTATCGGTGTTCATCAGCACCTCACGATGCTTTTCAAACGCCATAGCTGCCCCACTGCTGCGATTAGGAATCGTAAGCGCAGTCACGCCGATCTCACCAACATCATCACCCTTGGGCAAAGCGTAGTCCTTGTTTTCAATAGACTTTACCATCGCGGCAAGAATGATCACATCCACCAAAGCGGCATTCACACTCAAGCGGGAGTTGAGTGTGTCATAGAGTTCAAAGAACACTTGCTCTGGCGTGGTCTGGTTTT
>JACCEC011046909.1_pt1 | contig 20447 bp, 14 predicted proteins | sample 7450121 | NCBI WGS metagenome assembly JACCEC01 (sample SAMN15323455, study PRJNA562643) | freshwater metagenome | isolation source: river surface water | place: USA:Blue River Watershed | collected 2017-08-18 | reverse complement strand
TTTTTGGTGGCAAGTGGTCTGTGGAACGGAAGGAGGAACGACTGACTGGAACAGCCCAGCGGAACAAAGGAAGCGACCGAAGAGAGACCGCTTTATTGCTCTGCTGTTTAGCATTTGTATTTTCTATTTAATTGGGTGATTTCTTTCAATGGCATTCTGTAATGCTTTAATGCCTGTTTGTTTGTATTTTTCTGTTGTGTCTAATTGTTTGTGTCCTGCAAATTCTTGAACTATTCGAAGGTCATTTCCCTTGGTTAAAAGATTGGTTATTACACTTTGTCTGATGGTTATTGTGGTTAGTTTTTTGGTAAATTGTTTTTGATACGTTGAGATTAAATAATTGATGTCGTCTCCAGTTATTGGACTATTTAATTTATTGGTTAAAAAATAGTTGGTTGTTACTTTTCTGCTTTCTAAATAAGTATAAAATAATAGTATTTGTTCGGCTTTGAGTGCTAAAATTCGGTTATTGGTTTGCGAAGTTCCAGTGATGTTTATTTGTGCTTTCTCCAAGTTAATATCGTCTGTTTTGAGTTGGATTATTTCGCCTACTTTTAAGCCTTGATTGACTAATAAATTCATTATAATTTGATTTCGTTTTTCGAGTATTGGATAACGTTCTTTTCTAGGTTTTAAAAGACTTTGCAACTCTTTTTCAGTAAATAAATCTTGTAGTTGGATTGGATTTGGTTTGGTGTCTTGTAGTTTTATACTCCTTGCTGGATTGTCTTTTCTAATGCCTATTTCTATTAGATAATCGTAGTATTTTTTGATCGCTGCTAGTATTCTTGTAATAGAGTTGGGTTCGTAGGTTTTTCGCAAGATTTCTACATATTCCATTATGTTTTTGTAGTGGTATTCTGGAGTGTTTTTGTTTATTAATTGGTATTTTTTTATTTCGTATAAATAGCTTTTTGCAGTTGATTTTTTAAGGTTTTCTTGTAGATATTGTTCTAGTGGTTTACTCATTCTTTTATATTTTTATTTTATGGTATTCGTGAACCACTTCGTTAGGTTTCATTGCATTGGTGTGTGTTTTAGATGATTTACCCTAGTATAAATTTGTGTGGTGGATAACCTACTATGTCCTAAAAAGTCTCTAACCATTTCTACACCCATTTCGTTTTCTAATAAATGAGAAGCTATAGAGTGGCGTAGGCTGTGTAAACAATAATTTTGGGTTATAATTTGCTTATTATTAGTTGCTTTTAAAAGGTTTTTAAAGAGTAAATACATTGTATTGGCTGTCATTTTCTTATTTTGTTTGTTTAATAAAAGGCTTGTTTCTGTGTTTTGATTTCGTAAACTTATGTAGTTTTTAAAATCGTTTGCAATGCTTTGAGTGATGGGGATTACTCTACGTTTTTTGCCTTTTCCTTTTCTAACATAGAGTAGTTTTTTTTCTAAATCAATGTCTTTGATGGCAGTATTTATGGCTTCTGACCTGCGTAATCCACAACCATAACACAGGTGTAAAATGATGGTTTGTTCTATACTTTGACAGTTTTGATACAAGATTTGTATTTGCTCTTGTGATAGTATGTTTCGTTGTTGGTAGTGTGGACTTTTTAATTGTAAGGTAAATGGATTTTGTTTGATATGATCTATTCTTTGTAAATAATCAAAAAATCCTTTTATAGCCAGTTGTTGGCTGTGGATATAACTTTGGCTTAATTTTCCTATTCGTCTTTTATTGGGTCTGTTTTGCAAGTAATTAGAATAATTTTTTATGTGTTCTTCGTTGATGTTTGTTGGAGTTTCTGCGCTGTACACTAAAAATTCTTTGATGTATTTTGGATAATTATCGCTTACGCTTTTGCTATATCCAAGGTTGTATAATTCTTGACGGAAGTTGTAAATTAAGTCATACATAGCTTTATTATGATACTTTTTAGGTTGTACTTTTTTGGAACGTGGGACGCTACGGCTACGAGCCGAGCGATTTGTTTCATTTTCAATGCTTTATATTGTTTTCTAGCGTTCCATTAGTGTCCCGCTAGTGTTCCATTACTGTTTTTTAGTTCCTTGATTTGTAATAGTAGTTTGTCTTTTATTTTAATTCTCAATTTTTGGTAATCGTCCCAATAATCGACTTTATATTTTAATCCTTTGTTGGCAAAACCTCCAATTTGTCTGATATATTCCAGCTCTAATAAACTTTGTAAATAGCGGTGTATTTGGCTTTTACTGATGTTAAAGGCTTGTCTGATTTCTCGTTGTGTAAAGTCTTTTTCTTGTGTTTTTAGATGCTTTTTTAGTCGTTCAAAAAATTGTCTTAAACTGCCGTCTAACTCGTCAACTTTTAAAATAATACTCTCAAAAAGTACCTCTGTTGCTTGTTGTAAATCTTCGATTTGAGTAATGAGTTTGTCGTTTTTTAGTTCTCTGTTTTGTTGGTTGATGATGGTGATTTGTTTTACGATGCTTTGGAACATTTCGTTTAATCGTCTTATTTTGTGTACTTCTTCGGGCAGTTCTAACCTTGTTGCATAGGGATTAATTACTTCGTAAGGCTTTAAATTCCTGATAATTTGTTGTAATTGGTTCTTGGCTTTGTCCTGGTGTTTTGGCTCTATTTCTCCAGCGTACTTTTTGTTTTGATAGTCTATAATTCTTCGGCTCTGTTCCCCGCTTTCATCTACTGCTAGTAAAAAACTTCTACTCATATTGTCTTCGTATAAATCGCCTTTGGTGGTGGCTGATAAACTGCTGAAAATTCCTTTTACTTCTTTTTTGGTTGATTTGATATTTCCTTTTTTGTCTTTGATACTTACCGAGCTCGATAACCTTTGATTGCTGATGAGTTCTCGCATTGCAAATAGGGCTTCTTCCTTTAAACCGTCTAAATCTTCAATAATTAATAGCTTATTTACAAGCTCATATTCTCCCCAATTGTATAAACTGCTCTCTGTTATTCGTGTAAATCGAAGTACGTCTTCTTGTGGGATTAAATCGGCTATTTTACTGATTAAATGGGTTTTTCCGCTTCCGCTACTTCCTTGTACTATGGCGTGTAATGGTTGTTTTGTTTTGTAGGAACTTGCAATGATAAATAGTAATAATCGGCTGTTAGCTTCTCCAATAATCCCACTTTGCTCGATTAGTATATTGATTTGGTTTAAAACATCATTTTGCTTTAATATTTCGATGGTATTTCCTAAAGAGATTTGTTTGGATTTAGGTTCAATTTTTATATGTTCTTCAATTGAAAAAGAAAAATTCAATTTCTTTCTTTGGTTTAGTAACTCGGTAAATATTTCAGGTTCGTGAAGTTGCAAGGTTTCGTTTATGTCTTTATTTGTTAATTCCAGTATGCTGATTCGTAATTTTTCATTCGTAATTCGTAATTGATTTGCGTATTTTTTTACGGCTTCGTTTCCTGCATCGTCATTGTCAAAAGCAAAAATGATTTCTTCTAATTCTTTTAGATCTAAAATGGCTTTTTGTATTTCTTCATTTAATCCATTTGTTCCGTAACAGGCTATTAATGAGTAGTTTTTATTGATTTCATCAATTTGCAATAATGAAGCTGCATCAATTATGCTTTCCGTTAAAATCAGTTTTTTGGTTTCTATTTTTGGATAATTTGGATAAACTCCAGTACGGTTCTTCAGATAAAAATGCTTTGCGTTTTCTTTATCTAAAGTGCTTCTAAAATATAATGATACGATTTCGCTTTCTTGATTTTTTAAAGGAAATACAATCCCATATTTCCCAAAAACAGTATACGCTTTATCGCCAGTAGCAGACTTTAATCCTTTATCTAAAAGCAATCCAACGACTAAACAATTATTAATCAATTCTTCACTTTTTCGCTCTCCGTGGTGGAACTGTCCACTATTAAAACCGATTTCAAGTTTGGTCGTATCTAAATTTCTATGTTTGCAATAGTCTTTAGCAGGATTGGAACTATTCAACCCATTTCTAAAACTGGAGAACATTTTTTCTAGAAAATCGGTTTGTACAATTGGAGTTGTTTTTTTATTTTCTATAACTGGAATAGTTGTAGCATTTGGATTTATCATACTAACGCATTTTAAAATGGCTTCTCGCTTGCTTATCTTTTCATAATCCTGCACCCATTGTATTTGGTCGCCTTTTGCTCCACAAGCGTGACATTTATAAAAGTGCTTCTCCAAATTCACTTGTAAACTTGCTGTTTTGTCTTCGTGGAATGGGCAATTAAGCATATTGTTTTTGGGTTGTAAGCCGTAATTTTCTAATACTTGGGCTAAAGTGAGATTGCTTTTTATGTCGTGGATTTCCATTGATAAAATATTTTATGCGTTTAAATGAATATTAAAATTATATGCAAATATATATTTAACTGCATAATAAAACAAACATAAATTTCATCAAGTTGTATATTGTAGCTTATTTTATTAATTTTACTGCATCAATCAAGGTTTATTATGACACAAACAGTAAGTTTAATAGCGAAAAACATCAAACATTTTAGAGATATTAAAAACCTCTCTCAAAAAGAAATATGTGCAGATTCGGGCGTACCACAAGGGCAATACAGCCGTATAGAAAATGGCAAAGTTGAACCTTCAGTTTCTACATTGGAAAAGTTGGCTAAAGTTTTTGGGGTTTCAATTTCAGAATTTTTTAATTCTACCGATATTGATGTATCTCTTAATTTACCTCTTTTAGAAAAAATAAAACTCATAGATACTTTAGAGGCCGAAGAGCAACAAGCATTACTTAAAATGATTGATTTGGCGATTTCTAACAAAAGAATGAAAGATAATTTACAACAATTAATCTCCCAATAATATGACACTACAATTCATACACGACAATAGAGGCAATACAACAGGCGTTTTTATTCCTATTGAAGAATGGCAGGATTTAAAAACAAAATATTCTGATTTACAAAATGAAGAAGCTCAAAATAGTATCGAACTAACTTCGTGGCAAAAAGATATTCTTGACGAACGTTTAGACGATTATTACAAAAACCCTAATAATGTGGTCGATTTTGATACTACAATTGCCAATATTAGAAAAAGAATATGAGCCATACTTTTGTAAACAAACCTAAAGTAATTTTTGATATTGAAGATATTGTTGATTATTACATAAGCATTAATCCTGAACTCGCCACAGCTTTTTTAGACCGAGTAGAAGAAGCCAAAAAATATATTGCCGATTTTCCTCTCGCTTTTCAAATAAAATACAAAAGTGTTAGAACTGTTCTTTTAGAACAATTTCCGTATCATATTCATTATATTGTGGACGATGTTAAAAAGCAAATCGTCGTACTTGCCGTAATTCACGCTTACAAAAACCCTAAAGATTACTCAAACAGATAACTAAAAAAAATTATTATTACTTACACAAAAGAATTATATTTTAGATACAGACGAAGTTCTTTAGCGGATTTTAATAATTCTTTTTCAAAATCATTTAATGCTTGATATCTTGAAAAAAATTCATTATTCTCTATAATTTCCACATTATCAATAAAAGGAAAGACCTTTTTGTTTAATTCATTTAGGCGAAAGGAATAATTAGAATCATCATAATCAGGCATTTTTCCGTCTTTTAATACATACAATTTTACCAATAAGTAATCTTGATAACTTTCATAAGATATTGATATGATATTGCTGAAACATTCATAAATAATCTCGTAAAATAAATTACCATTATTTGCTATATCTTTTGTTTTGTAACTGAATTCATCAGTTAAAAAACTAAAATAAGTTTTTACTATATTTTCAAAACTTAATTCTGTAATCATTTCTTTATTACATTTAGAGTGTTAGGATGCAATTTGTGATAATTTTTAATCATACTCTGTTCCATTTGATAAAATATACTTATCCCATCTTTCATATCTAAACCTTTCGTTCTTCTTACATCTCGACCAATATCAATAATTGTTCTACCACTTCTCATCTCGTCTAACAACCATTTTCTATTAAACGCCATCATCTTACTTGTGGCTTCGGTACCCCTGCCGTAATTTGGCATATTATTAAGTATAACCGCACCTGGATGTTGTAAAGCTTCTTTACTTACACGCTCCATTGTTTCTCCTATTATTGTTTTTCCTCCTCTTTCTACAACTTCTTTAGCTCCAACTTTTATAGCGGCTTTTAATCCTCCAGTAGCAAGTGAGCCAGCTCCAAGAGAAGCAATATCAGTAATTGCTAATGCAGAATGAAACGCTCCTGTCCAGTAATCTCCTCGAGCAAAAGAATCATAAGCATCTAAACCTGAACCAAAACCAGGTGTATATCTCCATAAGCTATTATCACTAAAACCACTGGCGTTAGAAGTACCTCTCGTAACAACAACTTCGTTTAAAAAAGTCATATGGGATGTCGAGTTATTAAACTCTTTAAAATCTCCACAAGGTATAGCATTACCATTAGAGTCATAACAATAGCCTCCATCGGGATCAATCATCCCAATTGGGTTATTTCCCATTCCCATATAAGGGGAATAGTTTTGCCCATAAGGGTCAGGACTCAACCACCTCCCAATCCTTCCGTCCCACAGCCTTAACTGAAACGCTTCCATTCCAGTTTCAGGGTCAAGTTCCTGCCCTTGGAAAGCGTAGCGGTAGTCTTCTATTGAGCCGTGCCTATTAGGCACCAACATACCAAAAGGAGATTAATTAGTTGGTTCTTCCGCTTTTTGAATTCGAACTGAAAGTTCTTGCGAAGTGTCTTCCTCTAAATCCATTAATATTTCATCTCCTGCTCCCAATTTAGAAGTGATAATTTCTTCGGCAAGTGCGTCTTCTACATATTTTTGTATGGCTCTTTTTAATGGTCTTGCACCAAATTGTCTGTCAAACCCTTTGTCTGCTATAAAGGCTTTGGCTCTATCAGAAAGTTTTAATTCATAGCCCAAATCTTTGATACGTGCATATAATTTTTTCAATTCAATTTCAATAATCAAATTGATATCCTCTTTTTCTAAAGCATTAAATACTATTACGTCATCAATTCTATTAAGAAATTCAGGAGCAAAAGTTTTCTTTAATGCATTTTCTATAATACTCTTTGAATTATCTTCGGCTTGAGCGACTTTAGCAGCGGTTCCAAAACCAACACCTTGACCAAAATCCTTCAATTGTCTTGCGCCCACATTTGAAGTCATAATGATAATTGTATTTTTGAAATCGATTTTTCGACCCAAACTATCGGTTAAATAACCGTCATCTAACACTTGCAACATCATATTGAAAATATCGGGATGTGCTTTTTCGATTTCGTCTAATAGCACTACACAATAAGGTTTACGACGCACTTTCTCTGTCAATTGTCCGCCTTCTTCATAGCCAACATATCCTGGAGGTGCTCCGATTAATCTAGAAATAGCGAATTTTTCCATATACTCGCTCATATCAATTCGGATTAAAGATTCTTCCGAATCGAATAATTCTTTGGCTAAAACTTTTGCCAATTGCGTTTTTCCAACTCCAGTTTGTCCTAAAAAAATAAAGGAACCTATTGGTCGATTGGGGTCTTTCAATCCAGCACGATTTCTTTGGATGGCACGAGAAATTTTCAATACGGCTTCTTTTTGACCAATAACTTTATTTTCAATCAATTCTGGTAAAATAGCCAATTTATTACTTTCAGTTTGGGCAATACGATTTACAGGAATTCCCGTCATCATCGAAACTACATCGGCAACATTGTCTTCGGTGACTTTTATTCTATTGTTTTTAGATTCTTCTTCCCATTTTTCTTGGGCTATGGCTAAATCTTTTTCGAAGCGTTTTTCGTCATCACGAAGTTTTGCTGCTTCTTCATACTTTTGTTTTTTGACTACCGCATTTTTCAATTCGCGAACATCTTCTAATTGTTTTTCCAATTCCAAAATTTGAGATGGAACTTCAATATTGGTGATGTGAACTCTTGATCCTGCTTCGTCTAAAGCATCGATAGCTTTATCTGGTAAGAAACGCTCGGACATATACCTATTAGTCAACTTTACACAAGCTTCTATGGCTTCTTGACTATACGTTACATTGTGATGGTTTTCGTATTTGTCTTTGATATTGTTTAGAATCGTAATGGTTTCTTCTACAGAAGTTGGCTCGATAATTACTTTTTGGAAACGTCTTTCTAGTGCGCCATCTTTTTCAATATATTGTCGGTATTCGTCCAGGGTAGTGGCACCGATACATTGTATATCCCCTCTGGCTAAAGCCGGTTTGAACATATTCGAAGCATCTAGAGAACCAGTTGCTCCACCAGCGCCAACAATGGTATGAATTTCATCGATAAAAAGAATGATATCGTCATTTTTTTCCAATTCATTCATCACGGCCTTCATCCTTTCTTCGAATTGGCCACGGTACTTAGTTCCGGCAACAAGGCTGGCTAAATCAAGGGTTACTACTCGTTTGTTGAACAATATTCGCGACACTTTTTTTTGTATTATTCTCAAAGCCAATCCTTCGGCAATTGCCGATTTTCCTACTCCAGGTTCTCCAATGAGAAGTGGATTATTTTTTTTACGACGGCTTAAAATTTGGGAAACACGTTCAATTTCTTTTTCGCGCCCAACAACAGGATCTAATTTTCCTTCTTCAGCCATTTCAGTTAAATCTCTTCCAAAATTATCCAAAACAGGAGTTTTCGATTTCTTGTTCGATTTGTTGGCTGGATTATTAAAATTACCTTCTTTTAGACTGTCATCTTGTCCTGAATCTTCATTGTAGGCATCATTTTTTGGCAAGTTTTCTATAAAATTTTCTTCAGATGGTGTCATATTTAAATATTGTTCTTTAGCTATGTCATAATCAATATTGAGTTTATTCAAAAGCTTGGTTGTAGGATCGTTTTCATTTCGTAAGATACACAATAATAAATGAGCTGTACTTATTGAGGTGCTGTGAAACACTTTTGCTTCCAGAAAAGTGGTTTTTAATGCTCGCTCTGCCTGTCTTGTAAGATGAAGATTTTTCTTTTCGTTGTTGATATCCATAGTTGGGCTTGCCGGACTAAGAATCTCAACTTTTCTTCGCAAGAGGTTTAAATCTATCGATAAGTTATTCAGTATATTAATTGCTTTGCCGTTTCCATCTCTAAGTATTCCAAGCATAAGGTGCTCGGTGCCAATGAAATCGTGACCCAAACGTAAGGCTTCTTCTTTGCTATAAGTAATAACATCTTTTACTCTTGGCGAAAAATTATCATCCATATTATCTCGTATTTCTATTGTAAAATTAGTAAATTGCTATTTGAAAAACAAAAATCATGCCTTTTAAAAGGTTCTGTTTGCTAATTGACAAAAAAAACAACAAAAAAACGTTAAAACTTATATAAATTATTAACTAAAAATCAAGTTCAATTTGTTAATAAATCATTGAAATAAGTACAGAATTGTTTGCATAAAAACATCGGAATGATGTATATTAGCGCGTTTTGAAATTAAATTAAATTTATTAAATATTACAACTTATGTCTGAAGGAGAAAAGTTAATTCCTATTAACATTGAGGATGAAATGAAATCAGCTTACATCGATTATTCGATGTCGGTAATTGTATCAAGAGCGCTTCCTGATGTTAGAGATGGCTTGAAACCAGTACATCGAAGAGTACTTTACGGAATGTATGATTTAGGGGTTACTTCAAGATCTGCCCACAAAAAATCGGCTAGAATAGTCGGAGAAGTTTTAGGAAAGTATCATCCGCATGGGGATACTTCAGTCTATGATGCGATGGTTCGTATGGCTCAAGAATGGAGTTTACGTTACTTATTAGTCGATGGTCAAGGTAACTTTGGTTCGGTTGATGGTGATAGTCCTGCTGCAATGCGTTATACAGAGGCCAGAATGAAAAAGATTTCGGAAGAAATTATGGCCGATATTGAAAAAGAAACCGTTGATTTTCAACTCAATTTTGATGATACTTTATATGAACCAAAAGTGATGCCAACTAGGGTTCCCACTTTATTAGTAAATGGAGCAACCGGAATCGCTGTGGGTATGGCAACTAGTATGCCTCCTCATAATTTATCCGAAGTTATTAATGGTACTTTGGCGTATTTAGATAACAATGAAATTGAAATTGACGAATTGATGACTCATATCAAAGCACCAGATTTTCCTACTGGTGGTGTAATATATGGTTATGAGGGTGTTCGTGAAGCATTCAAAACTGGTCGTGGGCGTATAGTTATGCGTGCCAAAGTTGGTTTTGAAGAAGTGGATGGTAGAGAGTGTATTATCGTTACCGAAATTCCATACCAAGTTAATAAAGCTGACATGATTAAGCGGACTGCTGATTTGGTCAACGAGAAAAAAATAGAAGGAATTGCCAATATTCGTGATGAATCGGATAGAAATGGTATGCGAATCGTTTATATTTTGAAACGTGATGCAACGCCAAACGTGGTATTGAACACACTTTATAAATTTACACAATTACAATCTTCTTTTAGTGTCAACAACATTGCATTAGTAAAAGGACGTCCTCAAATGTTGAATCTAAAAGATATGATTCACTATTTTATCGAGCACCGTCACGATGTTGTGGTTCGTAGAACACAATTTGAATTGCGTAAAGCCGAAGAAAGAGCTCATATTTTAGAGGGACTAATTATTGCTTCGGATAATATTGATGAAGTAATTGCTTTAATCCGAGGGTCAAAAAATACCGATGAAGCCCGAGAAAAATTAATTGAAAGATTTAATTTATCCGATATCCAAGCTCGCGCTATTGTTGAAATGCGTTTGCGTCAGTTAACAGGTCTTGAGCAAGAGAAATTAAGAGCTGAATATGATGAATTAATGAAGTTAATTGAGCATTTAAAAGCTTTATTGGCTGACGTCAATTTAAGAACAGCTTTGATCAAAGAAGAACTTGTTGAAATCCGTGATAAATATGGCGACGAACGTCGTTCATTAATTGAATATTCTGGAGGCGATGTAAGTATCGAAGATTTAATTGCCGATGAAAATGTGGTCATTACCATTTCGCACGCAGGTTACATCAAACGAACCAATTTATCGGAATACAAAACCCAAAACAGAGGAGGAGTAGGGCAAAAAAGTGCTGGAACACGTGATCAAGATTTCCTTGAAAATATGTTTGTGGCGACCAACCATCAATATATGATGTTCTTTACCCAAAAAGGAAAATGTTTCTGGATGCGTGTTTATGAAATTCCAGAAGGAAGCAAAACCGCAAAAGGAAGAGCCATTCAAAACTTGGTAAACATAGAAAGTGATGATAAAGTAAAAGCATTTATCTGTACACAAGACCTTAAAGACAAAGATTATACAACAAGTCATAATCTTGTGATGGTAACCAAAAAAGGTCAGGTTAAGAAAACATCTTTAGATAAATATTCAAAACCAAGAGCCAATGGTCTTGCTGCAATTACAATAAAAGAAGGAGATGAATTATTGGAAGCTAAATTAACCAACGGAGAAAGTCAGATTATTTTGGCAGTAAAATCGGGCAAATTAGTTCGTTTTGAGGAAACTAAAACCCGTCCGATGGGAAGAACGGCTTCTGGAGTTCGTGGAATTACCTTGAAAGATGAAACCGATGAAGTAATTGGTATGGTTACTGTAGCAAAAGAGGATATAAACGACTCGCAAATTTTAGTTGTAACAGAAAATGGATACGGTAAACGTACCAAATTAGTGGACGACGATGGGGAAGATGTTTATAGGATTACCAACCGTGGTGGAAAAGGAGTAAAAACTTTGAATATCACAGAAAAAACAGGTAATCTTATTTCTATAAATGCAGTGACTGATGCTGATGATTTAATGATTATTAACAAATCTGGATTGACGATTAGAATGGCAATTGAAGATTTGAGAGTTATGGGTCGAGCAACTCAAGGGGTTAAATTGATTAACTTAAAAGGGACTGATTCTATTGCTGCTGTTACAAAAGTAATGAAAGATGATGTTCAGGAAGTTGTAGTTGACGAAGATGGGAATTTAATAGAAGCAGAAACTATCGAAAGAGTGAAACCGGTTCTTGAAGTTCTTGAAGATGAAGCTATAGTAGATGAGGATGATGACGATGATGAGGAAGTTATCGATGAAGACGAAGATGATAATGACGATGGAGATGAAGATGATAATTAAAAAATAAACAAAATGGATACATTTATTATTTATGATTTTTGTCATAAATAATGAATGTTATTCTTAGTAATTTCGGATAAAAATTAAAAACAAAAAATTATGAAAAGTAAATTTGTAGTCCTAGCGTCAGCATTATTGATTTCAGTAACTGCTTTTGCTCAAAAAGATCAAATTAAAGCCGCCGAAAAAGCCTTAAAAAGTGGCATTCCACAAGAGGCTGTGACTTTCTTAAATGGTGCAGCATCAGCATCAATATCGGCACCAGATACGGAAAAAGCGCATTATTTTTTTGTAAAAGGAAATGCTCATTTAGAGTTAGCTAATAAAAAAGTAGATGAAGTTAAAAATTTAACATCAGCTGCAAAATCATATCAAGATTTATTGGCTGTTGAGAAATCCTCTGGAAAAGATAAATATACTGCTCAAGCAACAGCTTCAATTTTACAAATAAAAAGTAAATTATTGAATAGTGCAATAGCAGATACAAAAGCAGAAAAAGATCTTGAAGGAGCCCAAAAGTTATATGATGCTTATTTGTTGGATAAAAAAGACACTATCAATTTATATTATGCAGCATCTGCTTATGTAAATGGGAAGGATTATGCAACTGCACTTAAATTGTATTCTGAATTAAAGAATTTAAATTATTCAGGAAAAGGAACTAGTTTTTTAGCAATGAATAAATTAACTAGTCAAGAAGACATGTTTATTACGGCAAAAGAAAGAGAATTGGCTTTAAAATTGGGTACTCACGAAAAACCAAGAAAAGAAGTAATTCCTTCAAAAAGAGGTGAAATATACAAAAACATAGCTTTGATATTAATTCAAGATGGAAAAATAGAAGAGGCTAAAAAAGCAATTTCTGACGCAAGAAAAGCCAATCCACAAGACAATACATTAATAGTGACGGAAGCTAATTTGTATTTAGAAACAAAAGATTATGAAACCTATAAAAAATTAGTTGGAGAGGCTTTAGAAAAAAATCCAAAAGATGCGGACTTAGTATTTAATTTAGGGGTCTTAAGTGCACAAGCAAAAGATCCAGCTGATGCCGAGAAATATTACAGAAAAGTAATAGAAATTGATCCCAAATATGTTAATGCTTACATCAATTTAGCTGCATTAAAGTTGGAAGATGAAAAAGTAATTATTGACGAAATGAATAAATTGGGAACTTCTAGTAAAGATATGAAGCGATACGAAGTACTAAAAACTCAAAGAGAAGATTTATTCAAAAGTACGATTCCATTTCTTGAAAAAGCAGTAGAGTTGGAACCAAATAATATAGATGTAGCTAAAACACTTTTAAATGTTTATCACGCATTAGAAATGACGGAAAAGGCAAAGCTTTTGAAAGTTAAAATTAAAGAAATGGAAAGTAAATAGTTAGATTTTATAAAAAAAATAACCGTCTCGATATTTAGTTCAAGACGGTTTTTTTAAATGATTTTTTTAATAACCCTCAGTTTATGGGTATGTCTATTGGCTTCAGCATTGTAAATGCCAAGATGATCTAATCGGTCGATTCTTACTTTTCCGCTAGCGTGAATAATATAATTATCTTCCATAATGATACCAACATGGATGATGTTTCCCTCCTCGTTATCGAAAAAAGCTAAATCTCCTGGCTCGCTTTCTTCAATAAAACTCAAGGCTTCACCCTGTAAGGCTTGTTGTGATGCATCACGCAATAATTTATAGCCATTCAGTTTATAAACCATTTGTGTAAACCCTGAACAATCAATACCAAAAGCTGTTTTTCCTCCCCAAAGATAAGGAGCATTCAAATACATATATGCCGTATTTAATATGTCATTTTTTGATTTTATGCCACTAATTTTTGTCCCCTCAAAATCAAAGTTTGATGTATTAATATCAGAATGATTCAAAAAGGAGAGAGAAGCACCCAAAGGAATTGGAAGCAGTAAATTATTTGGTCCGGTTATATATTCTATTAAATCAGCATTCAAAACAATAGCATCCTCATTTAATTGATTGAATTCAGGCTCAGAAATAATTTGATATTGTTTGGTATCAACCCAACCTTCATAATTATCGAATTGTAATTTTATTTTGGACCATTGTTTCAATTGTTCTAAAATTTCAAAATGTTCACCAAACAAAACTTGAGAAACGATTTCGCTTTTGTCGCTAGGATCAATTCGAAGTGGTATGATAGCGAGATTACAAATTCCGAACATTTAGGCTTATTTAAATTTTGAATGATAGTTTTAAATTTTTTCGATAATGATTGCCGAAGCTCCTCCGCCTCCATTACAAATGGCAGCTGCTCCAAATTTACCGTTATTTTGTTCTAAAACATTCAATAAGGTTACTATAATTCGTGCTCCAGAACATCCCAACGGATGACCCAAAGATACTGCTCCACCGTTTACATTCACTTTTGTATCCTGTATTCCAAGAATTTTTGAATTAGCTAAACCAACAACTGCAAATGCTTCATTTAACTCAAAAAAGTCAACATCCTTAATAGACAATTCTGCTTTTTTCAAGGCTTTGTTAATTGCAATTGCTGGAGTTGTGGTAAACCATTTTGGTTCTTGGGCGGCATCAGCATAACTTTTTATGTAAGCCAACGGTTTTATTCCTAGAGCAAGTGCTTTTTCTTCACTCATCAATACCATTGCGGCGGCTCCGTCATTTATAGTAGAAGCAGTGGCAGCAGTGACAGTTCCGTCTTTGGTAAAAACAGCATTCAAGGATGAAATTCTATCTAATTTTATATTAGTAAATTCTTCGTCTTTTGAAATGAGTATTGGATCTCCTTTTCTTTGCGGAACTTCTACAGGAACAATTTCATTGTCAAATTTTCCAGCTTCCCAAGTATTCGCAGAACGCTTATAGGATTGAATTGCAAATGCATCTTGATCTTCACGAGTTATTTTGTATTCTGTGGCACATAAGTCTGCACAAACGCCCATGGCGTTGTTGTCGTAGGCATCTGTAAGTCCATCTTTCTGCATACCGTCAACCATTGTGGCTGGTCCGAATTTATATCCGTTTCTCAAATGTACATAATGAGGAATCAAACTCATATTCTCCATACCGCCAGCGACAACAATTTCAGCGTCGCCACATTGGATGGCTTGAACACCTAGCATCACCGATTTCATTCCAGATGCACAAACTTTATTAACAGTAGTACAAGTAACAGAATTAGGTAAGCCTGCATATATCGCGGCTTGTCTGGCAGGAGCTTGGCCTGACCCAGCTTGAATAACTTGCCCCATTAAAACTTCGTCAACCAAATTTGGATCCAATTGTATTTTGTCTAAAGCTCCTTTTATAGTTATAGCTCCTAATTTTGGTGCAGAAACGGTAGATAATCCTCCTAAAAAACTGCCTATTGGAGTTCTAACAGCAGAAACAATAACGACTTTATGGCTCATGGAAGTTGAATTCTTAGGTTTAAGTTGCGAATTTAATCATTTTGAGTAAATACCAAATTACAATTTTGATAATATTACACATTCCTTTTTTAAATATTTAATAAACTCCAATTTTAAGTTCTTTTTACTATCATTCCTAAAATGTATCCGAATAAGTGATTTATAATTTGGCTATGCATTTGATTGTTAATGATTTTAAAAAAAACATTTAAAAAAAGGGGTTAATTATTTGTGAAATATAGAATAGAAAGTTACATTTGCAACCGCTTAAAAGGAATATAAGTTTTTATATTGGAGAGTTGCCTGAGTGGCCGAAAGGACATGTTTGCTAAACATGCGTATGGGAAACTGTACCAAGGGTTCGAATCCCTTACTCTCCGCTTTTTTTGCAGTATGGGGTGTAGTTCTGATATTTCGGAATGAACTCTACTTGGTTATTGCCTCACCCAAGGTGGCGAGACCGAATTAGGTACTTATCATATTGAAATTAAAACAAATATTTTTAAATAAAATATTCGGGGTGTAGCGTAGCTCGGTTATCGCGCCTGCTTTGGGAGCAGGAGGCCGCAGGTTCGAATCCTGCCACCCCGACTGATTATTTAGTTTGTTCTTTTAGAGTGTAAACAAATTATCAATGGACGCATAGCTCAGCTGGATAGAGCACCTGCCTTCTAAGCAGGCGGTCGAAGGTTCGAATCCTTCTGCGTTCACAGAAAAATTCCTTTGTATATATCTGATTTTTAGGTATTTATAAAGGATTTTTCTTTTTCTGCAAGTTCCTAAATTCTTTATTTGAATTAGTTTTTCCCTTTTTAATACTGTAAAATGTATTCGAGTGGTGCAAATAGTGTGCAAATTATTATAATGCTTTCATCAATATCATTTGAGGTAATTAGGGAGGTAATCCTATTATTCTATATAGCTTAATTTGATTTTTCTTCATTAGAATAACTGTTTTCATTCATAGGTAAATTCAATGTAAATAGGGAATCTTTATCCAATTCACTACATTCTGAAATTGTTTCTTTATATTAATAAGTTTGGTTCTTTTATTTTTTTGTAAAAAAAAGGACAATCCAATAAGGAAAAGTATAACAAGGATTAAAAGGTATTTATTTGGTTTTTAGGCTTCATTTGAAGAGGTTATAGAAGAATTTATTAGAATTAATTTTTTACCAGTTTTTGCATATAATTGTTATTACCATCTTTTATATTTAAAAGGTATATTCCATTAGGATTGTTAGACAAATCTATATATACATTTGTTGCTTCGCTTTTTAAATTTTGAATTAAAATGCCATTAAGTGAATAAACGGAAATTTCAACTTCCTTGTTCGATAAATTTTCAAAATTAAATTGACCATTAGAAGGATTAGGATAAACAGCGATTTTAGAAACAATATATTCCGCAGAAGTATTGATATCTAATGACTGAGGTTCTTCAATTAAAAAATCATCAAAATAAGCTTCAAAAGATCCAGTTCCTATAGTTTCGTAATGCAGAATGACTCCTGTAATTGTTTCTCCTAAAAGAGGACCATTACCTAGGTCACAAGTAAATTTTTCCCAACCAGCACCAACGGTTCCATGTGGAGTTGAAGCACTCATACTATTTCCGTTTTGATCTTTGTAACCTTGTGTACTGACATTTTTACCGCTTGCCGTAATTATATCAACAAAAACATACTTCCCTAATTCATTTTCTGTTTTTTTCCAAAAAGAGAGTTTCATATCTTTAGTTATAAGAATTTGAACTTCCGAAGTCTTATAGCGATACACTGCGTTAGTACTTGCACTAACTGAACCCAATACTTTTACAGAATACAAACCGCTTTTTACATTGGTTTGTTGTATTGCTGTTGTCGGACTGATTGTATTGGTATTTTCTAATAATACAGGTTTATAAAAGCAAGGGTCTAGATTAAAAGTTCCGGTTGCTTGAGCTACCCCACCAGTATAATTATAAGGAGTTGTTCGTTTTTCAAAACTATTTCGAAAATAGACTGGCCCCAAAGAATGTGGAACTGGAACTTCTGTAGTTACTGCTCTTGTTCCTTTTAATACTTCGATAGAAGCACCCGCCACTCGAAGTTGAAAATCAGACGATAGCCAAATTCCATCAGCGCTAGAAGTAAGGAAATATTGGTCTGTTGGTATTGTACTCCAATCGGTAGCATTTTTCATGATAGCTGTTCCTTCGTCATATTCGTCAAACATTGCAAAATACATAGAAGTTACACCTAAACTTTTGATATTTGTTGCTTGTCTCCACATAAAACTACCCGCATTTCGAGGTGTATGGTTTACAACCCCATCATTCCATTGTGACCAAGCAAACCCGGGAAATAAAACTGGCATATACCCTATGTTTTTAGAATCGCAAAAGTTCTTATCTGGAACCATTTCGCTATTAAGTATGTTATCTGAATCTGCGTTGGTTCTGATTCTTCCCGGCATCCAAGGTGAAATCATATCATAGCTTTCGTACACAGGTAGGTAATTTTCTTTATCACCTGAAATAGTTGAGGTTTGTGCTGTACCTTTAGAGTCTCTGGTTCCAGTTCGCCATCTTGTAGGTGTACCCCCAATTACGTAACACCCTCTTGATTTTAAAAATTGAATCAAAGCAATAGTTTCGGCAGCGTTACCAGGATGATTTCCGCCTGCAAATCCAGGTCCCCATAGTTGTACTAAAGGTTTGTTACCCACTTTGGCATAGGCATCAGACTTGGTTAAATCATTTTGCTCTACATTATATACCCAATCAAATATAATCTTATCATCCCAAGTATCCGCATTTCCGCCAGAAATATCGTAGCAGATATAAAAAATACGTTTATTCGCCTCAGCACTTTCTTTAATTTTATTGGCAACACTAGCAGGGGACTTTATAATTGAATTACCAATATTATTAATAAAACGCTGTACAGCTACACCATCAATTCCATACTCTTTCATCCATTTAAAATGGGTGTCTATCACCCCTTTGTTTGGTGAGTTAAATAATTTTGAAGGTTGGTTATTTCCCAAATTGGCTAAGGAAGTGAGCGTTAAATCGTCATCAAGGTATTCTGAAACATCAGGATAAATTTCGAAATTGGTTTTGTATTGGGCTGGTGGTGTATTACCACTCCAATGTACCCATCCCGAGGTCGTAGTTCCTGTTTTAAACCAAGCTTGATAGCCAGCTACTGACTTGCCAGTAAATTCAGAATAGGTACTGGCACTCACAATAGGCACAGGTTCGTTTTTTGGATCTAATGTTCCCTTGGCAATAGTTACCTCTCTAATATATACTCCTCCAGTGCCATTAATTCTAAAATCACTTGCATTGTTTTGTGCATTATTGAAAGAAGCATTCGTTACAGCTACTGTTACGGTTATCCATACATTTGTCCCTGTTCTAGTTATGGGACTTGAGAAATATTTACTACTAAGATCAGTACCAATCGAATTGTATTGTAAGTTGAAAACTCCTGTCCCTTCATCGAAAAAAGTAATAGTAAAAATTAGATTATTTTCAGTTGAAGGAAAGGTGGCATCATCTGCCCGAAAATAACCATATTTACTACTTGGAATTTGTCGACAATCTAGGCCTCCTTTTGTGGTTTGAATAGTATACGGTTCGTTATTTGGATCGGTCACTGTGAAGTGTGTCAGTTTATTCGAAACTATGGGATTTGAAAACGTTATTGAGGCATCCGGTGTAACAGCATGTATTAGGTTTGCAAAGCAAATTAATACCATTCCAATTATTTTAGTTGTAGTTTTCATTTGTTTAGATTAGGATTCTTTATTTTTGTTAATTCTAACGAATAATAATATCAATATAAAGCAGATTTTGGATATTCATAGGCTGATTTTTGTGATTCACCAAACATTAGTGATTTAACTTTTTAGCGCCTGTATTGGTTTTGTAGATTCTATATGAAATCGCCATTAACTAGAAGTTTGCGCAAGCAAACACCAATAAATAAAAGCGATAACATATATGACCGCTAAAAAATCAGATTTTACATATATGAAAAAGCAAAAAGAATTTTAAATGTATATTTTTCAATTTTTGATATTTTTTGAAATTAAAACTTTTGGGAATTATTATTTGTGAATTTAGTGGAAAACTATTAATAATATATTAATTTACAATTAATACAATAATTATCGAATTAATTTAATTATTTCCTTATATTTATTGTCAACAGTGATTTTTTACAAAACTCAAGGATGTATAATAGTTGGGGTTCTTAAATAAACTATTTCGTGGAAGAACAGGGAGGTATGAAAAAAAATAGATGTGGATTCCCTGATTTTTGAAAATCTTTCTAAATATGTGACCCGCTCGATAGCAAATAGGGGAGAAGCAATCTGTGGTAAAAAAAGCGAAGCAACTCTTCGAGAAAATAAACCGAAAAGGATAAAAATTATGTTGACTACTTTTATGCAAAAATTATTAGATATTTTAGTTGTCATCTAGCTCAAATTTATGTATTTAAAGATACATCAAAAGTACTTATTAAATGCTAAAATTTTAAAAATAATTATTTATTATATTTAATAAAAATAAACATTATTGGTTTATTGTATTTGAAAAACTAAATATTTACAAAATTTGTAACGTTTTTTTCTTAAATAATTACTTCCAATACGTATTAATAGTATAAATAATTATGTAATTTTGTTACGTGTTTTTATATTTGAGCTTGAATTTTTGTTTTTTTTTTAAGTTAATAAATATTGATGTTTTTTAGTACACGACAATTTTAAAAAATTGGCATAATAAACATAAATTAAGTTCTTTTAAATTTTTATATAAAGCTGATATTTAGTGTATTAAAGGTTAATTTCTACGTTATGCCTTTAAAAAAGAATACCAGCTTAAACGACAAAGATACACAATTAGTAACATTATTTAAAGGCCATTTTAGCGGTTATTTACAACTACAAAGGGTGCGAG
>JACCEC010878847.1_pt1 | contig 20452 bp, 17 predicted proteins | sample 7450121 | NCBI WGS metagenome assembly JACCEC01 (sample SAMN15323455, study PRJNA562643) | freshwater metagenome | isolation source: river surface water | place: USA:Blue River Watershed | collected 2017-08-18 | reverse complement strand
GTCGTCAACCTTCTTGGTTGATCGAAGATCACCAGAAGGTTGCAGCGCAAGTCGTCAACCTTCTTGGTTGATCGAAGATCACCAGAAGGTTGCAGCGCAAGTCGTCATCATCCCTGTTATCTTCTCGTAGCTCCATCACCGCAAAAAGGTTTGCGTTTATAAATAGACAAAAGAATCATAATTATAGATATAATTATCATCCAAGTATAATCAAAATGGAGAGGATATTATGCTTTATTCAGGATGACTTCCTGGATCAAGAGGAGTCTCTCTATGAAGAGATACGAAGGAAGGTCTTGAAAAATCACGAGTCTGATATTGCTCGAGAGAAGGTGACACTCTCATTTGAAAAAGATCTGAATGTTCGTCGTCATTATGTGGTATCTGATTTTATCAGTAAACCCAATCATCAACACGGAAGTGCAACGAGTCCAATCATCATCAACCATTATCATATTGTAAAGTGGTGCGAAGGGATGAGCTCAAGCCTCAGTGCTGGAATGGGTATGAATGCGTCTCGTTATAAGATCACCTATGATTATGCACTCTTCTATCAATTTATTCATCGTATATCAGACCGCCGCGAGTTCCATAAAGTGATTCATTATGTCGATAAATACACACAGTTAGCAGCACTATGGGGTAATTATCCCTCTACTCAAGAGGAATCAGAGGCACTCAGTCTCACCTACCATATCTATGCAAAGTGCTTAGAGGAACTTGGATATGATACCATTGAAGTGATTGAGGCATATAAGTGTGCCTACTTTATCTGTAATCACAACTATCTCTCACTCTATCATATCTTTACAAAGATGCGTATCAACAACTGGGATCTACGTATTGGTTATTCATTATATCAAAACACATATGGTAAAGATTTCCCGGTGGTTTCCCTTACCAATGATGCGAAGACATATGCTCATAAGTACAATCAATTTATTGCCAGTATAAAGACCTCACCCTACTTTGGCGAGAGTAGTTCGAACTATACGATGTTTACCTATTCACTGGAGTTAGAGATTATGAATCTATTGGCTTGTATGGGTGATTATCGAGCATTATATCAGATTGCAAATCGTATCTTACTCCGTCCAGGAGAGGTTCCTCGGAATATTATCAAGGAGGTACAGTATTACAAGGCAGAGTTTATCGATCACGTTAAGAATGACCCTGAATATATCTCCTATCCAGCCGAGAAGATTGCCAAGTTGTTAGAGAAGAGAATGATGTTAAACGAGATTCATTCACAGATTACTCCACAAACACCCAAGAGTGGAGTTATCTTTACAATCACCACTTGTAAGAGGTATGATTTGTTTGAGAAGACGATGAATTCGTATATCAACTGTGCAGGAGATGATTTAGATATGATCACGGAGTGGTTTTGTGTAGATGACAATTCCTCAAATGAAGATCGTGACAAGATGCAGAAAAATTACCCATTCTTCAATTTCGTCTTTAAGCCCCCTGAAGGTAAGGGTCATCTCCAAAGTATGAATATCATATGGAATTATGTGATCGCAAGGAGATACAAGTATGTGCTTCATTTTGAGGATGATTGGCAGAGTATCTGTGAAATTCGAACGATTGAACGAAGTATTGAGGTAATGAATACGGATCCTTCTATCAAACAAGTCGTACACAACCGGAATTATGTTCAGCTAAGTCGTCGTTGTGATGTGAATATGCCTGGAGGATATACAAAGTATACACCATCCGGAAATCGTTATGTATTACATCAGTTCTATCGTCAAGAGGATCCTGCCTTTGTGGCATTCTGGGATGAGGTAGGGTTCAATGTCTCAAACTGGCCCTATTTTACCCTCAATCCAAGCCTGGTAGATACGGATGTCTATTATGCCCTGGGACCCTTCGAAAAGAGGACGTGGAACTTTGAGTTTGACTATGGAGTCGCATATATGTATTATGGGTTTAAAACGGGATTCTTGGATGGAATTTATCGAATCCACATTGGAAAGCTCCTGGGTGAAACGGATCCTACCCAAAAGAATGCATATGAGCTAAATGAATCAACAGAACGACCTCCCTCATAATCCTGCAGAAATCGATAATCAATTGGCATTGATTGCCTTTGATTGCCTTTGATTGCCTTTAATTGCGTTTGTATGTTGATCAAATTATCCGATTTATAAATAAGCATATCATTTATACTCGACTCTGTTGGTTGGATCCAAAGATCTCCCGTATATAGTAAGAAGGAATCATCTGGCATCGATCATTCATCCATCATTGAAGATCATACAAATGGAAAATACCCCCAATTACCATCTATTTTATCAACATATCCACCAACTTTTTTCTGCCCAAAAGTTCGCAAAAATCCTCCACGCAATTCATCAATATGATCGTCGAGCAGGGATCTGGAAGAATTCCCCAGTTGCCATTACCTCGGATGGCGATGCCCAAGCGCTCTCGCTCGCATTCCATCTCTATGCAAAGGCCTTAGAAAATCTCGATTTTGATCCCGATGATGTAATCGATGCTTACTGGCGGGCTCATAAGATCTATCCAAATAATTATCTCTCTCTCTATGATATCTTTCTGAAATTGAAATCAACTGAGAATCTGGCCGCAGCTTTACGAGTCTATTATCAGACATATGGTGCTGAAGATCAATACCCCGTTACCAGCCTCATCAATGATCAAGGCGGTATCGCATATAATCAAGTTCTCACTGCCGATATAAAGGGATCTCAATATTTTGGTATCGAGAGTGGGAACTATCCAATCCCGCTCTGTTATCTGGAGATGGAGGTGATGGATCTATTGATTCGTGCGGGGAATTACAGAACAGCCTATCAGATCGGTAATCGGATTATGCTGCGGGCCGAAATGATCCCGGAACACGTCATTCGGGAGATTCAACTTCTCAAAGCTCAGTGTATCGATTATGTTAAGAATGATCTGGAATATATCGGATATCCTACAGAGAAGATCGCTCGTCTAACGGAGAAGCGCCGAATTATCGATCCCCAAGAAGGTAGTAATAGTAATAGTAATGAAAAGATTGGTCAAGTGATTTTTACGGTGACAACGTGTAAGCGATTTGATCTCTTTGAGAAGACAATCAACTCTTTTATCAACTGTTCTCCTGACTCAGATCTTGATCAAATTGCAGAGTGGCTCTGTGTAGATGACAATTCGAGTGAGGAGGATCGTAATCAGATGATAACCAAGTATCCTTTCTTCAGATATATCTTCAAGGGAGTGGATGCGAAGGGCCATATCCCCAGTATGAATATCATTCGAGAGTATGTTTTGGCGAAGGGATATAAGTATACACTTCATTTCGAGGATGATTGGCAGAGTGTTTGTGCGATTCCGACAATCCAGCGAAGTATCGACATTATGAGGGCTCATCCCGAAATCAAGCAAGTGGTTCACAATCGAAATTACGCCCAGCTGATTCGACCCTACAATATCAATATGTTAGGCGGATACCTTCTACAAGTGCCCCAAACAGGTGATCGATATGTCTTACATCAATTCCATATGCAGGGTAGCCCGGAGTTCATCGCATTTCAACAGTCCGTGGGAAATACTATCGCCAATTGGCCGCATTTTACACTCAATCCAAGCCTGGTGGATACAGATGTATATAGAGCACTCGGACCTTTTGAAAAGAGAACGTGGAACTTTGAGTTTGATTATGCAGTTGCATTCTTTTATGCAGGGTTTAAGACGGCATTCCTTGAAGGAATCTATCGAATTCATATAGGAAAACAGATGGATGAAACAGATCCTACCCAGAAGAATGCATATGAGCTGAATGAATCGACCGAACGCTAACCAGATCAACTCTGTTGGCTCCCTGAAGGGGAGCACAGAGTAGCAGGGAGTCGTCATCTTCTCTTTTGATAAACCAATCTCAAAAAGTGAATCATTCACCCGGCATAAAGAGATTTTCCGTAAGAGAGGTAAGAGAAGCAAACGCACTTACTCGACTGCATAAACAGGACAACACTACACAACAACACAACAACAATGGCATCTTTTGGTACGCATAACGATTGGTTTATCATTGAGGGGACGATTGGTGCGGGTAAGTCGACGATGTGTAAGATGCTCGGCGAGGCTCTTGCGGAGGTTGCGGAGGTGATCCAGGAGCCCGTTGACAAGTGGCGCACTACAGTAGATGACGAGAGTGGCCGCAACATTCTCCAGAATTTCTATGAGGATCAGCAGCGTTGGTCCTATTCGTTCCAGACGTATACATTCCTGACGCGTATGGAGGATATGATGACGAAGCCCCAGCAGAAGCCGATTCGGCTGGTGGAGCGTTCTATTTACACGGACAAGCTCGTCTTTGCCAAGTCCCTTGTGGATATGGGTAAGATGAGTCGTCTGGAGTGGAATATGTACAATGATTGGTGGAGTTGGCTCTCGAAGGAGTGTTTTGACAAGATCAGTCATCCACGTGGCTTCATCTATCTTCGTACGGAGCCAAAGACGGCGTTTGATCGGATGCTGAAGCGGGAGCGCAGCGAGGAGAAGTGCGTCCCGCTCGATTATCTGAAGATCAACGTCCAGTATCACGATGACTGGCTCCTCTCGGATGAGTTTAAGGAGAAGGTTCTGGTGATCGACGTGAATGACGAGTTTGAGACCGATCCGGTGGAGTTTGAGCGAATCAAGGGTCTGATTATGGAGTTTGTGGAGAGTCGGAAGAGCAAGCCTCAGAAGAGTCCAGCAGTATCCTATGTTCCTTCGATCCCTTCTGTTATGCTTGGAAGTGAGCTGTGTGACTTTTTCGAGATCCCTCACTACACTCTGATGAACAAGGAGGATGCCATCCTCCGTGTAGTGAAGTACACGTGGGACAATCATCTGGAGAATGGTGCAGATGATGGTGCTTTCAATCTGGATGAGAAGCTGCGTAAGCTCCTCGCGATTGAGGATGAGAATCAAACCCAGTTTTCATACAAGGATATTCAAGCGCAGATGAAGAGGCACTTCCTCGATCTGGCTCTCCACAAGGGGACTCTTCCTCCTCCGAATCCCACTCTTATGGTGACTCCCTGGATTCCAGATGAAAGCACTGCTTAAATAATTACCACCAAACTATATGATTACCATACTATTACCATAAAAATCATACTATACAATGTATACTATGATCCTATTTATTACCATTCCCACCAATTCCGTATCTTACTCCTTCGTCTTCTTCAGCATATCGCAGGTAGGAACCTAAGGTTCCTACCCTACCTCCTCGAAGGGAAACCTTAGGTTTCCCTTCACCCTTCCTCTTATATATAAACATTACTCCTTCGTCTTCTTCAGCATATCGCTGAGAGCGGCCATATCCATTGCGCCACCCTCAGCACCTGCGCCAGCACCATCGATCTGGAGGCTCTTAAACATATCCATCACCTTCTTGCCCTCGGACAAGACCGGGTTCAATGTCGCCACGGTCTCCTTCAGAATTCCGATGGTATCAATCAGAGCATACGTCTCCTTTTGAGCGCGAGTCAAGGGTGACTCCGGACCACTCTTCAGAGAATTTACATCAACACCCACTGGCTCATTATCCTTCAAATCATCCTCTTTGGTCTCAATCTTGCCACTGGTGAGCCTCTCGGTAAAGGTCTCCAGCTTCGAAGTGTCAATCTTACTCTTACCACTCTTGTGATCCTCCTCCAGCTTCTTGAGGAGAACCTCCAGCTCCGCACGGATCTTATCCGTATCCATCTCTTTACTCTCACTCTTATTCTTCTTCTCCGAGTCCTTCTTCTCATCCTTCTCATCCTTCTCATCCTTCTTCTCCGCACCCTCTCCCGAATCGAAGCGCTCAATCATACCACTCGAAACATAGATCTGGTGATGGATCACAAAGAGGATTACCGCAATCACTGCCGTGTAGATCGCCGACTTACGAGGGTTCTTCAGAATCATCAACAAAACAAGATATAAGAGCACTGCCTGAACCAGGTACATCAGCACATAGTGATGGTAATAGTGTGTCAGAGTATGTGCCAGCATAAAGAGCAAGATCATCACAATCATCACCGTATACTCCCGGCGCTCCAGAACCAATGCCCGATCACCCTTGACGAAATCAAAATACTTACGGATATTTCCTAATTTAAACATTTTATAGATAAAATACTACTATCCTTACCAAAGAAATAAAATATTAATTAAAAAGAGGAAGGGTGTTGGGAAACCTTGGTTATTTGCCATCGGTCACTTCGTGACCAGATGGACATACCCAACGAGGAGGTAGGGTCAAGTCCCATCTGAGCCGAAGGCTCGATGGGCAGATGGAACCTTAGGTTCCTACCACTTAAAATCGAACAAATCGAATCAGCAAATAAGAGAAGATTCCCACGAGAAGGGCCTTCAACACCGTCCCGAGGGTAGTGGTGTCATAGGTGTAAAGATTGAGGCGGAAGTAGGGCACATAGGTAGTGAGAAGCTTGTTAAACTGTGCATTGAAGAGGAAGAGGACCATAATCATCACGAAGACGACAATTCGGCTCTCATTGAGGATCTTCTTCCAGAGAGGCGGCGCCTCCACATAATCATCCTCATAGACCTCCTCATCACCTTCCCCATCATCCTGTTCATACTCTTGCTGTTGCTGTTGATAGAGGGCAGCAGCTTGCTTCTGAGCCTCGATATGGGCCACAGGGTTCATATAACGCATATTCTCTAAATCGCGGTTCATATTGCGTTGCTCCATATCGTGCTCCATCATCGGGATCTCAGGGTTGACGGGAGGGAGATCACCGTGATAACCCGCCTCGGGAGATACGTTCATCTCGTTAAATTGACTCAGGATCGAGTTCGCCATCTCGGGATCGGCATCCATCATCTGGGGACCGTCTCCATCCAACTGATCGAGAGGAGTTGACATCTTATGTTGTGATGTGGTGTGATGTGATGTCGATAAATATAGAATATTCTCTATCCTATATTTGCATAAATCAATCTCTTATTGAACGAATTATTGCTAATTGGAAGCATCGAATGGAACGATTTCCGAACCAATCCCGATCAAACAACCTCCCAGAAAGAAGATCATCAAACTCTCCATCCTTCGTATTCCATACTCTATCCTTCTGAGGATCTCTTTACTCGCTTTTGACCGATGGCTTATAAGTCTTCTTCATAAAAGCGAGGAATAGACCAATCAGAATATAGACATAGACGTTGAAGAGATAGATCGAGTAAAGGGCCATTCCCTTCTCGATAAAGTAGTAGACGATTGAGATGAGGTTCCCCGAGACGAGTTGAGTGATCTGCATCATCGTAATGTACTTCTTGATACTCTTGACGAAATCGACCTTCAGCAACGTCATCAAGTAGTAGAAGTACATAATCGTATGTACAAATGCGTTAAACATTGTCGAGATGAGAATCGCATCACAGCGATAGTAGTAGCAAAGGAACCACGCCCAAACAGCACCTGCGTGATGATAGGTCTGAAGGAAGATAGGCTTACCACCCTTCGCATAGATGATCATCGTGTCAATGTACTCATAGTACTTGGAGAGGTAGAAGAGATAGACAATGTTGGCAAAAGAGCTGTTATTGTCAAAATAGTAATGCTGATCAGCCACGATGCCATTCTCCCAAATCACCGCCAGACAACGGATGAAAGTGATCGCGCTAAAGAGGCAGAGGGCAGCATTGTGGAAGAGGCTGAACTGGCGAACCGTCTCCTTGGAAATTCCCAGATGCGCCACCTGCGGAACAAGGGTGAGATATCCCACGGTCATCGCCACAGGGAAGGCGAAGTCCTTCGCACAGGACAAATCGAAACCCTTCTCTCCGGCAAATTGGACAAGCTGATTGATCAGCTCCATCTTTAAATTCTTCTACTGAAATTTGTTCTACTGAAATGTGTAGGTAAACAGGTATATAGTTAACTCCTATAACTATATACTTATCTCGGAATCCCTTTATCCAATCCTATTTGATCCATCTATCTATGAACTATGATGAAGACTACTGATCATCAATCGCCTTGTCGGTACATTGAGCCGAGGTACTCACCAGACGATAGCACTTTCCACTCTCCGCATCCTTGTGCACCTTCCCAGTTACATCCTCCACCTTGGGGGCGTTGATAATGACGCACTTGCGACCATAACAGGCACTCCGGAAGAGGAGACCCACGGCGAGTCCCCAGACAATCCCCAGAATCACCTTCATCTCCGGACGCTTCTTGATATACTCCTTGATCATTTCTATCTATTTATCTTATCAATGTGATCTATATGAATCGTTACTATTCATATATGATATAATCTTATGATGATGAATATAATCTTATGATGATGAATATAATCTTATGATGATTGATAATGTTAAGCAGTGCAACGAGTCTCTTCTTTCTTGTACTTGTAGCAACTATCTTTGCCATCTTCCGTAGTAGTCGACTTCCGGAAGACGAGATCCTGATGATTCTCCAGATTCACCTCCTTGACCACAATCTTCTTCTCAGGTGCCATAATATTGACCAAAAGCAAGGTAATGAAGAGGGCAATGAAGAACCAGAGCGGGCTGATATAATCCGTAAACTTGAATGAAAATGCCATATTACTCAATTACCTATTTTAATCCATAAATCTATTTAATGATGATATATTTTGATAATGATCTCCATCAAAGCATCAAAGCATCAGATCCCCAATCTTGTTTCCGAGGAGATATCCGGCATAATTGGAGCAATCATAGTGAATACCACCATAGATTCGCGAAAGACCCGCCTCCAGGGCCATATCATCCCACGTCTTATAGGTGAGGGTTACAGCCTTTACTGGATCCGCCGAATTGACTGCACTCGTCCTCGGGAAGATCGTAAGGCAGTGAAGATAAACCTTCTCCTCCACCTTCCCATTCGCAAAAAGTGGAGATGCATATTGCATAAAGTCACCATTCACATAAAGATCGAGATCAATCAGGTTATTCCCCAATAACCTCCCTAAGATTCGCGCTCCCACTGCGGAAAAAGTAGAATGTCCCGAGATGAAATCCGGGAAGGGAGGGGTCATAAAGGAATTGGGTTGATAGGGTTTCCAGAGGGAGGAAGAGACATCCACGCCGCCGTAATAGGTGATCGTCTGTCCGGGGAAGAAGTAGCGAATGGTCTGAATGGGACGGGCCTGGAGATTTGCCCCCTTCAACCTCCACGCCAAGATACTCGCCTGGAAGAGTCCCTTGTTCAACGTCAAAAAGTTCCGCGTCATCACATCCACATCATCATACTTCTGCTTATGATAAGCGACCAAGAACATATTCCAGAAGCCGGGAGGAGTGATCGTCCGAGGTGCACCCGCCCAAAACTCCGCAATCGCCTTCTCCCGATCCCCTAGCGCCAATGACTGCTCAAAGACACGCCGAACCTCGCCCTCAAAATCGGTGACCCCACTCAGGAACTCTTGTGTAAACGCAGTGAGCTCATCACGCTTCTCCTCACTGATCACACCGCGAACTTCGCCCCAGCGCGGGGTAAGATAGGTCAGTGTCCGGATGGGTGTCCACTTAAGCGGGTCCGCATATCCGGCGAAGTTGATCACTGCATTTGGCTCGATCACCTCAGTACCATTCGGGAAAGGAATGGGGATGGATGCCCCGCGCCACCCATCTGTGTCCCTTGCCGCCAAATAGGCGATAATCTTTTGCCGAATATCGACCAAGAGGGAGGCATTACTCTGCGCGTGGAGGAAGGTGATATAGGATTTGTCGATAAAATGCCGGGAGGTCTCGAAAAATTGCGTAATCGCATTTGCACCCTTAAAGAGATCTTGATGAACCGCATTGAGATAGATCTCTACAACATAGGTGTAGAGAGGAAGGCGATTGGAGAGGGTATAACGAAGACCCGGGCTAACACTTCCCCGAGGAAACCCATCCTCAGGATCAAACCCCGCATCATAGAAGGTCTGTGTATTGTAGAGAACCGAGGAGGTGATAAAGAGATTGCGGGCGGTGACAGTGGGACCGATGCTCTTCTCAGCAGTCGCCTTCAAAATCGTCTCAAATAGATCCGTGATAATGCTCATTTATTCGTGATATTACTACCATTCGATCATATAAAATTACGACTTTATATGATTTATATAATGATTTTATACATAAATTCCTAAATTGATCCTCAATCCGATCATTGATCTAAGAGAACTCAATGACGGGTTTCTGGATGATAAAGTTCTTCATTAACTGGTAATGATTGTGCTCTTCAGCGCGAAGAACCCGCAAGAGTTCCGAATACTTACGCTGGGCATCTACATACTCAGCGCTTTTGGCAATCCAGGCGAGCCACGCCTCGACTCTCTCAACGGGGACCTCGTGCTCTCGGGAGATCTCCTGAACTGCATTCAGGTCAAGCGGCTTTAGGCCATTCTCCTTAAATCGGGTGATCAAGGTCTCTTTAAGTGAAGAGGTGATCTCCCAACCGGTACCACCACTACTTGCCCCACCACTACTTGCCCCACCCATCGCAATAATACGTTGATAACTCTCTTGACGACCCTCTTTCATCACGTTGAGCTGAGTCGCCGCCGTTGCAATCTGATCCTCCAGAGAGGCGACCTTCGCCTCATACCCTGTCTCCAAACCCTCAATCTGATTCAACTGTCCTTTGAAAGTGATATAAAGAGATTTGAGTTTTGCAAACTCGGCTTTTTGTTCATCGGTGGTCATTGTATAGCTTTCGATGAGGGTAACGATTTTGAAGAGGACCACTTCAATCTCTTTATGAAGATAGGTCTTATAGGTATCGATGTCAACAATGACGGGAGGAGTGATCGTCACCTTTTGATTCTTGTTGGTCTTGTTGGTGAGGACCAGCTTACCGGCAACATAGGATTTGTTGTATTGGGACTTCTTCTTTTCGCGTTCAAAGAAGATCTTGAGATAGTTGAGATATTCGAGATACTTCTCATCTTCATAGAGATTCTCTTGATAAGCGGCCATTGTGCTGATATTGCCATTCATAAACTCACTCTTATTGGGCTTATTCTTAAACATCCGGTTTACATTGACAAGACCTTCATTCACTCTCTCCAAAACATTGTTGATCGCAGCAACGACGTTGTTCTTTGCCACCTCGAACTTGGTCGGCTCCTCATTCACACTCGAAGGGAGCTCCTCCTCGGGATCCTCAGGAGGAATCACTTCTTCCTCCATATCCATCGCTTCTCCCTCCAGCTCCCTATCGGAATCCTCGCCAGCAATCATCTCTTGATCCGCGTCGTCAACCGCCTCTTCTTCGGCCACTTCTTTATTTACACCTTCGCCATCCTCAATCTCTTCCAGCCGCTCCGACATGTCATTCTCATCTTCATCTTCTACTGGTGTAGCTCCAATCTCAGGAGTGTTTTCAAAAACTTCATTCGCAATAGCCTCTGGATCGTTATTACTGGAACTCATCTTTCATAAAAATAGTATGATTTTTATCAATTACTAAAGTATCCATATATTTTGTTTACACCAAGTAACCGATCTACTTGCGGGTAGTACGCTTCTTGGTGGTGCGCTTCTTGGTGGTGCGCTTCTTGGTAGTACGCTTCTTGGTGGTGGTACGCTTCTTGGTGACACGCTTCTTGGTGGTGCGCTTCTTGGTAGTAGTACGCTTCTTCGTGGTAGTACGCTTCTTGGTGGTGCGCTTCTTGGCACCCGTAGTACGACGACGACGAGGGGCCTTGCGACCACCCACCATATCAATAACACCCTTAGACTGCTCTACCAGACCACTGGCGACCATAAAGTCCTTGCCATCGGGGGTAGGGCGACCAAAGAGCCACGACTGCATACCCGAGCCGAGGTCGATGGCATAGGGAGGAGGAGGGGTGGGCTGACCTGGGAGAACCCAGTCAGGTGAGCTCTGAACGCGGAGGGGAATCTTGGTACCCGTCAGAGTCTCAGGAAGCTCCGAGAGAGGAGCAGGGGAAGCAGCCGAAGCGCCACCACCACGCATCTTCATCCAAGAGGGGATAAGAGAATAACCCTTCCTCTTCGTAGTGCGCTTCTTGGTTGACTTCTTAGTGGGCGACTTCCTCGAAGAGAGCCTCTTAGTGGTCGACTTCTTGGTGGTCGACTTCCTCGAAGAGAGCCTCTTAGTGGTCGACTTACGGCGAAGAGTACGGCGCTTGGCACCGCCAGTCATAAGGAGAGGAGAGGACTCCGTAGCAGCACAACCACAAGACATTTTGTAGTAAGTAGTATCGTGTGTCAATATCTATTTATACCCAATATAAATTCTTACTCTGGATCCATACCTTCCTCCAAGATGGACTGAATGGTTTTGTATCCACCCTTTGCAACTCTCTTCTTTTTTCTGCTTTGTCCTCCGCTATCACTATTCTCTTCCAGATCTTTCCCACCAATCCACTGACGCACTTCCCTCTCTTTCTCCTCTCGATCATCTTTGTGGAGAACCGCATTTCGAACATTATTGTTTCCAACGGTATTGATACCTCCACCTCCCACGTGTGCCATCATCTTCTGAACCTGAGCTTCTATCTGGCGAGCTCTTTCAGCCGCTTCCGCAGCCAAACGCACCTCTTCTTCTTTACGCCTCTCTTCCTCTTCCTTCTCTTTTTGATCCATATATTGTTTATGTGTATACTTGTAATAGACAATCAATCCTAAGAGTCCCACTGAAACAATGCATAAAAAGATCATATTGGTGGATGCAATCTGATGCTTCATCTCTGTCTCGATCTTCTGGCGTTTATGAATCAATTTCTTAATCAAACTTACATCGACATACTTCCTTCGATCTACCATTCTTACACAATTTGATCTATCAAAACTATTCATAAATGATATGATTTATGATCAGATTAAACCCAAATTCTCTCTTTCCACTCCTACCGCTCCGGCATCTCCTTAGTTCAATCTCTTATAAGATTTTATGGATAAAAGGTAATACTACACAGTAATAGAGAGTGATCGATCAAATGGACCTAAACCAAACGCAGAACTATCAGATCTTCCAGATCCGGAATCGGAAGAGGAATCCCGCTCTTCCGGCAATGATCCCTATCAACCCTCATATCTCCCTTCATCACGCTACCTATCAACTCTATTCCGAGAACAAAGTACCTCTCAACTTCTTTGAAAAGATTTACTATATGAATCGCATTGTTCACAAACGCTACTCACTCCATATCGTTGAGCCAAGTGGGCTCACTTCCTTTATGCCCGTCAAGTTAACCGATTCCTTTGATACAACTCTCCGGAAATGGCGTGGTGGCAAGAAATCCCAACCTATTCTATCTCCGCCTCTCATCTTTACTATCTCCTTTGGCGATGAGCGAGATCCAGATCCAGATCATATCGAAACAATCCTTGATATTCAATACGATTTCTATCGCGTGATGATGATCATCGCCCTTGTAACTCTTAAGATTGTTCACTCCTCTCACCGGATCACCCGAGAGATGGCCATTATTCTCCTCATCGCCGCTCTCTATCATCTCTTCCTATTTAGCTACATTATGCTCTATTACATACGCCGTCAAGCAGATCATCACGTTGTCGGCCTATTCAATCGATTCTACCGAGATGTTACTGTGATTGATCAAGATTTCTCTCTCTATATCCATACGTTTGATAACTGGCTAAAGAGAAAGGTCAAGTGGCTCTATGATACCCTCATCCGGAAACCGATCACTGGGTTGGTGGACAAAGCAGTAAGTATAATGATCGGTATCAAGTAAGAGTTCCGCCAAATAAATATAACTCATAGATAGTGGTAATGATTATTGCATTGTGCAATCATACTTTTTATACATAAATTCAAATAATTACAAGTAATTTTGAGAAATGGTTTATCGACTCACCATCAAGAGAGGAAGTGAAACGCAGACGATCGAGCCGCGTCCTTATATCTCCCTCCATCGGGCGGTCCTCACCGCTTTCCCCCATTACAACCCCCAAAATGAAACGATCTATGCCTCTGGTAAAGTGATCTCCTACCGCAATTCCGTGAAGGATCTTATGGAATCCGGGTCCGGATCCGAATCTGGATCTGGATGGGGAAGAGTGGAAGTGATTCCTAAGACGAAGGGAGGTATTGAGGTTCCCGCAAAATCCGCCAAATCGGGTATGTTCTACCTCATCGCCTTCCTTGTCTCTCTCAGCCCAATCTACTTTATGTATGTCGGTATTGTTCCCCTTAAATCCTATCTCTCTAAGCGTATTCTCTCGAAGGCTCTTGAGCCGATCGGTAAATACCTCGTCTGTATTCACGGCAAGAAGACCCTCTATCGGCGAATGTTGACTTTGGCATCGATCCTCAAGTACTTCGTCTTTATCCTCGCCATCTTCGTCACCTTCACCCTACCCTTCATCGCCCTCTGCGTGATGGTCGCCTCTTTTATGAATAAAAAGTTAATGAATAATCCATCTTTGCTTCGATCCCCGGTCAAGGCGGGATCGACCACCGGAATGATCTTTACCACACTCTATATGGTGATCTACTTCGGATATCGCTGGTTTGACTACTTTGCCGATTTCCTCATCTCGATCTTCAATGAGAGCTATTATACCCGAATGATGATCGTCCCAATCCTCGAGATTGCCAAGAAGATGTTCGACACGTTTAAGGGCGTTGGCGCAATGATCGGCACCTTTGGCTTTGCCGCAGATGTTCCTATCATCACCGCTCCCATTGCAGGTGTGGTAGGTACTTTGGAAGAGGTGGTGAAGAAGATGAAGGAGGTGGGTTGCGAGGCGGTGGGGGTCGACGATGTGGAGAAGGCATTCCGTAGCGCCGTCAAAGGAATGGATGAGGCGGAGTTAAAGAAGTTCGAGATTAAGGGACGCGATCGCAAGAAGTTCTGCTTTGACTTCAATGAGTACTTAGATGAGAATGAGTTTGAGAAGCTCTGCTCCTTGGAAGGTGCCGAGCAGTGTTGTACTCCATCCGTCTTCTATAAGATTGCCGCGGGAATGTTTGGGGTAGTGACAATGGATAATTTCGTGGCGGAGATGGTGAGAAAGGGCTTCGCAGCGGTGAAGATGATGGGTCACCTCATCACGGCGAATATCGCCTTCTTTGAGGAGACGCTTGAGGGAAATGGTATGATGGATCAGGCGGATGATGGATTCTTCATTTCGGTCCGGCAGCTCTTTATCCGGGATACGGGGGAGACGAAGGGAGAGTTTGTTTCGGAGATGGATCTGGAAGAGATGGTCCAGAAGCTCACGGCAAATCCCGATAAGGATGGGAGCGAACTGAAGGCTCAGACTCTATTTGATGAGAAGTACAAGGATTACAAGAAGAATATTGTGGGCGTTTTGAACATCAAGAAGAAGGTTACCTTTGATGAGGTGAAAGAGAAGATTATGAAGCTAAAGAGGATGCTCTCGGATTACAATGCCTCGTATAAGGATGATGATGTGATTGTAAAGCAAGTCTTTAAGCCCTTATTCCTCAGCTCAATCTGTGAGGCGCTCAATGGAGCCCGTGTCACCAGGGACTTTAGCGTCGATGTGGGTGGATTGTCGAATGCAGTGGATATGTTGCGTTCGGGAATGTTTACGGGGCGATGGATGATCGTCTTCTTCCTCATCACCTACCTGATTCTTCTCATTTGCGGATTATTCAAGGTATATTAAAAGGTTGGTAAGATCTCTTCCCTATCAAATTATATCAGGTATCAGTAGTAGTAGTGGTTATCACTCTTTTTATTCATAAAAACATATCATATATAAAAAAAGATAGAGAACAAGAATGGGCAATAGTAGTTCGACCAACCAGAAGAATACGGGAAAGACTGCATATAGTCTTGACAAGGCGAAGTATACTTCGATGATGCTCTTTACGGTTCTTCTCTTCTTCATTGGGTACTTGTTTTTCATCCTCGTCTATGGTTTCTTCTTCCTCACCCTTCGGGCGACGGATATGAATAATGCCTATCTTACACAGAACGTGATCCTCCAGCCCATCTTCCAGGGTCTCTCCAAGTCCCGTTTCTTCAGCGAGAATTATGGTACCCTTACTATCGAGACCTTCTTCAAGGGTATTTTAATCTTCATCTATACAATCCTCTTTGTCCTTCTCCTCAAGAATCTAATGAGGTCACATCTATATAAGGCGCTCTATGGGACGATCCAGTTTAACCCACTCAATAATCCGACCAATAATCTTACGATGGTAACAAAGATTGCGGACAAGCCGACAAAGGATATCATTGCATATATTATCAGCATTATTATGGGATTGATTATGATCTTTGCCTATCCATTTATTGTGCTCTACTTGGTGAGGTGCTATGATGTGGAGAACAATATTGCGACGCAGTTGGCGATTGTCTCGATGCTCTTTGTCCCGATTATCTATTATGTGACATCGCACGTAGTGACGATGAAGAAGAAGTACAAGACGATGGATATATTGAATTATGGTAAGAAATATGTGGAAGAGAAGGATTATGCCTATATTGATCTTGTCCGAAAGAAGTTCAACTTTCATTATGATACGGCGCTTATTGTCCCGCTCATTCTGATCTTCACCTTGATCTCGTACTTCTTTGTTACCTATGAGATCGATTTAACGAATATGCAGGTTCAGATCTATTTGGGACTGATCTTTGTGGTGATCCCGGTGATCTTACTGGTCTTCAATTACAATGTCCTCTTCTCGTGCTATACGGACGATAATGATTCGGGGATCTTCCGGAATGGATTGATCAAGTATGAGGTGTATAAGGAGGGGATTAAGAGCTATTATGATGCATTGGTGAAGTACAACTATACTTGCTTCCCTCGATAGAGGGAAGCAAGGATGGTTGCTACGCAAGTAGGCAACTATACTTGCTTTCCCAGGTAATGTGTTAGTATAGTGCTTTTATGGATATATCAATCATAAGATTTTATAAATCATATGATTTGATCCATCAATATCACTAAAGGTAAAGGGGAGACGATACTAAAAATTAATAACTGATTGAAAGTTTTGGTAAGATGGATCTTGAGGAACCGATCCCTCTCCCTTCGTGGAAGAGGTATGAGTATGATGTGATGGAGAAGCATCGGTCAACATATGGACATATCACATATCATTGGTCAAACATTCCCGAGGACTTGCTCTTTGAGTGTGGCTTTATCAATGAGATCAATGATACGAAGTCGATGAGGGAGAGGAGGTTGGCAGATAAGAGGGATGGTATTGTGAACTCGGTTCAAGAGTATGGCTTAGATGGAATCGCGTATGAAGTACTCGATGATAAGACCGGTGTGAAGAGGTTTTATGGGATTCAGTGTAAGAATTATGCGGAGGGGGCGTATTTGAGGGCAAAGGATATCGCGACGTTCTTGAGTGTCACCTTTTTGAGGTTGAGAAGTAAGTGTATGGATACGAAGGGGTATCTCTATCACAGTTGCCGATTGGAGTCTCGGTTGGCGAAGGATCTGAAGTGTAGCGGAGATCTGATTGTTCCGATTCACTATGAGAATATCGGAACTTATGAGGAGGTAGAGGAGAAGAAGAGTGAAGTGGAGGAGGATCTGGAGGCGGAGGAGTTACGGTATTATCAGAAGGAGGCAGTGGAGGCGCTGAAAGAGGAGTGGGATGGAATTGGTTTACTCAATCTGCCATGTGGAACGGGTAAGACGACAGTAGTGGGACATTACCTGAGAGATATGGTGAAGGAGGGTAAGGTAGATCGGATTTTTGTCTTCTCTCCATTGCGTGTTTTGGCGAAGCAGAACTTGAATAGGATTGGGAACTATATCGGAGATGGGTTTAAGAGAGTCTTGGTAGATGGTGATGAAGATGGAACAAGAGATGTGACGGGTGTTCTGGAGAGCATTGCGGAGGGAAAAGTCTTGATTTCATCAACCTATTACTCGGCGAAGGATGTGATTGGTACAATCTTTAAGACAGATGAAGATAGTTCTGAGGGAAGTGCTGGTTCAGAGGAAGAGGAAGTTGAGGAAGTTGAGAAGGATATGTCGAGTGAGTTTGATGGATCGATGGAGGAGTATATAAGTAATGAGTATACGGAGAATAGTATTGTGATTGTGGATGAGGCGCATAATGTGGATGATGAGTTGGTGGAGGTCTTGAAGAAGTTTAAGAGGGTACTTTTGTTGACGGCAACTCCAACGATTCATCTCTATGAGAGAATCACGTGTCATACGCTCTATAACTACTCTTTGTCGCAGGCAATTAAGGATAAGTATGTATGCGACTACAAGATCTATCTCCCGCATATCGACTATAACGAGATTCCGTTGGAGTTCAAGGAGTATGACAAGGAGACAACGGCGAAGGTATTATACTTAATCAATGGTATGCTGAAGAATGGGAGTAGGAGGTGTATTGTCTATATGCCATCGGTAGCTGATTGTTTGACATTTAATACGATATTTTCGAAGGTGATGGATGAGTACCACGGATTACCGTACTGGGTGAATCATATCACCAACAAGGTTTCGTCTATGGATCGAGAGAATATCTTAAGAGAGTTTGATGGAGAGGAAGATCGAGAGGATCGGTTCTATGTACTCTCCAGCGTGAGGATATTGGATGAGGGTGTTGATTTCGTCAAGTGTGACGCAGTCTTTATGGATGGTAGTGTGTATAACAGTGGTGATATACGCCATATTCAGAGGATGTGTAGGTCGAACCGTATTGATTCTAATAATCCGATGAAGGTCTCATCGTGTTATCTATGGTGTGATGATAAGCTGAATAGCTTGGTGCCGTTTATGAATGGAATAAAGGAGGTGGATGGTGAGTATCACAAGAAGATCAGTGCGTTGAATATGGGATATGAGAGGAATTATGAGGTGAAGATAAAGGAAGATATGGGTGATCTCTCTAAGAAGATCACGACATATATGACGATTGGAACGGTGAATGTCGAGGATAAGCAGATGGAGAGGGCGATTGGTATCGTAACACGAGCCAAAGAGAGGGAGAAGAAAGGGTTAAATCTGATGCCTAAATATCATAGCCATTGGAGGTCAATGGATAGTGTAGTTCAAGAAGAGGTACGAGATACACAGGTAATTGCTGATTGGAGAAAGGCGATTCGGATGAAGATAGACTATACACTATCACCGAAGGTAATTGAATATTTGAATCAAGAACTTCCCCAATGGACAGTGTTGATTGACTATGAGGAGGAAGCAATGAAGCACGCGATCAAGATCTATGAAAGAGCATGCGAAAGAAGAGATATTGGGGGAAACTACTATCCAAGTGTATCTGCTAAAGTTTCAAAGCAAGAGAGAGATGATCGAATCAAGTTAACCTATTGGCATAATGCTCTAAACAAGAAGAGTAATTCAGATTCACGAGCTATTTGCCCTGATAAGGTACGAGTCTTTTTGAGTGAAAAGTTTCCTGAATGGAATGAACCTAAAGATTCTGACTCTTATCATTGTAAGAAAGCGATTGCTCTTATTGAGAGAGCAAAGATCAGGGCATCAAAAGGTTTAAATTTTATACCATTGCGTAAGCATAACACGAAGAATGATTCACCGGAGCTTCATATGGAGCATTTTGACTCTGTTCAGTTATCAGAGTGGAAAAAGTCATACCTACATCTTGCGAAAGGTATTGATCATTACTATGTAGAAGGAGGTAAGAAGAAGGGTAAAAAGGTAAGGTACATTTGTCCATTAAAAGTACAAGAGTTACTAAATCAATATTTCCCTGGATGGAATATCGAGAATGAATATGAACTCAAAGAGCTACAAGCTGTAGAGCAGTTGGTAAATAGATGTATGCTTCGCAAAGAGAAAGGTATGCGGACATTACCAAGACATGTCAACAATATCCCTAAAGAGAAGCGTACGGAGGATGAGAGACAAGAAGCAGTGGATGCTACTAAGTTATCTGAACTAAAGATAAAGTATAAGAATCATACGAATGGTATCAAAAAGGGAAGATATTTCCAGTCGGTTTATGACTATTTAGATGAGAACATTCCTGGTTGGAACGTGTCTCACTGTCCAAAGTCATGAAAGAGACGTTTATGGTAATCATTCAATAATAGTATCATCAAGATTCTATTATGATATAGTGTGTATGTATCAATCACTGGAAAGATCTCCTATGATTTACTTGCGAGCAGTCTTACGGGTCATCTTACGCACCTTCTTCTTACCATCCGACTTCTTGAAGAGCTTGAAAACACCCTTCTTAGGAATAAAGCCAGCCTTAACGAGACGCTTCTCACGCTTTGCGCGCTCTGACATCTTACGACTGACCAGTCGACCCCATTTGTTCATAACAATATCTTTCTTATACAGCCCACCAACAGTTTTAAGCCGATCCCCACGATAGACCTGTAGACGAGTTCCAATAATCAGCTTACGCTTCTCGCCGCTCTTCTTCACCTTCTTGGCACCGCCCGAAACACGGTTCTTGTTCTCGCGAGCGTTGTTCTTGTTCTCACGCTTCTCGTTCTTGTTCTCGTTCTTCTCCTCGCGCTCGTTGCGCTGCTGACTCTTC
>JACCEC011454637.1_pt1 | contig 20461 bp, 42 predicted proteins | sample 7450121 | NCBI WGS metagenome assembly JACCEC01 (sample SAMN15323455, study PRJNA562643) | freshwater metagenome | isolation source: river surface water | place: USA:Blue River Watershed | collected 2017-08-18 | reverse complement strand
GTTTCAAAATCTTCTCCATAAACAAGCCTCATAATGTTGAAAAACTCTATTGCATCTCTACTTGGTGTATATCCGTTGAATGTTAAGTCTATACAATCCAATGCTTTATCAACATTAAACTCATATCGTTCATGTTTTTTAGGAACTATCTCTTTTGGAGCTTCTTCTTTTCCTTCCTCTACAGCTTTTTCATATGCTTTCCAGTTTTCATAGGCAATACTATTGTCACCTTCAATCTCTGGACTCACATTTGGATTAATTATCTCTATTTCTGGCGCTTTGTTGGTTTCCATTTTATCTATCCTCTACTTCTACATCTATAGCTTGTTCAGCTTTTATTCCTAATCTTTGAATATCTGTTATTGAAGCACCAGATTGCATTTTAGCCATCTGAATATCTGCAGTTCTTTTAAGTTGCTCAAACAATGATTCTTGAATGCTTTTGCTTTCTTCATCCATTCCAACTTTTAAATTTATATTCATATCCTCAGGCATAGTTGTCATCTCAATTATAGTTTTAGCTGCATTGTATTGAACCATAGGACCAGCTTTTTCTCCTTCATTTGCACCTTTTCCTTCCATTAGTTCAACTAATCTTTCCATTGCTCTTCTATTTTCAGGCATGTATTGTATACAAGCAGATACAAGCATTGCTTTATCTATTTCAACAACCAAATCTGACTTATTATACATTGAAACATGATTATCAACTTGCTTATTTGCAAGCATTAACTCTCTATATTTTTTAGGGAATACTATTGACCATGCTTTTTCATTTGTCATATTCTGTTTTAGGTTACAAAACTTTAATGCATTTATTAATTTCTCAATACCAACACCTTGTCTACCTTTTAACAGGTGCATATTTGACATAAGTTTCTCTTCCATATATTCTTGAGGCAATCCTGTATCATTTTCCATATTATTTATAATCTTTAGTATGTCTTCTGTTACAGCTGTAGCACAACCTTTTGGTATCATCTGCTTTAATCTTTCAGCTGTTATAAACTGACTACTTTCTGGCGCTACAAATCCAGGTTCTATCTTTTCAATTTCACTCATATTTATCTCCTTTTATCTATAAAATATATTTCCACAATTAGCACATTTCATTTCGTATTGCGCAGGATTGCTTAATAGTGCAATACCAGTTTCTTTAACATTTGTACTATTACATTTTTGACATGACACTACTTTAACTCTGGCGCTTTGGAGAACACTAATGTCTTGTTTTTGTATACTCCTAGCCATTGTTCGTATACCAGAACTTAAGTTCTTTTCACCATTATTTTTTAAGCTATATGCTTCTATTATATCTATTGTATCTTGATCCAATGATACATTTCTTCGTATTTTATTTTTCATCCATCTGTTTCCATTATCATTTTGTATCTCCATTTTATACACATTAAATGTTCACATTATACATAACTTAAGTTTAAGTAAACATTATGTAGAATATTTTATTAACAAACAAGGAAATATTTATGAAAATATCAATAACTCTAATTACTGGCGCTAAATTTGAATACAACAACGCTGAATCAATTAAAACATCTTTGACTCAAACAGTTATATCGTCATCTGAAGCTACTTTAATTATTCTTGACAATGAATCTATTGAGAAGATGGAAATATCTGCATCTCATCAATGTGTTAACTTCAGAGCTAAGGTTTAACTTTCCTTAGCGCCAGATAAGTGTGACCATAGAGCATCACAGCATTCTTTATATAATGAACAAGTTGTATATGCTCTATATTCATCGCATTCAAAATCATGTGCTTCCATAATGAATGTAACAGCATGCACAACTTCATGTAACAATGTAAGCTTAACATCATCTATATCATCTTTCTTTTTTAATCCAATAATAAACTTTCTATATCCATCTACTTCATAGTAGAACGATGTGCATTGTCCAGTTGTTGCTGGACTTATTCTGCATTCCAAGTTATACTTTCCTAACATATTTTTATAATCTTTTAATCCATAACACAGTATCAATTCATCATACATCAAATGTTTTAACTTTATATTCTTTATCATTTCATTTTCCTATTTATATTATCTATTTATTTTTTCTATACTGCGTATAGTGCTTATGTTGCACACTTTACTGCACCGCTCTCCAAAATGCTCGCTGTCGCTCGACATTTTGTCGTTTGCACAGCCAGTGTGCAAAGTGTTTGGATGATTTATTGTTTATCTATGTATTTAGCAAGTATTCTTTTTGCTATTTCAATTGAATCATCTATTCCGCATTTATTTACAAGTTCAATCATTGAATCATTTATAAATTCATTTTCTGATTCTGTATATTTAAAGTCTTTAGGTTTTCCAAGCCTAGACATTCTATCTTCTTTTAAATATGAATTGATTGTTCTAAGGTTATTTGTATAATTTGGCATTATCGAACTGCCTATATTAAACTTGTTTCCATTAAACAAAAATTCTATTAGGTCTGGCGCTCTTTCAGATAATGTTTTTACTTCACTTAGATTAGTTCTTGTTACTCCAAATTTTTCAGCAGCTGTTCCTTGGCTAACTTTTGTTGATTCATTTAATGATTGCTCAACATAATAATTGTAAGCCATAATTGCTCTTTGTGTTGGAGTCTGGTGTCTTCTTGTTTCAAGGCTTAGCACTTGACTCTCTATGTCTGATTCAGACAATCCTTCTTCTACTACTGACTTTATTGTTGTCTCACATAATTCAACAGCTGCTCTTAATCTATGTCTTCCATCATACATATCATATTCTATTCCATCAGGTCTATCAATATCTATCTTTAATAGCTTAACTGGTTCAAGTTGACCATTTGTTCTTATATCCAATTTAAATGCTTCATAGCATGCATCATCCATCATTGGTGTAAGCTTTGCATATTTATGTATTCTTATTTTTGATATATCAATTTGCTGTACGTTTATAGTATTTTTATTCATATCTATTCCTTGCTTATTTGTTCCCATATTATATCTTATTTTAGGAACAATGTCAATATTAATATGGTGTTCCGGCGGGAACACTTTTACGACACTCGATTTATATGTTGTTCCCAAAGGAACATCTTTGATTTATTATATATAATGTTCTATATATAAGGGCAATCATGTTGCAACACTAGAAAGTTGTATATTTTTACTTTAAGCCAACTTTAAGGTTTCTTTCTTGTGCGAGACTACAAATTTTTTTGTGCTTTGTAAGCTTTACTTGCTGGCGCTTTGAAGAATGATGAATACAATAAGGATTAGAACCCTATCGTATATCTATTGTACATTGACCATTGTTTAAGCTTTCCATTTACATAGTTTCTCAATGTCTTACATATCGTATCTTTATTCCTAATATTTCCTAGCGCCAGTTCTTTATCGTATATATATGTTGATGCAGCTCCACAACTTCTAAACTCTTGACCATCAACTATTATCTTTTTACCTGTTGATTCAACCATTTTCTCTATTGATCCATATCTTTCACCAGCAACATCTTTGTAGCCATCGTAGTTTATATTTCTAATTGATATTTTTTCTAATCCTTCCTGTATTCTATTTTCTTTTTTATCAAGAAGTTTATGAAGTTCAAGAAGTTCTTTTTTTAGTTTAACTATTTCTCTCTTTTGTGAAACTATTTCATCAAGCATTTCTTTTGTTTTTCTAGTTTCATCTCTTCTTAGTTTTAATTTCCAATCTCTTCCATTTTTTGTATTATAAAATTCAGTATTTTGAACAAGAGTGCATCTTCTTAAGTTTGTTGAGCAATTATTTGTTTTATCTTCGTCTTTATGGTCAATACAATTATGACTTTCATCTTCTATTGGTATAAAAGCGTCAGCAACAATGGTGTGAACTCTTTTGTTTTTCCTTGCTCCATTTATAGTTGTATTTAGATATATATATCCATGAACCTTGTTTGGTTTTATATGCTTAACTGTAAACTTTCCATCATTAGATAATTCATATACATTTCCATCTTCTCCAATCCATAGAAGCTGATTTATATTTTTTATTTTTATACCATTTACTTCGTGTAATATTGATAAGTATTCATATGGTTTATCAAGGCAATATAAATTATCTATATTATTGTTTGAAAAGTTCAAATCTTTATGATGTATATATCCATTAACTGGCGCTTCATTAAATGCCTCATATATTATATCGTGCATCTTTGGAAACACATTTTTTCCATTAGATGTTAATGAAACTTTTTTACCAGTTAATGAATTTATTTCATTTTTTCTTACAACTCTACCATCTTTTAGTATTCTTTTTAACTCTCCATTTGAGCAAACTACATGTTGTTCTGAATCTAGCTTGAATCCACAAGCTATATTTATTTTCTTTTCCATTAATAAAATCCTATTTTTTTTATTCATTTAGTATTATATATTTTTTTTTATAAATTTTAACTTAAAGGAGGGGGTACTCTTGTGTAGAATACGGGGTATTTTGTTTAGGACTTAAGTTTACTGCTAAAAGACAAAAACTAAATTCCATACCCCCCCATACTTCTATTTTGCCTATGGTTGTTGTTTTTGGTTCATCTAGTCTCATCTGCTCATCTCATACTGGCGCTTTGTTCAACAACTTAATGTATTATCTATGTCTTTCCTTGTATGGAGTGGCAAGTGCAAGCTTGTACATTAAAACAAGGTTTATGTTATGGCAAATTTTATTAAAACAACAAGTGGTTTCTTAGTTAATGTTGGGGATAATGGTGTATTCCCTAAAGAGTCTGAATTAGTATTTGGTCTAGCTCACAAAGATGGTGAGATTGCTAGATATCCTGATGTTAATGGTGAGCTTACTAAGTATCTTATCACTAATGATGAATATGATTTATATGCTTATCTTACTGAAGAGCAATATGCTCCAATGAAGTTCCATAATGGTTGGTGCTTAGTTGAGCTTCTGATTGCTCCATCTGTTAAAGACCTAAAGGCACAATTAGCTAAAATGAAATAATCAAACCTTCGGGTTTGGTTATCTTTTTTTTTAGCCAAGCAAAGCTACACTACGTTACACTTAAACCACACTATAACCACACTTTAGCCACACAGGTCATAGGAATAGATTGAAGCTTATGTTTCACTCTTCAAAAGCAAAGCTACGTTAGCGCCAAGGTTCTACTTTAACTACAAGCAAAGCTACACTGCGTTACACTGCGTTACACTGCGTTACAGGCGCTTTGAAAAGCTACGCTAACCTTCGGGCTTCCTCTTTCTCCTTTTTATTCTTCTCCTCATTTAATACTTTCCTTTTATGGAATGGCAAAATCTAGATTAATGGTAGCGCCAGAAAAATAATTAAAATAAAGGAATTCAAATGAAGAAGATATATTTCAACTCAGCAAACCAAAAGCTAGAGTACCAAGATAATTGTTGCATTAGACAAGTATCTTATCCAGTTAGCGTAATAGCAAAAAGCTTATTAACAAATGAACAGTTTGCAATGGTATTAGAATCAGAGGCTGATGCTCAAGACTTAATGGTAGACGAATTCGATCTATACGTTAAATAACAAATCAAAATAAAAAATTAAAATAAAGGAATTAAAATGGAAGAAGTAGTAGCAGTAGGGATGTCAACAAGTATGATGGTATTAATAGGTGTATTATTGTTTATGTTCAGAAAAGGTATATTCAATATGGCAGAGTTAGTTGAAAATACTTTAGATGAAGCAATAGATACTAGCAATGATGCATTAGAAACATACGGTAAAATCGTAAAAGTATCAAATGCTAAGAAAAGAGAAGAACTTCTAGCAGAGATTCGAGAAATCGAAACAAGAGTAACTTCAAAACAACTTCAAGCTCTTTTAGATGGTAAATCAGAAGATGAAGTATTCGGAGTTAAAGCCTAAAGCTAAAGCCTAAGAAATTAGGCTAAGGCTCTTTAGCTCCTGCAAGATAGGAAGTCAAGAAGGAAAGATTAAAACAAACCAAATTTAAAACAAGGATAATAATCAAATGACAAGACATGAGATAGAAGAATCATTAAAACAGTGGAATACAATGGTGCATAATCCAAAAGCATTCAAACCAAACTGCCTATGTAAATTCACATGGGAAGACAAGAATGGTAATGACATACATATATTCATCACCAATGCACAATCACATAAAGACTTAATTAGAATAATCAAAGCTCAAATGTTCATTCATAAAGTTGATTCATCACCAGAATCAGACCTTATAATCAATTATTGACTTTCCAAAGCGCCAGATAAGGATAAGCAAATGTACAAAATAATTGACATAATCAACAAAACAAGTCTAGATGATCTAATTCTAGACATATGGAACCTAAACCATATAGGAGTTGAAGCATCAGATATCATAAGACACAAAGGATACTTCGATATTTATACATCATATCAATTCGAATATTCATGGAAATGTAGAATAACATTCACTGAAGCATTAAGACTTCTAAATTATAAAGGATAATAAAATGTCAGCAGAACAACATCCACTGTATGAAGCATTAGACTTTATACAAAAATGTGTATTAGAATCAGAAATGGGAGAAAACTTCTATAAAGACTTTGAAACAGAAGAAGAACTTGAATCTGCAATAGTAGAAGCAATGTTTGACGCAGAAGATTATTAATAAATAAAGGATTTAAAATGTGTAACAAACCGTTAGATAAAAGAACTGTAGCCTATCTAAATAGACAACAACAATTAACAATGAACAGCAAAGCAATCATTGAACCATTCAAAACATCAGCATCTACAATCAATCAAATCAAAGATGCATTATCAGCTATTGAATCACCTTCCTTAGCGCCAGTAATAAATAAATCTAGAACATCAAGATATTAGAATTCAACAGAGATATCTAATCAATAACGATATCTCAATTGAGTTTTAAACTCAAATAAATAAAACACAAACAAAAGGAAAAACCAAAATGGAAAAAGTATTAGTATCAATGAATGAAGTAGCAGTAAACGCAAAAGTATCAAAAGTTAAAACAGTTAAAGCTCCAAAAGAACCAAAAATTAAAGAAGTTAAAATGACAGCATTAGAAGCAAAAATTGCAGAGAGAATATTAGCTAAAGAAAAAGCTAGAACAGCTAAAGATGAAGTGTTAGCAAACAATGAAACATATGTTGATTATCTTGTTGATAAAAAGATAGAAAGCAACAATGTAGTGCATTTAGATGCAGTTATTAACCAAATCAATTCAATGAAAGCAATTGTAGCTCAAGATGGAACTAAATATGCAATTCATTGTTATCCAGTTGCTGAAAATATCTTTGGTGCTGTAGGTTCAAGATTATTAGCTATTGCACAAATTGCTGGGGCAATGTTCACAAATGAAAGACAAGCAGAATTTACAGCACTAACTAGTATTGATTATCTTATTGCACTTGATGCATATCACAAATTAGGTAGACCAGCATACTTCAGCAAACAAATGACATTAGTTGATGAATTACCATTTCAAGAAGGTTATGATATTCCATTAATGGCAATAGCTGCATCATTAGGTTTAGACGCAGATGAAGCAAAACTTATTACTGATGAAAAATTAAAAGCTCTATTTAGCGCCAGCAAGAAGAAAGCTGAGCAAAAGCTAGAAGAATACAACAGAACACCAATTAATGCAGAAGATTCAGCATTCACAATGGAAGACTAATTCCAAAAGCCTGAGCAAGCTATAACTGCTCAAACTAAAAAATTAAAATAAGGACCGACAAATGACAACAAAAGAACGAATAGCTTACCAAATAAGTTTAGGAAAGTTATCTATGCCTAGAATCAATAACCTTGAATCTAAGTTTGGATCAGCAGTTTACAAAGAAATAGAAAATATGTTTGAAGCAATGTTTCATACATATCTAAAGAAAGGTGCTCACATTAAACCAAACGGAGAGCCAGCACATACAGTTGCAATGCCATACTGGGCTAAGCGAATCAGAAATCCTAAAGCTCATAACTTAGCTTTAAAAGTGTTATCTAAAAACCAATGGATAATCGTATCTACTAGACCAGGCAACAATTGGTCATCAGCATATATGAATGAATCTAAGCTTCTAGAATATGTTACTAGACAAACACTTGATAATGTAAGAATGCATAATAAATTCTTTAATTATAAGCTATCTAACACTCCATCTGTATCTAACAATAAGGTTACTCAAAACGGTACTAAACTTGACTCAGGTTTAATCAGAAATGGCTTCATGAAAACAGGTAATACTGAGTTTCAACTAAACACTAATCAAATCAATGCAAACTTTGATGATGTACTTAAAGAAGTTAATAAAGGTATCGAAAAGATGATAGTTAAATATCCTCAAATTGCTACAGACCATGCAAACTATAGAGAGCTAGGTACAGAAATTCTTCAATACTTATCAATAGAAGACGCAACTTATACTTCAGGTGAAAGAGCATCAGACTTCAGAGGTAGAAACATTGCTGGTATGTTATCTAAAATAGGTAATCCAATAGGCTTTAAAGTTATGAGAAGCATGTTAGTTATACCTGAACAATACAGAAATATAGCTACAGACAAAGGTTTAAGAAACAAGCATTTATTCATAGCTGAATTATGTGGATTCAAAGTTGGTACAACATTCCAGAAAGTTGCATTTGGAATCAAATGTTATACTCAAAGAACAATGACTGAATGTTTCGTAGAAAACTTATGGCTGGAAAACACTTATGAAGATATAGATAACTACTACAAAAATGTAGGTACATACAAATGGAAATTTCCTATCGAAATAGATGTAAGCGCCAGTGTATTAGCAATTATAGGACTATTATTAAACCACAAACCATTCATGGAAAGATGTAATGTATTACCAGGAAAGTTAGGTGATGCATGGGGTCATGAAATCATTACTAATAGACCTCAGTGTAAGACAATTATGAGAAAAATCTATGGGTCTCAAATGACAGCTGCAGAAATGTGGACTGAAATGGATATCAAATTTACTCAGCAAGAAGTTGAAGCATTCGACTATGATGTTGAATTCGGTGAATTTGCAGTAGCTAATAGACTTAAAAACTTCATAATTGATAATTCAGTTATGAAACCATCTATGTCAGTTAGAGTAGGTTCTGAGACAGTTAAATTCAATTGTAATAAGTTCCATATCATCGGAGACAAAACAACTACTTATGACTTATATGACTCACATACTGATACTATTAGAAGAATCCATAACACAGATGTAGTTAAAGTTCCAGACTTAAAATCATTCAAAAGAGTTGGACCAACGACTCTTGCGCACGGACTCGACGGACAATGTGCAAATAACACATCTGATGCAGTTGTGAATCAATACAACTGGTGCTTAGACATTCATGATGCGTTTATACTATGTGCAGAAGCTGCAGACTATGCAAGAGAAATCTACTCATATGGCAGAACACCAAACGAACCATCACTGAAATTTATTAATGATAATAGAGTATCAATTTTATGTAACTTCTTCACAGATATGGGTATCGGAGCATCTAAAGTAGCAGAGTTCAAAAGAGAAGTTCTAGCATTCGTAGAACAACTAACAGAGAAACTAGTAATTAATCCACTAGTTCTAAAATAATAATTAAAACAAGGAATAGAAATGAGATATAAATGTAAGCTTAACGGGAACAAAAGAGATGTAGAAACTACATCTCCTAAAGCCTTAATCACAAACATAGAACCAAACGATGAACTCGACAGAGACCATTGCTGGATAGATTTAGTATTTGTCGAATCAATCATACCGAAAGGTCATCAGAAAGGAATCTGGATTGAATTTGACGCAGACATTAAACAATACAAGAAAAGAGGCTTAGAAGACTCTTATACTCTTACAAATATTAAAAATATTGTAATACTTTAATCTACAGATATCCCATTAGGGATATTTGTAGATATTTTTTTTCTTTCAATAAAGTGAAGAAAAGATTTATATTTTTTTTTCTTCTTATTTTAAGATAGAAAAGTAAACACCTAAAGGATTTAACAATGATAAAAGAACGAATTATAGTATCTATTATAATAAGCTTCATACTGGCGCTTAGTTACGTAATACCTTACTTTCCAGTGATAGCTGCAGCACTAGTAGGCTTTATTTTTTCATACTCTAAAAAAGATGAAGAAACAACTGAAGACAAGGAACAATAGCATGAATTTTGAACTTTTATATCAATTAGAACGAGAAGAAAACGAAAAACTTCAAAAGCAAATAAGAGAATTAACTATAGATAATGAGCTTTATAAAATCAGACTAAACAATAATAAAGAATTGTCTTCCAAAAGCAAAGCTACATTAGCGCCAGATAATAAGAATCAAGAGCAATCAATAACTATTCAACAATTAAACATATACTGTTAGGAGAATAAGACCATGTTAAATAAAGCACAACACGATCAAATGATACAAGCCTTAGTAGGACTAAGATTTACAACTGATGAGCTTGTAGATACTCTTAAAACTATATCTATAGCATCATCTGATATATCATCATATCCAACAATATTTAACTGTAATAAATCAAATATGTTCAATGATTACTGCATAATAGTATCACTTGGAACAATAGACACAATACCAATGAACTACAGAATATTCTATCTAAACACAAACCAAAAAGATAAGATATTAATAACAGACACAGAATACATATCAGGAGAATAAAATGACACGAGAAGAAGAACAAGAATTTTTAAATCTTATAGAATCAACAATTGAGAAATATCCATATTTACTTGAGAAAGTACTAATAGCATCATCTCATGCAATGAATAGATCAATTGTAAATCTAAGAAGACAAGTTGCAGATATGGAATGCATAGCTATAGCATTTGCATCTATGTCAGCAAAAGGATACTCTAAAAAGAACGAATTATGGGCTACAAATCTTATCATCTCAAAACTTGAGAAACATAAAAATAGCACATACGTGAACTGGTCAACAGACCTGGAATCATTAAAACAAAAACTATTAAAGGATTAACAAATGTCAAGAGAAGAAATAGATCAAATATTACTAGAAGCAGAAATGAATGACTACGATTACTCATTTTCGTCAGCGCCAGAAGTTATATATCTAGATGAATCATCTATTAGAATAAACCTAGGAGAATAATTATGTCAAAAGAAGAATCATTTGATGATTTATTTAATCAATTAAATCAATCAGTTTTAAATGAAGTTAAAGATATTATCGAAATGCTTAGCAACAAGCAAATAAATGAATTAAAAAATATTTTAATTGATGAAATTAAAAGAAGGAACAACAATGTCAAACGATAAACAAATTGATTGGCTAGATAAATTCAATCAAGGTCAAAGACTTCAAAGACAGGCAATGTCTGAAATTAAGAGTATTTATAGACATTTATCATATGCATTTCCTCACATAGCTAATGATTTAATTGAAATAATACAAATGCTTGAAGAAGCTGAGAAACTTATATCTCAAGGCATGAATCAAAACATGTCAGAATCATTAAAATCATCTCAAGATTTTATAGGTTCAGCATTAACAGGAATACTAAGAGCAGCAGAAAAGGAATACAAGAATGAGTAAAGGAATTGAATTAACACAATATCAAATAAAAGCTTATGAAGACGGAGCTACTATGTTTATGTTTCCGATAAATTTCATAGATGATTTTAAAATGAAAAAAATTAAAGATGATTATAATTATTATAATAAGATATTTACTCTCAATAAAAAAGAACAAGAAGAGTTTGAGTATATTTTAAGTGTGTGGAATTTAAATAAATGTACAAATTGCAGACACAATTTATGTATTTCAGATTGTAGCTCAATAGTTACTTTTAATATTTTTAATAAAACAATGAATAGAGATAATGTAGTTGATTGCATAAATATATTAGATTCTCATATTAATAAAGGTGATAAAGATATATTTGTAAAAGAAGAGTTCCAACTTAATGGATATGATTTTTGGAATGTAATATATAAAAATACATGTTTAAATATACCTACTCCATTTAAATGGATTCCAGCCTCACAAATGACAAAAGAACAATCAAGATATTCATTTAGTGAGTGCATTGATGCTAAAGTTATTAGAGTTAAAAACATTACATATGAAGATAAACTTAAGATATGTCAAAAATTTACATATGTTGAAAATGCATTTTGGAGAACAAAATATTTTAAAGATTTTTATAATCAACAAATGAAAGAACAAAACATCAATAGAACTTATGAAGATAACGACTATGTATTTTTAGTAGAATTTGCTTAAAACAAATTTCCAATAACCTCAACTTGTTCATGTTCAAAAAACACCAAAAACCCTCAAGCTAACTTCAATTAGCTCAGGTACATTTTTAAAGGAAAAACACTATGAAAACATTGCATTATCAACCATATATTGATGAGATGAATAAGATGCTAAAAGCAGAAGAATTTGCTGAAAGACTTCCACTATTTAAAGATTATATTTTAAAAAATAAAATATATGATATTAAAAGAAACACATTACCTTTGGGCGAAAAAGTTCTAGATGTATATTTTGGTCAAATGGTTTATTTTTATAATTTAGGAATGGAGTTAACAAATTATAAGCACAATCCAATAGAAATACCATTGATTGTATTCTATATCAATAGATACTCAATGTTTGGTGATGACTTTTATGATAATATTGATAAAGATCTAAATGAATCAGTTAAAGATTTAATATATTTTTATGACTCAATAAACAGTAAATACTATGTTACTGAAGAAAATCTAGAAGAATTTTGTGACAAACTAAGCATCTGGTACAACAATGCAATAGATAAAAACAAGCAATACTCTATAGAGCAAAAGAAAATCAGATTACAAAAAGAGTTAGATCTTTTACAAGGATAATATATGAATGATATAGAACAATTACTTAATAAAATATTTAGTTCTAAATCTGTTCAAACTTTCAAAGCGCCAGTTATAGTGTTTGATTCAAGAGACAATAATACTATATATCCATCAGGATTACTAGAAGCCAAAGACGCAGAAGCATATGCCAACTGGTGGATGGAGAATCAGTAATGGAACTATTATATGCAATCATAGGATTTATAATATATGTATGGCTTGTATCTCCTAAAGAACGAACCATTGAAGAACTAAGATCTAAACCAAAAAATGATCCATTTGACTTCTCAGGAATAACAGTAGAAGACTTTATCAAAGCTTCAGATAATTACAAATCTAAATCAAATTCTGAATCAAAAACATCTAAACAAACAAAAGTCTCAAGACCAAAAGCAACAAAGTATACAAGCATATTACTATCATCAGAACCAATTGATGATATGACAGCTTATTATATGCGTCAAGCAAACGATAAGAATTTATACTTTACATATATCAATGAATCTCAAAACTGGCGCTTAAAAAGGGAAACAAGATTTAACATCGACAAAGGCATCTGCCAAAGCTGTGGTAAAACAATCTACCTTGATAGCTTCCATTGTCACCATAAAAACTACAACTCACTGTTCAACGAAGACATGGAAGATTTAGAATCATTATGTTATTCATGTCATCAAGAAAAACACAATAATTAAGGATTAAAATTGGAAACAATAATAAACCCAAAAAACAAATATCAAAGAATAATCATTGATAAAAAAACATGTATATGTTGTGGAAAACTTAAATCAGCTAATAGCTTTTATGACCATAATACTTCAGCTGATGGAAAAGCTAATGAGTGCAAGAAATGTAAGATTCTTATAGATAAAGAATATTACAAAAACAAGAAGCAAGAAGCTGATGAGAAATTGCAATATGAAATTTCTAGACCATATACAGATAAAGAACAAGACATGATTAATCAATTTCTAGCAAAAAGGAATTCACGATGACAGCTAAACAATTTGAACAAAAGCATGGACTAGGGAAAAACAATGGATACTATTATAAGAGAATATGGAAACATTTATTTTCAGAATCAGATCCACATGACTATTCAAATGCATCTTTGTATTTAACGTATATCCATACACTTAGAAATATGGTAGCTGATACACTTGTTGATAAAGAACCAATAGATATATATGAATTCTTTGGAGGCAAATGCAAGTCATCTACATGCAATCAATATATATCAAAATCATATATGCAACAAGAAAAAAACACATTAAGACCAACAGTAATAAAAAGATATGAAAACATTCTTGATAAATTTAATGTTCCATATGAACATTTAAAACCTAAATTTAAAGGAATAAACAATGACAATTAGAGAATCACTAGTAATATCTGCATATACAGATTTTATGATAGGAAATGATTTTGGAAAAGTTCATGAATACATTGAAGAAATTCGAGGTAGACAAGTATTTACTCACGAACTTGCAAGCAAAGAAACTCATAAAGAAATACAAGAAAAATCAAAAAAAGAATTTATTGAAATAATTAATAATATAAAAGGATAGAAAATGAAGGAATCATTTAAAGATGGAACAATTTTTATATATATAGCATTTACTTTTATATTAATATTAACATCAATAATGTGTTATAAAATTAGCTAAAAGATTAAAAAATGAAGAAAATACTAATAAAGCTTAAAAGACTTTTTTTAAAAAACACTATTTGTAACATAAAAGGTCACAAACACGACTATACTTTATATCATAATGGATATGTTAAATATTCTGATACTCCATTGTATCAACAGAAATGTATAAGATGCAATAGATATTTTGGAAAAAAAATAAAATAGGAAATATAAATATGATAACATCAAAAACAACATATGAAACATCAGATGGTAAATCATTCGATACAGAACAAGAAGCTAAAAAACATGAAGAATCACTAGAAAATGGAACATATTTTTTTATACTAGTAGAAGAAGATGTTTCATCTTATGTATCAATATTATTTGCATCAGATAGTTATTCTAAAATTTTAGAAAAAAAAGAAGAATATGAAAAAGATGAATTAAGAGAATATGATAATTATTCCTACTCAATAAGAAAAGTAACAAAAATATAAAAGGATAAAAAATGGGATTATACGTAGAGCCAGGTAAAAATAAAAACGATTTCGTTAATGAATTAATAGTTACAGCAAGAGCACAAGAATTCTCTCCAGTAATATCACAAGACATTCTTCCGTCAACAATACCAAATGATCAGGTAATTATATGTTTAGTTAACAATGGATATTTTTATGCATTAACGGTTGCATTTAACGATGCAGAATTTAAAGTATTTGCTGATCCATCAGACACAAGATATAAAATTTTCTGCGTAGCAGACAAAGACGTAATTAAACAAAACACTCCAATGTTTGATGATTACTTTAAATAATTAATTTAAAGGAGATACTAATATGTCATGGAAAGATTATAGTGATATAGCTGTTTTAATAGAAAAAGCACTTATTAAGATAAATAATGAAATCAATAATATGTTATATAGAGAATTAGTATTTCCAGTATTTCAAACAACTAACACTGGCGCTTTATTAAACGCAGAGTTTTGGTTTTATGAACATATTGACTACTTCTAGTACTTAGGCTTGCTAATTGCATGCCATACCTACTGCAACGACATAAATTTCTGCAGGAATCTATGCTAACAACTTCAAAACTTTGTGGCACAACAAAAAGGATATAAGATTGTAACTTATATCCTTTTTTTTATTTTTACTCAAATATATAAATATAAATATGTTTAATTAAGGATAAACAATGAAATCGAAAGTAATAAGCAATTTTAAAACAAAAGAAAACTTTAAATGTTATATAAGAGAAAATGAATTTAGTAGTGAAATAAAAGATTCAATATTTTTTAATAAATTCAAATGTGGATATATTATTATACCAACAACAAATGCAAACTTTATAAATATTTATAATATATATGTTCATGGTGGAATAACTTACTATGAGTATAACGTAATAAACAATAAACAAGTTTATGTATTAGGATTCGATTGTGCTCATTATAATGATAGAATTGAATATATAAAACAACCAAGAACATTAGGTTATTGCAAAAATGAATTAATTTATATGTCAAAACAAATAAAAAAAATGATTAAATATGGAAAAAGAAAATTGATTAAAAACAAAATCAAGGATATAATAAATGTTAAAAAAAATTATAGAAACAATCGACACTAAAAACTCATGGGGTAAGAATCAATTAATTGAAACTTTAGAACCAGAGATTAGTAAATATATAGACATAAGAAGAAGTAATATTGATTTAATTAAATACTCAATAATTACAAAATCATTATCTAACTTTATAGATTATATTAACTCTAAATCTTCTCATGGAAAAGTTGAACTAAAACTTGCATTATTAGATCTTATAGCTAAAGAATACGAAAAGGAATAAGCAATGGGAAAAGCAGAAATATACAATGACATAATAATGTTATCAGTAACATTTAATAGATTCTCGAAACAAGAGATAAAACAAAAACTTGAAGACATATCTAAAAAAGCATTATATGAATTATATACAACTCGAGAGTACAATTCAAAAGTATATCAATCTAATCCATATAAAAAAGAATTAAAAGCTATAGCTAACTCTAAAACAGCTATAAAAAAAGCTTTCAAATCAAGACATGTATCAAGTTCTTCAAAGCGCCAGATAGAGAAGCACATTGCAATAATAAGAGAGAATCAATCAATAATCTCAAAAGGATAATTAAATGATAACAAATGAACAATTCAATAATGCACTAAAACAATTATGCATTCAAGACTCATATGATCAAGAACAATACCCAGCATCAGTTGAGAAAATTTTATTTCCAAAATATTCATTAACAAATGAAGCTAAAACTTTATTAAAATATTTTTACCAAGAAAAAGGTGATAATAAAAACACAATGTTTATTGAATGGGCTATACAATCAACGATATATATTCCATGGAAGCTTCAAGACTATGTAAAATTCATAAGAGCAAAACGAGACGAAATGTTTCAAAATGATTACAAAAAGAAATCAAGAAAATTTATATCTAGATATCCATATGTAAGAAGCACACTTCTATCACAATATGAAAAGGATTTATATGGAAAATAATATTAAAGATTTAGAAATTAATGTTTCTTACAATTCAAGAAAAGACAAATGGGTTTCAATAAATGATGAGTACTTCAATAAAGACGAAGCATTCGATTTTGCAATGATGCTATTAAGAGCCAGTAGTGAAATACTTGAAAGCTTAGATAGAGACATTACAGACAATTTAAAAGGAAAATAATATGACAATTTTAGAAGAAGAAAAACCAAATGCAGTGATGAGCGATCATCAAAAAGAAACTTTAGCTGATATCAATAGAATCATGCAAATGTTCAAAGCATCTGATTGTGTTATTAGACCACACTTTGTTGTTACAGGACCATCTGGTTCAGGAAAATCTCATAACATCTCAGCTATTGCAAGAGCAAACGAATTAAACTTTGTTGAAATTAATGCTGCTCAATTAACTAAAGAGGGTACAGCTGGAAACTCACTTACTAAAGCAATGGCTGCACTAGGAAATACTGGTGGTAAACCAACTATTTGCTTTGTCGATGAGTGGGATAAGCTTTTCATTTCTGGCAATAATAACAGCTGTTTAGCTCATGAAACAACTAACGGTGTTCAAAATGAATTCCTAAAAGTTCTTGAGTCAAACAAAGCTTCAGTTGCTGGAGACTATGGTAAATACATGGATATATCAGTTGAAAAGGTTCTATTTGTCTTTGCTGGCGCTTTTAATGGTGAGCCAGACATTACAATCGACAGACTTAGAGACTTCGGTATTAAAACTGAATTCATCGGAAGAGTTGGATTAGTTTATAATCTTGAAAAACTTACACTTGATCAATTGCTTTATATCTTAAGAAATTCTACATTACTTGAGCACTACATAAATCTTCACGAAGGTGTGGATAAAGAACAAGTTATTGAAAAAATTTCAAGTTTTATCGAAGCTACTTATGAACAAAACACTCTAGGTGCAAGACTTGTAAACACTTTAATTCACCAATACTTTATCAAAAAAGGTCAATTAGGTTTAGAACAAGCAAAAGAAATTTCATTTCAAAAAAAACTATCATTCTAAGAAATTAATATGATAACTTTTATAATAAATTTATTTTTAACGATATATACAATTTTAATATGGATTTTTTCAACATTTTTTATATTTTTAATTGTTAACGATGAAAGAGCCATAAAAAGAATGTTTGCAAAATTTATATTTAGAATATGTAAAATATGGGAAATAGATAAAGATGATTTATTTTACACAATAAAACAATTAAGACAATAAGGACAAAACTCATGGATAAAACATTTACATTAACAATTTCACCAGATTATGTTAAAAACTGGACAGAACAGGATGCTATCCGTGAGTTTATCCAAAACTGGATAGACCAGAGAAATCAAGAGCCAGAAGCAGGTTCAGCAATAAAATCATCTAAAGGATGCTTAATCATTGATAACAATTTTTCTGTTCTTCAAAGACAAACACTTCTACTTGGTGGTGGAACAAAAGCTGATGACACTGGCGCTATTGGAGGCTTCGGAGAAGGCTATAAAATAGCACTATTAGTTCTAACTCGTTTAGGATTCAAAGTTAGTATTGCTAACTATGGTCTAGGAGAGCTATGGGAGCCTCAAATCTCTTATTCACATGAATATGGAACTGATGTACTTAAAATCACTTGTAGACAGCTACAGCACGGTAAAAACCTTCAAAAAGGTGTATCAGTTATAATCACTAAAGACTCATACGATTTTGATTCAATTATGCACAATATTTATCTTGAAAAACGAGACTTTACAGTTATTGCTTACAACGAAAGATACGGTCAAATTCTTGATAAATCAGAAGCAGGTAGAATATACATTGGTGGATTATACATTTCTACTAGCTCAGAGCTTCTATACGGCTACAATTTCAATCCAGGAATATTAGAGATAGGTAGAGACAGAAACATCACTGACACGTTCCAAATTCGTTTTAAAGCACCATATATGTTTCAATACACATTTGACAACTTTATTGACCAAATGTATGAGGACATAAAATCTGGCGCTAAGGATTTTGACTATATAGATAAATGGAATCTTCCAGCCAATCTTAAAATTAAAATTAAAGACGAATTTGCAAACAAACAAGTAATTTCAACCCAAGATGATAAGCAAATACTTGAAGACAACAACATAAAAGTTAAAAACCCAATAGTTGTACACAAAGTAATCAGAAACCTTATCTGGGAACAACCAGTATCATCTAAAGCATCTGCAATAAAACCAAAATCAACACTTGATTTATTAAGAGAATTTTTAGAGGATGAATTATCAAACCTTTCAAAGCGCCAGGTTGAGAGGCTTAACTATATAATAAATAGGAAATAATCATGTTAGAAAATAAATACTCAAACACTTATGCAGTTAATGAAAACAAAAACTATAAATTTGTTAAAAATTGTAAAATTAATTTATATGCTGCATTAAAAGCAAATGTCGATATATATATTAATTCAAAAACAAATATTGAAACAACTAGATCATGTGTTCTAAATGTGAAATGGTCAAGTCATAATTTTGATAATCCATACTATGAAAGCTGGATACAAATTTATGATTTTGTACCACAAACGGATAGGGAACTCCAATTATATCTTTATGGATACATAAAAGGTGTAGAATCAGGAAAAAGTAATGTTTCAGATAGATTATTTCCAGATGATATGATAAATTTATTTAATGAAATAAATAATCTTATAGAGAAAAGAACTGAAACAGCAGTCGAAGATTTTAAATATGAAATTCAAAATATGTAAGAAAATAAAAATGTACACAATAACATTAACTAAAGAACAATTTAAAGAGCTAAAAAGCAATAAAACTTTAACAATAAATCTTGAAGAACAAAAACAAGAAAAATGGACTCCATCTGGCGGAGGATGGAATATTTCATCAACAGGTGAAGTATTTAGACCTTACGCATATTCAACAACAAGTGAAAAATACTCAGAAGCTGGAATGGAATACGAATCAGAAGAAGAAGCAATCAAAGCATCTAAAGCAATTCGTTCATACGCAAGACAACTTAAATGGCTATCCGAAAACTCAGATGGATGGACTGCTAATTGGAATAATATAGATCAAGAAAAATGGTATATTTATTATAACAATAAAAGCACAGAATACAGTTCTGCACCAAAACAGCTAGGAAGAACTATGAACACAATCTACATGTCAGAAAACAATGCTGAAAAGCTTGCCAGACTTCTAAATGAAGGAGTCGTAGAATTTTAAAAAGGAGGTATAAACCTTGAAAATTACAGATTTAAAAATAGGACAATTTGCTACTAGAAATTGGTACAATAATAAAGAATCATTATGTGTTAAGAGATACAATCTAAACAAATACGAATATTGGGAAGACGGACGATTTTCATCAATTGCAAAAGAAAGCAGTTCAATCTTTAACTACAATG
>JACCEC011311520.1_pt1 | contig 20462 bp, 41 predicted proteins | sample 7450121 | NCBI WGS metagenome assembly JACCEC01 (sample SAMN15323455, study PRJNA562643) | freshwater metagenome | isolation source: river surface water | place: USA:Blue River Watershed | collected 2017-08-18 | reverse complement strand
TTTTCGGATATTAAGAAAGTTATTCAGTCTGGTCTATTCTATCCTGCTTTCATCACTGGTCTTTCTGGTAACGGAAAAACTTTCGGTGTGGAACAGTCTTGTGCCCAACTGGGTCGGGAACTGATTCGTGTCAATATCACGATTGAAACCGATGAGGATGACCTGATTGGTGGTTTCCGATTGGTGAACGGAGAAACTGTCTGGCACAACGGTCCTGTGGTGGAAGCAATGGAGAGGGGTGCTATCCTTCTGTTGGATGAGGTTGACCTTGCTTCCAACAAGATTATGTGTCTTCAGTCTGTGCTTGAGGGTAAGGGTGTGTTCCTCAAGAAAATCGGTAAGCACGTTGTGCCCAAGGCAGGTTTCAATGTGATTGCAACTGCAAACACCAAGGGCAAGGGTTCTGATGATGGTCGTTTCATCGGCACCAATGTTCTTAACGAGGCATTCCTGGAACGATTCCCTATCACCTTTGAACAGGAGTATCCTACAGTCACTGTAGAGACTAAAATCTTGACTAAGGTAGCAGAATCACTTAATATTCCTATGATTGGTGAGCATACTGATTTTATCAAACACCTTTGCACCTGGTCTGAGATTATTCGTAAGACCTTTAACGATGGTGGTATTGATGAAGTCATCAGCACTCGTCGTCTGGTTCATATCATCAAGGCATATTCTATCTTCGGTAAGAAGGACAAAGCAATCAAGGTTTGTTTGAATCGTTTTGATGACGAAACCAAAGCAACCTTTGTTGAGTTGTATGACAAGATTGATGCTGAATTTAAGCAAACCGAAACTCAGGAGGTGGGGTAAACCCCCCTTCCTGACTATATAAAAACGACCCTTCTACCCTTTTCTTCCTATGAGTTCCCTTTTCTTCGAGAAAGACGCAGATTCAATCTATGAGGAATATCAGGTTACTACTGAAAGTTCCAATGACCAGCAGCAAGAAGAAGAAGAATATAGAGAAGATAGAATGGAGCAAATGATTTCCAGACACGGTTATTGATGGAGGTCTTATGCTTGAAAAATTAGAAACTATTAAAGAAGAACAAATTAAGGATTTGAGGCAATTTGCTGAATATCTTGGAGTTGATTTTGAGGATTACTTAGAATTTCTGCACCCAGACGTAGATTTTGATGATTATGCAAGATGAGTGAAACTCAAGAAACACTTAATGATGGATACATTAGTCCTGATAGAATGTGGGCAGCAGTTCCTTATGGAAAAAAATACATTACCATTTATAACGGTGAACAAATTTGCCTTCATAATAATCTAGAGACTGCAAAAAAATTCATTCAGAGGAACAAAAAGAAACAAAAATGATTACCTTAATTTACAAAACTGAAGTTAAGGACGATTATGTAACTGTTGTTGCAGTAGTCGAAGATGCACAGTTAGTATATGCTGGAAGTTATATTGATCCTCCAGAATATGGTCCAGCAATTTGTGAAGCAGGTTTTTATTTGGGTGAAGATGAAGTTCTTCCTGAAGATGAAGATGAATTGATTGATTATCTTAATGGTTTAGATTTGGATTGGAATGTAGTTTCGGATGATTATTAAGAAATATCAAGATTAAATATTAATAGAACTGGAGCAAATCAATGGTTGTATTACTTTCCACAACCATAATATCCTGCACTCAAGCAATTAATCTAATCAATAGAGTTTCTTCTGTTATGGGTCTTACTGACTCACAAAAGAAAGAAATAATAACAGAAATAAGAAAAGTAGTTCCATCTTGCCCAGTTATAATAACTAAAAAGGAGAAATAATATGGATAAACCATATTTTGTGTATGATGCAGAATCAAAACAAGACAAATGGAACCGAGGATTGGATTTGTTTATTGAGAGTGTACACAAACCAGATAGTGAATTGAGACAACAAGCACATGAGCAAAAGTGCTTTCATGAATTGATGGATGTCCGTGAAAATGTTTTAGAATATCTAAAAACTTTGAGATGGAACTGATGGACTCTTATTATTTTTGGTTATTGATTTTTGTTGTGGCAGCATACTTTATCGTAACAGATAATAGTATTGCTGCTGCTTTTTATTATATTTTTAGATTAGCAACAGCATATTTACAAAGAAAGTGGTGGTGGATGACTCATAATCCAGCAAATCCAATTGTTAAATATTTTATGTGGCGTCGTTCCATGAAACTTGCCAAAGAACTAGAGAAAGTATTTTCATCCAAAGACTTGACTAACTAATTAAGTGTGGTAAAATTTAGGTTGAATTTTTAAACCAATATGGAAAAAGAAAGTCAAGTATTTTGGGGTCTAGATGCCAGTAAAATTGAAACAATCGAAGATGTAAGAAATATTCTTGGTGCAATGGATCTTTATATCCGTGAAGATTTGCCAGATTTTGACACAGTTAAGCATCTCTTTACAAAGCAACAAATGGTCCTAGAAAAACAGTAAAATTAATTTGTTCCCATTGTTACAATATCATGAAAAACTATAAACCATATTCTCCTGAATGGAACAGGAGAAGATATCTAGCAGAGTCTATTCAGAGTTACTTTGATTCTGACTACTCTTTAGATGTTGTTTTGGATGATATTGTTGATATATTGCAAGATAAAATTGACTATCACAAAAGCACTGCGGAAAAGTTTCAAGAAGTTCTTGATGGGTTGAAATCCCTTCCTTACTAATAAATACTACTACATCTGGAGGATAGTATGCTCTCCACACAATATCGTCTTCGATTGGAAGCAATATGTAATAAAATTGCTTTACATGAGGAAGTAAGTTTAGAAGACATGATATGGGCAGAAAAACTTGCAAAGTCAAATAGGTCTGCTGCTACAATCTTACGTCAAGCAAGAAGGAAAGCAGAAAACCCAGACATGCAAGATGGTGATATGGATGATTTTCTAAATCAACTTGATATTGGTGGATTTGGGAATGAAAGATTTGGCAAAAAGGGATTTGATAGTGTTGATGATATGATAGATTGGTGGACAGAAGATAAACCAGATGATTGGAGGCAGAGGGACTGATGCAAGCAGTTTTATATACTGATGGCAATCAAGAATGTGAACGCATTCGAATGTTGCTAAAAAGTCTTGGTGGTGAATATCTAGAATATGAACTTGGTGTGGATTTTAGTGACAGACAGTTCCGTGCAGAGTTCGGAAAAGATGCTGAATATCCACAAATTACAATAAATCATGAACATATTGGAAGTTTAAAAGAAACATTACAGTATTTTAAACAAAGGAACATGATATGAATTACGAGGAATTTCTAGACCAACCAACTACCTTTATGGATGATATGGTAAAACTCATCAACATAAAGCATAAGTATAGGCTAGAATTTACTCAACAAGAAAAAGAAATAAACCAACATATTATGACATATGGGGAAGAAATGAAAATAAATGCATTGAGAACTCAATTTGAAAGATGTTATACTTGCTCTGATATTAACTCTATCAAGAAAGGAGATAAGGCAAAATTTATTGGGTGCTCAAAGGAGCAAATTGCATGGGGCAACTGTGATGATACTTCTCACCTTATTTTAGATTATATCTATACTGTTGATGAAGTGGAAGTACGTTCGCAACACACTAAAATAAAATTAGTTGAAAAACAAGGAAGGTTTAATTCTGTTTGCTTCGAGTTCAATCCTTAAAGTGTCCACTCCCCTACCCACATTGGGGGGTTTTGTGCTATAATTAACGTATAAGATGACTCAGAAGATGCCTGCTCCCAAGAAACCCTCTGCTACCAAAAAATCTCCTGTCAAAAAAGTAACTAAAAAAACTTCTGACCCTTCTCTAAAAATTAGTGAAGAAGAAAAGAAAAAATTTCCTTATGAACTTTTTCCAGTAAAAGTCATGCATATGGATGGGAAAGAGAAAAAGGATTTAAAAACTTGTTACTTTACTAATGAAGTATATGCAAAAAAATATATCGATAGGTCTAATTTTAAAAAAAATGAATACTTATTTTTTGTGAAAGGTAAATGATATGGATGAAACTTTTTCTTTTGACTTTAAATCTTTTTGGTTTCAATTTCCTGGTTATTTAAAACTGAAACTACCTGAGGTAGTTATTGAAGAAGTTCAAGAAAGCATTGGAAAATTAGAAAGAAAAGAAATTGAAAATATTCCATATGAAGAGTATCTTGCTGGGCATGTTCATTCCGAGTTTGAATTGCCAATAACTAAACGTTTAAAGTATCTTGTCGAATCTTTAGCATATGAATATGATAAAATTTTTGATCAAGAACCACTTAATAAACAATTCACAAAGAAAGATAGTGATGCTGGAGTTGCATACGAACTGAAAACATTATGGATCAATTATGCAAAAAAGTATGATTTTAATCCAATTCATACTCACTCAGGTTTATATTCTTTTGTAATTTGGGTAAAAATACCATATGATTTAGAAGATGAATTTAAAAAATATAAAACAAAAAATAATTCAACTTCTTTATTTTCTTTTAATACAATGAACGCAATTGGAGATTTGCAACCACACAAACTTCATATTGATAAAAGTTGGGAGTGGACAATGGCATTCTTTCCAGCAAGACTTCCTCATTCAGTGAATCCATTCTATACTAGTGATGAGACAAGAATTTCAATATCAGGAAATGTATTTGGAGTAAAGAAATGACTGAAAAACAATTAATTGATGATGCTTTTTATGTCGAAGAAAAAAAGTATGGACTCTGGTATTCAACCGATAAAGAAGGTAACGGACTTATCACATCTCTCACTGAAGAGCAATGTGTATCAGCAACCCGTTTTTATCTTAAAGGACGGCAGGAAGGTTGGTCTGAGACCACAACTTATGAAGGCACGGTAGGCGGTAAATTATAAATGATTGATAATTTAAAAGATAAAAAGTATAAAATAATTAAAAATTTTATACCAAAACAAAAAGCAAAACTGTTAGGAAAAGAATTTATAAAATACTGTAATAATAATTCAGTACCAGGAGACACTCAAGTTGTTGATTCTCATGCTGTTTACAATTACATTCCATTTCTAGAACTTCTTACACAAAAAGTAAATGAAGTATCTGATTTAATTGGAGAAACTGTTTTACCAACATATTGCTACTCCAGAGTTTATCGGAACGGAAATATTTTAGAGAATCACATTGATAGACCATCATGCGAAATATCTCTAACAATACATTTATTTGGTGACTCTGACTGGCCAATTTATATTGGGGATGAAGAAAAGGAATATATTATATTAAAACCTGGTGATGCAGTTCTTTATCTTGGAAATCAAATTCATCATGGCAGAGAAAAATTTGAAGGAAATGAATATGCCCAATGCTTTTTACATTATGTAAAAAGTAATGGTATTCATTCTGATAATTACTTTGATAATAAAAATACTTCAAAAATCTTGACTGAAAGTAATTATATTAAAGTATACAATAATATACTTTCTGATGAACTTTGTGATCTAATTATCAATGAATATGAAGACTTTGAATGGGAACCTGCTATCACTTCAGACCATTTAGTTAAAAGTGATGTAAGGAAGTGTAATAGAATAGGAATTTCTATCGGTGATAGTATATCTAAAAACCCTAAAACAAGAAAATATATTGATGATAAACTATTTTCTTGTGCATCAACTGCTATTAAAAGATATGCTTCAGATTTTCCTCATGTAGAAGTTGAGTGTGACACTGGCTACGATTTGTTGAGGTATGAGAAGGGTGATTTTTATATTGAACACATAGATTACTTCAAACTCACACCTAGAGTTGTTTCACTTTCATTTGCATTAAACGATGATTATGATGGTGGTGAATTTGGTTTCTTTGGTAGAAAACAAAAAATAAAATTAAAGAAAGGTGATGCAATTTTATTCCCATCAAATTTTATGTTTCCTCATGAGATTCTCCCTGTACAAAATGGCACAAGGTACTCTATAATTACATGGTTCAAATGATTTATTATTATGACTAGAACTTATACTCAAAAAGATGGCACCATCTGGGAATGGGAAGAAACTAAAGAAGTTGTAACGGCAATTGACACTTATTGGAAAACTGTAAAAGAAAATGAATCAAAAACCACTAACCCCTGAAGAAGTAACAAAGGCAGCAGAACAATTTTTCCCTCTGTTTGATGTTGTTCGTACTCGTATGCCTGAAGGGTCAACAACAGAAGACACCCTTAAAGTGATGGAAACTGTATGTACTCTTGCACAAAAACTTAGACTAGAAGAAGATAAACTAGACTTCGGGTTTAACAAAAAAAATGAATCAGAACATTCTTAGAGTTCTTGGAAGTATTCTACTTATTGTGGGGTACTTTTTTATTTTATATGTTTCAGTTTATTGGGGGTGTTGGATTCGACTCCTTGGTAACTTGGCAATGATTCCCTTTGCGATTAAAATCAGAACATGGGACATTGTTGTACTTGAAGCATTTTTCTCTGTAATTGACGCATCTAAAATCATTCAACTTTCATTATGAACATTTTTGTGACTTCACCTTTTCCTGCAGAGAGTGCTGTATGCCTTCCTGATAAGCACGTAGTTAAAATGCCTCTAGAGTGCTGTCAGATGCTCTCTATCGTGGCATCGGACAAGTGGGGGCACGGATATGGTCCCCTTTATAAAACAGACCATACTCCATATAAAACAGAGAAAGGTGCATTTCGCAATCATCCTTGCACTAAATGGGCTATGGAAAGTATTCATAATGCATATTGGTTAATTAAACATGGATTGAATCTTTGTGATGAGTACTCTCTTCGTTATAATAAAACTCATGCTTGTTACAAAACTTTAGTTGATTCCTATTATTTGTTCCCAAAGGGTAAAATAACTAGTGTAACACCGTTTGCGAGGGCAATGCCTGATGAGTATAAACTTGACACAAGCATTGACACTTTTACTGCTTACAAGATGTATATCTCATCCAAACCTTGGGTTGCATCTAATTATCTTCGTATGCCAGAGAGGAAACCAGAATGGATAGGTTGAAAGAATTTCCATATCATGTCTATGATCCAACTACCCCTTGGTATGAGTGGTTGATGTATTGTGAAATCTGTCATCAATTAGATGTCAAAGGTCAACCAAACTGGAATCGGTTTACACGATATAGACAATACCTAAAAGAGGTGGGAGTAATCTAATGTTTGACTTTTTGTATTCCAAGTTGAGGGTGGTCAATAGTCTTGGAAAATTATTAGACCAAAAACCATATGAAAAAGTGTCAGTAAATCTTTTCGATAATATTACTGGAGAAAAATATACAATCGTGGACTTGATTGTTGATTTGAATGAAAGAATCAAATCACTAGAAGAAAAATATAGTGGTGCCCTATTAGATATTAAAAGATTAGAACAAGAGAATATAGAACTCACTAACTCTTTGTATGAGATTGAAAACACACTTCAAGCACAAATAGATAATATACATCCAGTAGTGTATAATCTACAGGACTATACTATAAAGGAGAACAATGAAAATTTTTCTTGATACTGCCGAAGTTGATATGATTGGTCCAGCATATAATACTGGACTTGTTGATGGGGTGACAACAAACCCTACTTTGATTATGAGAAGTGGTCGTGACCCAATTGAAGTCATTAAAGAAATATCTACTACTTTTGTTTCACTTCAATCTATCTCTGCAGAAGTTGTTGCAGACACTGCTGAAGAGATGGTAGAGCAAGCACAAGCATTTAAGGGACTTTGGAACGTAACCATTAAAGTTCCATGTACCGTAGAGGGATTAAAGGCTTGCAGAGAATTAACCCAAAATGGATTTCATGTTAATGTGACTCTTATATTTTCTGTAGCACAAGCAATTCTTGCAGAAAAGGCAGGGGCAATGTACGTCTCTCCATTTGTTGGCAGATGGTTTGATAATTCTGTTGATGGAATAGAACTTATTTCTAATATTCGACAAGTTTATACTGGAAGTGGAGCATTTACTACTACTCAAATTCTTGGTGCATCAATCCGTGATGTAAGGCAAGTTGAGCTTGCTGCTAAATATGGTGCAGACATCGTAACTATTCCACCCACAGTTTTTTGGGCAATGTATAAAAACGTGATGACTGAAAAGGGACTAGAGCAGTTCCAAAAAGATTGGGAGAAAGCAAATGGTTTATGAGTCTTTAACTGAATTTGAACGGGCACTTGCTCGATTTGGTGATAAAGTTGATTTGCTTGTTGGATTAGAAATCAACGATAAGATTTCACCAGAGGAAGCATACCAACAAATTAAGAGTATGATGAAAGAACTTAAAAAACTAAGAAAGAGGGAAAAAGATGAGTGGACAACCACTGACAAGAACTTGCCCAAGTTGCAAGGAAACAAAGAGTCTGACTGATAAAAATTTTAAAGTTATTGATGAGTCACTTGGTATAATAGAAAGTTATTGTACCAAGTGTATGAAAGTAATCAATAAAAGAATTGAGGAAATTAATAATAGGAAATAATAATGACAGATAACGTAGAAATTAAACTTGATACTTTAAAAATCGAAAGAAATCCTGACGGTTCTTTTAGTCTCATCTGGGACCCAGAAGACCCAAATTGGTCTTGGTTAAATGGGTTGACATCCGAGCAAGTTCAGGTTATTGTGGAACAAGCACTGGATGACTACCTGGAAAAAAATGGACTACAATAAGTATTCTCTTGACCAACTTGAGAAATGGGTTAGCAATGCTGTAGATGCCACAGAGATTTCACCAAAGGAAATTTACGATACAATCTATAATGTTGTCTCAGAGCAATATGATTACTTTAAACGTCATTCAAATCGTTGCCATGAACTGATGGTGATGTTGAATGGTCCTAGTGAGATTGAATTTGATACAACTTTGGATGAGAATGATGCAACTCCAAAAGTTTGCGATAAAGATGATAAATCCCCAGAGTGCCAAAAAGCATGGACTTCTTTTTGGGAAGAGTATTACTATCCAGAAGAACATAAAGAACCGAAGGTAGAGGATATTATGCCACCTTGGGGACATAGTGATATGGAGGCACTTCGTTACACTGAAGAAGAGATGAACGCAATGTGCGATAAAGCAGCATCAGACAATGAAAAGGAAAAGTGCCGTGAATACAATCTGCGTGAGGCAGAATACTATAACAAACGTGCAGAACTTGATTTAAATCCTGGTCCTCATAAAAGTTATATCGGTTGGAACACTGTAAGTGAATCTCAATTCAATGAAATGTTTCCAAATCGAGAAAAATTTAAAAATGAAATTTCAAGAAATGACTCAAATCGTTTGAAGTATGAGGAGGGATGGATTTATGAGTCTCCCGATGGTGGTAAGACTGTGACCAAACGTAAAGTTGGTTCTTTGGAGAAGACCATCGTAAAAGCAGATGGTTACTCTACATCTGAGAAACCAAAGAAGTGGGTTTTACCAGTTCAGCAATCAGTTATTGACGGAACTGATGATTATTATGTAAATTTTCCAGATGACCTTCTAGAAGCAGCAAACTTGAAACAAGGTGACCAGGTAGAATGGGTTGATAACCACAATGGAACTTGGACAATCAAGAAAGTTATAAAAACTATTTCAATAGATGAGTGCTGATGAATACTCTTCAATTTCTTGCACCTATTCTTGGTGGTCTTTGTATTAACAATTTTATGGAAAAACAAGGTGAGTTTTGTAATTTTAGACAAGAACCACCTCCTGTAGTAAGATATTATGAACCTGGAAAATCCTGTTATAAAAATGGGATTTTCTATGAAAAATGTGAAAATAGTCCCGAGGTTAAGTATTAATGGCACTTTCAGAATCAGTTGAAACTAGTCTTAAAGAAGCAGAAGCATCACTGCGTAATGCTCTTGCATATGCAGCACGTCAAGAACGTCCCATGGTTTGTAGTGTACTTGCTGATATGATTTCTCGTATCGAAACTCTTCAAAGCACTGATGCAATTCTGGATAAATTGGAAAATCGCAAAAAAGGAGATTCTGGATTCTTTGGAACAATGTTTGGAGAATAATGACTGAAAATAAACCTAATGAGTTTGGTAAAGCACTTCAAGAATGGTGGGATTCTGATGCATGTAAGCAACTTCAGAAAGAGAACAAGGAAGCAAAAGAACGTGCGGTAGGAAAGTATTTTATGCTTTCTGAAGAGGAAAAAGTTGACATGGTTCAAGCAATATGCTATATCATGTGTAAATCCGAACAGAAAGGAACCTCTCATAGAGGTCTCATGGATGACCTAGGAATCTATCCTGTTGGTTTTTGGGTTGATAATCTAATGGATGTTCATAATGCCCTTTGGTCTTATTATCATGATAAGAAGCAAGAGGAAGAACTACAAAAAGATATTGAAACGTTGCAAAACTTTACAGAAACCTGAAAACACTATTAAGAAACGGGAATATCACGTATAACTATGTTAGGATGTTCTCACATACTTAGGGAGGTCACCTATGAGCATTACTGACGAAGAGTGGAATGAACTTAATGCACTCAAACGTGCAATCAACCTTAATCCCGCATCCGTTCATTGGGATAAAATGGAAAAGTTTACTGAACTCTTGGTTAAGTCATGGTCTGTGGAATCTGTGGAATCCTCACAAGTAAATGCAATTCAAAATGAGCACATCAATAGCAGAACTAAGTAGTAAAATTCTAGAACTACAATCTAGAATTTTAGTTTTAGAAGAAAACACTCTTATTCTTCAGATGCAATTGGACTTGACCCAAAATACCATAGACTCGGTTTTTGACCTCTGATAAATACTCAGAGGTCTTTTAGTATCCAAATGCTTGACGAGGCAAAGAAAAGAGAGAAAGTTGCCAATGCTTTTTTAGCAGCAACGATGGCAGCATCTGCAGCACAATCACCAAAGGACTTCGTAAGAACAGGACATATTGAATCTCCTGGAACTGCTTTGATGCAAATGTGGGCAAAGAAGAGAGGTGAGGCAGAAAGAAACTTAGACCACGGAAGAGTATCACACGCTGCTCGTAATCGTAAGAAAAAGTCAGTAGAAGAATCTAAAGAACATACAATGAAGGAAGTTGAGACTAAACTTCCAAAGGGACATAAACTTAAGAATGAGAGGAAGGGTAAGGGAGACCATGTTTTCTTTGATGTAGTTGATGACAAAGGAAATGCAATTCAAACTCCTGTTCCTGTTGGTGGTGCAAAAAAAGGAAAGAATAAGTATTCTTCTTCATTGAAGGGAACAGCAACTAACGCAGGAAATTTCATCAAGAAAGTTCATCAAGCAATTGATGATGTTCAAGCAGAAAAAGATGAACCATCAACTGCTGATAGAATGAGTGCAGCAGTTAAAAAACGCATTTCTGATATGTCTGCAAAGGATAAATATAAAAAAGCATCATCAGTCTTAAGAAAAATGAAAAGAAAAACATTTGAAGAATTTTTCGCAGAAGCATATCTCGTTGAGATGCGTAAGGAAGATAAAGTTGCGGGAAAGGAAAAGACTCCTCTTCATACAATTATTAAGTCTGCAAGAGTTGAGAGACAACCAGAAGGTAGTGGTACTAAGTGGAAAGTCCAAAAGTCTGAGAGAAAGACAGTTTCTAAAGGTGCTACATTGGGAAGATATAAGCAGGGAATGATTGATAAAGAAACCAATCCTTATGGTTCAAGATATGAGGTTGCTGGAACATATAAGCGACACGCACATGGTGGTGGTGGATATGGTGCAGAAGCACCTGGAGTAAAGAGAGGTGTGAAGAAAGTTCCTGGTGAAAAGAAAGGAAGACAATTCAGTGATGGTCCATCCCCAGCAGAAAAAGTTGCATCAAAGAAAGCAAGAAGAGCACGTTCAATGGGTGGTGGTTATTGATGAAAACCTATCAAGAATTTATTTCTGAAGCAAAGAAGTGCTGGCCTGGTTATAAGAAGAAAGGCACTCAAAAACTCTTTGGAAAGACATATAATCGTTGTGTGAAAGAAGGAAAGGTTGATTGGGACAATCCCAAGAAACCACTTCAATCTGGTTTAACCCCAAGAGAAAAGAATAGAGCAAAGAGAATTTCTCTTGGTGTGGAAAATCCAAATAAAGCTTCATTTGGTGGAAAGTCTTGGGATTTGAGTGATAGGGATTATGAGAGATATGGGAAGTTAAAGACCGCACACGATGATGAAAAGGGAAAGAAAACACCCAGAGGAAAGAGACACGAATTTGGTCTGTTTAAAGTTGGTTCTCTAACAAGTGTTGCTCCAAAGGGTGAAATAAGAAGGCAACAAAAGGACCATAAAAATATAAAGACGAAACTTAACTCAAAACTTTATAAAAATGATGAAAGGCAAAAAGTCTATCATCAAAATGATTTGAAAGAACCAAAGGAAGAGTTTGAATTTGATTTATATGATTATGAACTTGATGAAAGTTCAACTGGTGAGAGAAGTGGTAGAAGAACCAGAGGTAAGTTGACACTTGCTCGTGGTCGTGGTGCTGATATGAGTAAGAGTGAAAGAACCACTGCTGCTGTCGCAAAAAAAGCAGGACTTAAAGGAACTGGTAAGTATTCCACTAAAGACTTAAGAAAGAAGTCTCGTGATTATACAACTTATGATAGTGAAGATGATTTAGATGATATTGGCAGCACCGAGCAGGACCATTTCATCCGCACATATTCTTCTGCAAGAAAAGCAGCAAAGGGTGAGCAACTCATCAAGAAATATAAACCAGCAGGAAGAACTGCAACTGGAATGACTAAACTCAAGACTGCACCTTCAAGTGAAAGTGTAAGAAGAGTGAAGGACTTGAAAAAGAATATGACAAAGGCAGGTGCTGATAAACGTGGAAGAGTTCATACTGTAGATATTATGCATCGTGATAGTGGTGTGGTTAAGGGAGACCCAGATAAGCAAATGGAAAGAGGCAGAAACTTTATTGCTGCTGTGAAGGATACTCCAAATCAACTCAAGAGAGCAGGTGCCAAAAAAGGTGAAGCAGTGACGGGTAGACCTTCTGCAGTAATGCCTAGTGAAGATAAGAAGACTGGTGAAGCAAAGAGAGCAAAACTTTATAAGAAAGCATTCGGCAAAAGAAGCACTGAAAGGTCCGCAAAAACTGGATTGATGGTCGGAAAAGCAGACTGAGACAATCCTTGAACTGTCTCCGAGACCCCGCAAAGGGTCTTTTTTTGTGCTATACTACTTGAAACACACGAATCCTATGGAACTTACAGTTGTAGCAATCAAACGTGAAGATGGTCTGTATCACTTTGACCATCCTCATAATGATACAGTTGAAGAACTTTTGATGAATGGAACTGAAGAAGCAATTGATGAGCATTGCTACTTCAAGACTGGAAAGTATCCGATTGAAGGTGATGAAGTTGAGATTTCCCTTTTCCTTGAAGAACCTGCTGATTATGATACTCTTCTGGTAAAAGAAGTATCTGATGAAGAAGGCACGACTTATACTGATACAACGATGTGTATTCCTGTTTGGTTGTGCCCTTGGTTGCAGGGATTCTTTGGTGAAGTTCCCGATGAGATTTATATCAAGGTGCGTCCAATTAACAAAGGTCTTGAGAGTTTCGTTGCTGCTACTGGTATGAGAGGGATGCTCAATAAATAAAAGTAAAAAATGAAAACCTTTCAACAGTTTATTGAAGAATCTTGGTCTGCAAAATATAAGGAGTCAATAGACTGCAATAATCCAAAGGGGTTTTCTCAACGTGCCCATTGTCAAGGAAGAAAAAAGAAAAAGATATTAGAACATTGCGGTTGCATAGACAACGCAGTTGATGAACTTGAAAGTGGATTAGAAAAGTTAAATGACACATCTTACGACTCAATTGATAAATTGATGCGTAAGATTATGAAAAAGCATGATTTGACTGCAAAAGAATTGCATAATGCTTTTGTTGATACGCATGGTAAAATACCTGATGAGTGGATAAAAGAAAAAAATAAAGTAGAAGAGGAATTTAAACAGATGCCTGGTCAGTTGATGAACAAGCAAATGATGAAATTGCAGAAGAGTCAGTCTGATTTAAGAAAGGGAAGACAAACAAAAAAGAAAAGAGATAGAGAAACTAAATACGATATGCAAATGAAATCCATTCAATTAGCAGGAAAACAAGATTATAATGAAAAGGGTGAATCTTATGGTAAGTTCTGGGAAGACCCATTAAAGACTGGAAAGATTAGGAATCATAGATTTAGATAAATAAAAGAAAAAAGTAGTAAAATGAAACCAACACCAAGAGAAGCAAAAAAAATTCATGAGCACTACGAGAAAGTAGTTGACCATCTTATTTCTGAAGGATATACAGAAAACAAAGAGGGTGCCAATAGAATCATTGAAGGTATGAGTGACTCTTGGTATAATCTCATTGTTGGAGAGTGATAATGGACTCCAAAGATATTCGTAATATTTACGAAGCATACTCTGATGTAAGAAACAGAGACATAAATGCTAGAGGTGGTTTTGACCCAAGATTTGATAGAAAACCAAAACCAACAACTGGGGGAACTGTAAGAACTCCTGGTGGTCCAGTTAGCACTCCAGGCGGACCTGTAAAAACCCCAACTTCAGGACCAGTAGCACAAGCACCAAAACCAAGTGGTGGTTTACTTGGAACATTGGATAAAGCTGCTAGAGATACTGCAGGTAAAGTTGGTGAAGTAATTGGTAGAGAAAAGGCAAAAAGTGTTCCTGGTGCAAATCTTCCCATTCTTGGTGATGTGATTAAAAATGAAGGTGGAAGAAGAGGAAGAAACCAAGGACAACAAATGTATGATAAAGCAAAGGAGACTGTTGGTGGTCTTCTGAAGCAGGACTATGACTACGATGAATATGGATATGAAATTCAAGAATCTCACTTTGAAGTAGGTGATGAAGTAGTGTGCAAAAAGAGTGGAATGACTGGTGAAGTTGTAAAAGTAGATAAAGAAGAAAAAGGTAAATATTACACTGTAAAACGTGAAGATGGTAAAAAAGTAAAGTATGCTCCAGATGAATTAAAACTTGAAGATGAAGATGAAGGTGCAAGTAAAGAATCAGAAAATAAATTCCATGAAAAATTAGATAAATTGGTTCACAAAACTTTTGGTAAGAGACCAGAAGAACCAGAAGAAAAGAAAATGAAAGAAGAATATGACATTTTTGATATAATTCTTGAGTATTTGGTTGCAGAGGGTTATGCAGATACTAATCAGAATGCTTTAGTTATTATGGCAAATATGAGTGAAGAATGGAAAGAAACTATTCTTGAGGCAGAAGTTCTTGCAATGAAAGGTGGTGTTCCTGGTTCAGTAAGAGTTAGACCAGCATTAAGTATTCCTGGAACTAATATTGGTGTTGGACCAAATAAACCAGTTCCTGGAACTTTTACAACCACAACTCCAGAGCAAAGAGCAAAAATTAAATCTGGTGATACCCACATTGACCGTGGTGTAGGTGGTATGCAACCAAGACAAGGTGCAGGACCAACTCAAGGTGAAAGAAGAAGATACAATTCTCAAGTATCTCAAAGTAGAACCCCTGGAAAAACAATGCCCATGTGAGGACACCTGGGCAAGTGTCCACAAAACTTGCCAGGCACCCCCACCTGTGGTATGATTACTAGGTAATCGAGAGAGGAAACGACCCAATGAACTTCATCGAGTTCACTCAATCATCCGCAATCTCCAAGGTTGCTTTTGACCATGATAATGGTGAAATTGGTGTTGCTTTTACTGCTAATCCTGAGAAGTTCTATTTCTTTGAGTGTGATGACATTGATGGGTTTGTGAATAAACTTCAGGAAACTGTTAATGCTAATGAAAGTCTTGGACGTTTTATTTCCGATTTGAGGAAAGACGGCACGTTGATTGCCGTCTGACCAACTTGGGACTGTCGCCTATTGGTTAAGGCCCACTGCTTATAACGGTGTGAACAGAGTTCAATTCTCTGCAGTCCTACCAAACAATACAAATGGGAGCGTGGCGGAATCGGTAGACGCACCTGACTTAAAATCAGTTGGGCATTTGCTCGTGGGAGTTCAAGTCTCCCCGTTCCTACTTACCCGAAAGGGTCTTTTTTATGCAAACTTATGATTACCACTGAAGAGTTCAAGCAAATCTGCGAAAACCAAATTGACTGGAACCGAGTCTTTGGTGCTTTTAACGATGTTTCTTCTGACCCTGGACTGAAGAGCAATGCTGATAATTTCTTCCGTTCAAAGGCATTTGAACTTGCTATTTGCTGCTTCTCTCCATTCAAGTATGTGGATGAGGATGGTGTAGATTTCCATATGGATTACAATGGAGAAACTATCCGAATCGAACAAAAAGCACTTAAAGGTTTCTTCTATGGTAATGGTAAGTGCAAACAAGTAAAAATGAAGAATTACCGAGGAGATGTAAGTGAAGCAGCATTTAATCGGTTTAAGACAGAAGATAAGTTTGACTTTGTAATGATTATTGATTATCAGAATTATAAGGTTGCGATTGCTTCCCGTGAAACAGCACAAGATTGTTATGTAAGTAAGGGTGATGGGGTAATGTCAATGTTTACTCCTGATGTTCTGACTATTCTGAATATTGACCCGAGTACATTTACATTTCCTTCATCTAATGTTAGACTGTCTGATAAAATGAATCAGACAATCGTAGACTGGATTACCAACCGATGAAGCAATTCCCACTAAAAACCTGTCTCCGTTATCCAGGAGGAAAGAGTAAAGCACTCAAAACTCTTGCTCCTTGGTTTCCTAGTGACTTCAATGAGTTTAGAGAACCCTTCTTGGGTGGTGGAAGCATTTCTTTAATGATTTCTCAAAATTACCCAAAAGTTCCTATTTGGGTAAACGATAAGTATTTTTATCTCTATAACTTCTGGGTTCAACTCCGAGATAATGGTCAAGCATTATCCGAAAGGTTGAGAGCAATCAAAGAAGAAGTGAATGGAGATGATGAAGCACATAAAGACTTGTTCAATCGGTATCAGAGTGATATTGAAACTCTGGAACCTTTTGAGCAAGCAGTTGCTTTTTTTATTCTGAATAAGTGTTCTTATTCTGGTTTGACTGAGAACTCTACTTTTTCAGTCCAAGCATCACGTTCCAACTTTTCTTTGGTTGGAATTGATAAACTTCCAAAGTATTCTTATATCATTAAGAATTGGAAGATTACTAACATTGATTATGCAGAGGTAATGAATGCTCCTGGTGAGGAAGTATTTGTATTTCTTGACCCTCCTTATGATATTAAAGATTTCCTGTATGGAACAGGAAGAAAACTCCACTCATCATTCTCTCACGAAAGATTTGCAGATGATGTTGATAAATGCCCACATCGTTTTATGATTACTTACAATCTAAATGATTGGTTGTTGAATCGTTATAAAGAGTATAATCTCAATGAATGGAAACTTAGATACTCTATGGTTCACCGTGGAGAAAAGGGCACACAAGACAATGTGAAGACAGAACTATTGATTACCAATTATGATTTGCCAGAAGTAACGATAGAGTAATAATATGGACCATACTATTGTTGACCTTTTTGCTAGACCAATTATAAAAACAAAGATAAACATTGATGGTATAATTGATATTTTTAATCAAGTTGTTAAATCAAACGGAAAAAATAACATAACTCAAAATTCTCGTGAAGGATTATTGCATTATCACAATGATTCAAATGTTTTTGAGATATATGATGAATTAAAAGAGTTTGGTAATGAACTTCATAAAACTGCAAATTTTGTATATCAGAATATTCTGAATCATCAAAATACAGTATCAATTACTAATGCCTGGTTTAATGAATGTGGAGTGGGTGGATACCAGTTCATGCACAATCATTGTAATGCAGTTTTGTGTGGAACTTTATATTTGATTGCAGACAAAAATACTTGTATTGATTTTCAGAGTCCATTTGGGTTATCAGAAACTTCATCTACAATATTTGATAAACCAAGTCATAGACAAAATGAATTTGGTTACTATTATCACTCTGATATGACAACATTTAATGTTGTTCAGGGGGATTGTTTATTCTGGCAAAGTTATATAAAACATGGTTATCCACCAAATAAAACTCCAAATCGTTTGAGTTTAAGTTTTAATTTAATGCCAGATAAAGTTAATAGTTATTATAGAATATAAATAAATCATAACCGAATTCACTATAATAATGGATTATCAGGACCTTAAAAATCTTTCCCAACTAAGCAGACAAGTTTTGTCGGAATCAACACAAGGACAAGAATCCTTTATGGACAGATGGCCTTACAATGCCCCATACCTCGAAGAAGAGAGAGCACCTGGAGTAAAACCATATCGTCCAGGTCCAACTCAAGCAGAAGTTAGAGCAGACGCAAAAAAAGCAGCAAAGAAAAAGTTAGAATCTGCTAAAGGACAAAAAGGTTATGGTCCTGAAGAGAAGTTCAAGGATTGGAAGGACAGAGCAACCCCAGGTTCAACACTCAAGAGAAAGGGTGGAGAAGAAGAGACTGTTTCTCAAAGAATGGATAGAGAAAAGCCTTATGGCAAGAGAATGACTGGTCAAATGGCAAGAGAGTATGGTAGCCGTCATGCTGCTGAAGTTACTCGTGTTGTAAAAGGTGCTGGTGAACCACAAGCAGTTACCTATCCAAGAAAGGGTAGAGAAGAAGCAAAACCAAAGAAACTTTCTAGAGAAATCATCCGTAAGGAAAATTTTGACCTTTATGATTTACTCCTTCATCACCTAATGACTGAAGGATTTGCAGAGACCCCAGAAGCAGCAGTAGCAATCATGGCAAACATGAGTGAAGCATGGGCAGACAGTATTGTTGACCACTACATCGAAGGTTGACTTTTTTCTAAAAACCTGGTATAAATAAACCATACAACATAAAAACAATGACTAACCTTCATACACAACCAAAGAGTGATTATCGTCCCATTACCTGCTGGTTTATGGGAGAATCCCTCTTGGTTGCGAATATGGTAAGTCAAAGTTAAAAGAACAAACCATACAAGCAATCAAGAGGGGGAATCCAAAAGGTTCTCCCTCTTTTTTTATGCCTTGTGCCACTTGTTCAACTGGTCGTATCATTTACCGTTGGGGTCCAAACCCTGGTATATTACTTGAGTCGGTGGGGGAACGAGACCCCAAACTGCCAAGTCCACTTTCGGAACTGGCACAAACCACTCTCCCCGCAACGGGTTTGGTGGTATTCTTAAAGGGTGGTTGAGAGACCACCAGCACCTTGACAACCGAATAATTACCACATTATATGGGTCTGTAACTCAATGGTAGAGTAACGGGCTTTTAACCTGGAAGTTGTGGGTTCGAGCCCCACCAGACCCATTGCCGTGGTTCAAAATCTATGATGGAATCCAGTGGGGCATCTATCAAACGGTTTTGATTTAGATTCACAACCACACGGCATATTTGGGAGGATTTCCGAGTGGCTAAAGGAATCTGACTGTAAATCAGACGGCTCTGCCTTCGCAGGTTCGAATCCTGCTCCTCCCACCTTGACCTTGTAACTCAGTGGTTAGAGTGCTACCCTGTCACGGTAGAAGTCGTGGGTTCAAATCCCATCAGGGTCGTTGAGAGTCAGTATTCTAACTCTCACGCATTTCTTAGAGTTTGCCAGTATGTAGAGAAATGTTGTAGGTACAACTGGAATTGGGGAGGGATTTCTGCCCGATGATTTCAAATCATCACTTTGTGGGATACCCCTCCCATCATGGTCCCATCGTCTAGAGGCCAAGGACAACACTCTTTCACAGTGTAGACACGGGTTCGAATCCCGTTGGGACTACCTTGGGAACATAGCTCCAACTGGTAGAGCACAGGGCTGAAGACCTTGGTGTTGTCGGTTCAAATCCGACTGTTCCCATTGGGTTGCTGCCCGATATGAGAAACACTCCTGTATTTCTAGGATACGGTAGGGTGAAAAGTCGGAATTACCCCTGCCACTTCTCTTGTGGACGGAAATTGGGGAAAGGAAAAGGGAAGAGACAGCAACCCACCTTGGAACCGTAGCTCAGTGGTAGAGCACTCGGCTGATAACCGAGCGGTCACAAGTTCAAATCTTGTCGGTTCCATTGGAAGTGTGGCAGAGAGGTCTAATGCAGTGGATTGCTAATCCGCCGATGTTCTTTAAGGGCATCCGTTGGTTCGAATCCAACCACTTCCGTAGGACTCCAGCAAGGTGCTTGCTAGGATATAAAAGACTGACGCCTCCCTCTTCAGAAAGAGTAACCAGCAGGTCAGCGTCCACTTTGGCAGTGTAGTTCAGTGGTAGAACAAGAGATTCATACCCTCTATGTCGGTAGTTCAATTCTACCCACTGCCTTGTGTCGTTAGCCTAGTGGTTAAGGCAGTAGTTTGTGGAACTACCTAGATGGGTTCAATTCCCATACGACACCCCGCCCTTATAGCTCAGTGGTAGAGCAACTCACTAGTAATGAGTAGGTCGTTGGTTCAAATCCGACTGAGGGCTCTCAACTATCTGGAATTTCCAGATAGTTCATA
>JACCEC010136981.1_pt1 | contig 20468 bp, 16 predicted proteins | sample 7450121 | NCBI WGS metagenome assembly JACCEC01 (sample SAMN15323455, study PRJNA562643) | freshwater metagenome | isolation source: river surface water | place: USA:Blue River Watershed | collected 2017-08-18 | reverse complement strand
GGAATTCACCAGACTAACAAGTTTCACGATGCGCTTCACTCGGGTCAGATCGCCGTCGCAGGCGGCGCTCAGCGTCGCCATCAGGTCAATGGCTACCGCGCGTGCCGCCTCTCTGCCCTGTTCGGTCGTCATGTCCTTACCCAGCTTACCGACCCACGGCTGCCCCGCCTTCTTGGCAATGTGGCCTGAGACATACAGCGTATGGCCGCTGCGCACATACATCACATAGGCAGCCGCGGGCGACGCAGCCTTGGGCAGGGTGATATTCAGGTCAAGCAATCGTTGAGCAATGCTGATGGTCATGATGAAAGCGCTCCGGCAGGAAAGAAGCTTGAAATTTTACCTGACGCCCCCTTGAAAACCCCGGGATGGTCGCCATATGCCCGACAATCATGTAAATTTTTTATTAACAGAGGACATCATGGGTGCTTCCGACAAACAAGTGATGGGGTTTCAGGCCGAGGTCAAGCAGCTGCTGCAGCTGATGATTCACTCACTGTACTCCAACAAGGAAATTTTTCTGCGCGAACTGATCTCGAATGCCTCTGATGCTGCCGACAAGCTGCGTTTCGAGGCCATCAACAATGCGTCACTATTTGAGAACGATAGCGAACTGACGATAGAGGTCGATTTCGATAAAGATGCCCGGACGGTCAGCATTACCGACAACGGCATCGGTCTGTCGCAGCAAGAAGCGATTGAACATCTGGGCACGATTGCCAAGTCCGGCACCAAAGAATTCTTTTCCAAACTTTCCGGCGATCAGCAAAAAGATGCCGCATTGATCGGTCAATTCGGCGTCGGCTTTTACTCCGGCTTCATCGTCGCCGACAAGATCACTGTGGAATCGCGTCGCGCCGGCCTGCCCGCCGATCAGGGTGTGAAATGGGAATCAGCGGGTGAAGGCGAATTCAGTGTCGAAGCCATCAACAAACCGCAGCGAGGCACTCGTATCACGCTGCATCTGCGCGAAGGCGAAGATGAATTCCTTTCTGCATGGCAGCTGCGTTCCGTCATCCGCAAATACTCGGATCATATTTCTCTGCCCATCAAAATGCGTAAGGAAGAATGGGACGAAGAAAAGAAAACAATGGTCGTACGCGACGAGCTGGAAACCGTCAATCAGGCCAGCGCACTCTGGACACGCAGCAAATCAGACATCACCGACGAGCAATACACCGAGTTCTACAAGCATGTGTCGCATGATTTCCAGGAACCGCTGACCTGGACTCACAATCGCGTCGAGGGCCGCAGCGAATACACCCAGCTGCTGTACATTCCTGCGCATGCGCCTTTCGATCTGTGGGACCGCAATAAGCGAGGTGGCATCAAGCTGTATGTGAAACGCGTGTTCATCATGGACGACGCGGAACAGCTGATGCCGATCTATCTGCGCTTCGTGAAAGGCGTGATTGACTCTGCCGATCTGCCGCTGAATGTATCGCGCGAGATCCTGCAAGAGTCACGTGACGTGAAAGTCATCCGTGAAGGTTCGACCAAACGCGTGCTGGGCATGCTGGAAGAACTCGCGAATGCGGATGAGCAGGAAAAGAAAGATAAGTATGCGAGCTTCTGGAAAGAATTTGGTCAGGTACTCAAAGAAGGCATAGGCGAGGACAGCGCGAACAAGGATCGCATCGCGAAGCTGCTGCGCTTTGCCAGCACCCACCAGGACAGCGATGCTCAGAATGTCGCCTTCGCCGACTACGTGTCGCGCATGAAGGAAGGGCAGGACAAGATTTATTATGTGACTGCTGACAGCTGGGCCGCCGCAAAGAATAGTCCGCATCTTGAGATCTTCCGCAAGAAAGGTGTGGAAGTTCTGCTGATGACCGATCGCGTTGATGAATGGATGCTGTCTTTCCTGACGGAATTTGACGGCAAGCAGCTGGTGTCTGTCGCGAAAGGCGATCTCGATCTGGGCAAACTGGAAGACGAAGCAGAGAAAAAACAGAAGGAAGAAACCGAGAGCGAATACAAGGAACTGGTCGAAAAAATGCAGGCATCGCTGAAGGAAAAGGCCAAGGAAGTACGCATCACCTTCCGCCTGACCGATTCACCTGCCTGTCTGGTCGCCGGTGAGCATGAGCTGTCGGGTAACCTGCTGCGAATGCTGAAAGCCTCCGGACAATCAGCGCCAGACGTCAAGCCTATCCTCGAAATCAATCCTCACCATCCGCTGGTACAACGACTGAAGTACGAGGAAGCGAAATTCGACGACTGGAGCAGCCTGTTATTTGATCAGGCAATGCTGGCCGAAGGCGGTCAGCTGGCCGATCCGGCTGGATTTGTGAAGAAACTGAATGACATGCTGCTGGGCATGGCACTCAAATAAAACATTCATTTATTAGAAGCTCTCACAAATGAGCATTGCCTGGTTGGGGGGTCGTTGGCAAGGCGACCTCAACGCAGACACTGGCATTTTGTGAGCGCTTCTTAGTCCATCAGGGAAGCCGCTGCATGAGCAAGGTCACGATCTATCACAATCCCCAATGCGGCACTTCCCGGAATACGCTGGCATTAATCCGCAATTCGGGTATAGAGCCAGAGGTCATCGAGTATCTCAAGACACCACCGTCGAGAGAGACCCTGAAAGAAATCGCACAGGCGACCGGAGCGCCGCTGCGCGAACTCATTCGCAGCAAGGAGCCTCCGTATCAGGAACTGGGACTGGATGACAACAGCAAATCGGACGAACAGCTGCTCGACGCGATGCTCGCGCATCCGGTGCTGATCAACCGGCCTATCGTAATCACCGAGATGGGTACACGACTTTGCCGACCCTCAGAACAGGTGCTCGATATCCTGCCCCAGCCGCAACGCGGGCCATTCACGAAAGAGGATGGTGAAGTCGTTATCGATGCGACGGGCAAACGCGTCAGATAGCTTATCTTCCGCCTGCCACGTCGAGCATCGTCCCCGTCACATAAGACGATTGCTCCGACATCAGCCACAACACCGCATCAGCCACTTCATCCGCGGTACCGCCGCGCTGCATCGGTACGCCGGCCTTTGCACGGTCCACTCGGCCAGGCTCGCCGGCGCTGGCATGGATGTCGGTGTAGATCAGTCCCGGGCGGATGGCATTCACGCGTATGCCTTCGGTAGCGACTTCCTTCGCCAGACCCAACGTCATCGAATCGACCGCGCCTTTCGCCGCCGCATAATCGATGAACTCATTGGGCGATCCCAGACGCGACGCAGCCGATGAAATATTCACGATGCTGCCGCCCTTGCCGCCGTATTTGGTCGACATGCGAAGCACTGCTTCTTTCGCGCACAGGAAAGTGCCGATCACATTCGCACCGAGTACACGGTTCCAGCGGCCGACATCCATCTGATCGAGTCGGGTCTGTTTCTCCAGCATCCCGGCATTGTTGACCAGCGCATCCAGCCGGCCCATCTGCTGATCCACCGTCTTGAACAAGCGCAGCACATCGGCCTCTACCGACACATCGGCCTGCACGGCCAGCGCCTTGCGACCCGTCGCGCGGATGTGCTGCGCGACTTCTTCGGCAGCTTTCACGTTACTCTGGTAGCTGAAGACGACGTCATAACCGTGTTTAGCGGCCAATACTGCAGTCGCGGCGCCGATGCCCCGGCTGCCGCCGGTTACGAGAACGACAGGATGCGTCATAGTTGGAGTCTCCCTGGTTGTTTTTATCGGTGAGCAGATTGATTCTAGCGCGTCTGAATGACCGTCCTACAATAAGCCAATGACTGAGCTGTCACCTTCCCTGTTGAGCGGTTTTCCACCCGCCATGCACGCCGAGGCCCGGCTGCTGGTTCTCGGCAGCTTCCCCGGTGCGGCCTCACTTGCTGCGGGCCAGTACTACGCACATCCGCGCAACCAGTTCTGGCGTTTGCTGTCGGCAGTGCTGAATGATGATCTGGTATCGCTGCCATATGCAGCACGGCTGGAGCGACTGTCGGCGCATCGCATCGGTCTATGGGACGTGATCGCCGCCTGCGAACGAGAGGGCAGCCTTGATTCGTCGATACGGCGAGCCCAAACGACGGATTTCTCTGTGCTGCAGCGGGGCTACCCCGCATTACGACGCATCGCTTTCAACGGCAAAACAGCTGGACGCTTCGCGCCGATGTTTGCACAGGCTGGCTTCGATACGCTGGTGCTACCCTCCTCTTCACCCGCCAATGCGCAGCTCTCTTTTGAGCAAAAGCTAGTACAGTGGCGGGCGCTGCTCGGCTAATTCATCCGGCAGAGTGCCGATTACTGTCAAAGACTCATGCGCAAGATTACCGCCGCTCCGCAAAAAACCAGCGCCCGCCGCAAGCCACGCTTTGCGCCCGTCACCTTGTCGGAACAGGAGGGCGTGCGCTATCTGCACTTTGGCACCGAGTGGATACAGGGTGCGATGCGGATGCGCAAGCCAGACTGGATAGAACTGGAATATGCGCAGCAGATGATGGCGTGGATGCTGTTCATCGATCAGCCGTCGCGCATCGTTCAGCTGGGTCTGGGCGCGGCAGCGTTGACGAAATTCTGCCGCCGCTGGTATCCGACATCACCCTTGACGGTGGTAGAACTGAATCCGTCGGTGATCGACATCTGTCATTCCATGTTCAGGCTGCCGCCTGCTGATGAAATGCTCGATATCATCGAGGGCGATGCGCTGAATTTTGTGGAAGACCGTGCCAACCACGGCACAGTCGATGCGCTGCAAATCGATCTGTACGACGCTACTGCACGCGGTCCCGTGCTGGATACGCCTGAGTTTTATCGTGCCTGCGCGCGCTGCCTGAGGCGCGAGGGCGTCGCAACCATCAATCTGTTTGGCGACCATCCGAGCTATCAGCGTAATCTGCGGGCGATATGCAGCGCTTTTGACGCAGTGATATCACTACCCGAGGTACATCAGGGGAATATTGTGGTGATCGCCTTCCGGCAAGCGCCGTCGCTGGATTTTGCCGATCTCTATGCACGCGCTGCGGTGATCCGTGATATCACGAAGCTACCTGCCAGATCATGGGTGGATGGAATGAAGTCTGCTGTCAGCGCAGGCTCGCCAGAAGATCGCTGACCGTCGGCCACCGCAACCGTACACCCAGCTCGGATTTCATCCGGACGTTGGATAGCCGGCGCGATTCAGACATAAAAGACAGCAGCATCGGCGACACCTTCGCCGCCAGTTCGGCGCGCGGCAGACGCGGCGGCGTTGGCAGACCGAAGGCGCTGGCCACCTGTTCGAAATACTCGCCCATTTTCAGATCCGAATCATCCACCGTGTGATACACACGCTGTGGCTGTGCGCGGAACAGCGCCAGCGCGATAATCCGGGCAAGATCATCGGCATGAATGTGGTTCGTGTACACATCATCTTCAGCAATCAGGGCTGGCGTGCCCTGCTTGAGCCGGTCCAGCGGTAATCGATCAGCTGCATAAATCCCCGGCACGCGCAAAATCGAGAGTCTTCCCTCGTTGCGCAGCGCCCAGCGACGCAGCACGCGCTCGGCATCCACCCTTCTTTTGGCGCGGGCATTGACCGGCGCGACCGGTCGGGTCTCGTCAAAGAAATTCCCCTTGCAATCACCGTAAACGCCCGTTGTGCTGACATAAACGACGCTAGCTTGTCGGGGTAAAATAGTCACCAGATTGCGCGTGCGGCGGTCCAGTTCACCCTCGGACGGTGGAGGTGCGAGATGAACAACGGTGCCGGCCAGTCCTTTCAGGCGATAAAGGCTGTTCCGGTCATCCAGATTGGCGACCACGGGCAAAGCGCCCGAAGCCCTGAGTTCGGAAAGGCGTGATGGCTGACTGGTCACGGCGATGACCTGAAACCGGTCTCGCACCAAAGGCAGGAGCCGCATGCCGACATCGCCGCAGCCAATCACCAGTAGTCGCGGCCTGCGCGATGCCAGAGGTGAGGCCGCATTCAACAAATTATTTTTCATCCGCGAGATTGTATGACTTTCCAGGTAAGTGTTTCTCCCAGCGGCCGACAGTTCAGCTGCGACGCTGGTGAATCTGTGTTGGCGGCGGCGATCCGTGCCGGCGTGGGGCTGCCCTATGGCTGCAAAAATGGCGCCTGCGGCAGCTGCAAAGGCAAGCTGTTGTCCGGCGAGGTTGAGCTCGGCTCGCATCAGGAGCGCGCGCTCTCTGCTGCCGACCAGACCACGGGTCACACGCTGTTCTGCTGCGCGATGCCTACCTCGGATATCGTGATTGAAGCCCGTGAAGTCCTGGGCGTCGGTGATTTCCCGGTCAAGAAGCTGCCTTCTCGCGTCGCCAAACTGGAACGGGTGACCGATGACGTGATCATCATGTCGCTGCAACTGCCTGCTACCGAGCGCATGCAATACAAAGCCGGTCAGTACATCGAATTCATGCTCAAGGATGGCAAGCGCCGCAGTTACAGCATGGCCAATGCGCCGCACTCAGATGAACTGCTGAGCCTGCATATCCGCCACATGCCCGGTGGCTTGTTTACTGATCAGGTATTCAGCACACTGAAAGAAAAAGACATCCTTCGCTTCGAAGGCCCGATGGGTACTTTCTTTCTGCGCGAAGATTCAGACAAACCCATCGTGCTGCTCGCATCGGGCACCGGCTTCGCGCCGATCAAGGCCATCATCGAGCACTGGGCGCACCTGAAATCCACACGCCCGATCGTGTTGTACTGGGGCGGACGTCGTCCGAAAGACCTGTACATGCATGCGCTGTGCGAAGAGTGGGCCGCCACACTGCCAAACTTCCGCTACGTACCCGTGATCTCGGATGCGCCATCTGAAGATGCATGGGCCGGCCGCACCGGATTCGTCCACAAGGCAGTCATGCACGACCTGCCCGATCTGTCCGGGCATCAGGTCTATGCGTGCGGCACGCCGCTGATGGTTGAAGCCGCGCAGCGCGATTTCGTCACCGACTGCAAACTGCCCGAAGAAGAATTCTTCGCCGATTCCTTTACCTCCGAAGCCGACCTCGCCACCGCGACTGCCTGATCCATGAACAAGCCTGAAGCCATCGCTAAGACCTTTGAACAGTACGACACCGACGCGCTGCTCTACATCACCAACCGCCCGCCGCTGGTGTTCACCCATGGCGAGGGCATGTGGCTGACTGACCATAACGGTAAACGCTATCTGGACTGGCTACAGGGCTGGGCCGTCAACTGCCTCGGGCATTCGCCGCATTGCATCCAGCACGCACTGACAGCGCAGGCAAAAAAAGTCATCAACCCATCGCCCGCGTTTTACAACGAGCCCTCGATACAGCTGGCATCGATGCTCACGCATCACTCCTGCTTTGATCGCGTGTTCTTCGCCAACAGTGGCGCGGAAGCAAATGAAGGTGCGATCAAGCTGGCGCGCAAGTGGGGCAAGATCCACAAGAATAAGGCGGACGAGCATCGTTACGAGATCATTACCTTCAATCACAGCTTCCATGGACGCACGCTGGCGACCATGTCCGCCTCGGGCAAGGCCGGTTGGGACACGATGTTTGCGCCGCAGGTGCCGGGCTTCGCGAAAGCTGAATTGAATGATCTGGCCAGTGTCGAAGCGCTGATCACCGACAAGACCGTTGCCGTGATGCTGGAACCCGTACAGGGCGAAGGTGGCGTGATACCCGCATCGCTCGAATTCATGCAAGGGCTGCGCGCGCTCACCAAAAAACACGGCCTGCTGCTAATCGTTGATGAGGTACAGGCAGGCATGGCTCGTACCGGCAAGCTGTTTGCCTACCAGTTATCCGATATCGAACCAGACATCATGACACTGGGTAAAGGCATCGGCGGTGGCGTGCCGCTGGCGGCGCTGCTGTGCACCGAAGCGGTAGCCGTATTCGAGCCGGGTGATCAGGGCGGCACCTATAACGGCAATCCGCTGATGACTGCTGTCGGCATCGCAGTGCTTGAAGAATTGCTTAAGCCGGGTTTCCTGCAATCCGTGATCGACACGGGTGAGTATCTGAAGCAAGGCTTGCTGAAGCTCAGCGAAAAGCATGGTCTGGAAGGCGAGCGTGGCGAAGGGCTGCTGCGTGCGTTGAAGCTGGGATCGCCTATTGGCGGGAAGATTGTCGAGATCGCGCGTGATCTGGAACCCGCCGGGCTGCTGCTGAATTCACCGCGCCCGGAGTTGTTGCGGTTTATGCCGGCGCTGAATGTAACAACTACAGAGATTGATCAGATGCTGGAAATGCTGTCTAGCGTAATCGTCAAAGTACGCACTTCCTCCTAAGCTGATGCGCTAATCCATTTTTAATGGAAACCTTCAGTCACGGAAGGTTTTTATTTCCTCTTTCGTGTTTGCGCCATTCTTCAAAGAAGTATCGAGCCTGTCGATATCCGTCATCCGCCTTAGTACAGCAGAGATACAAAAAAACGGCCAGCTTTCGCTGGCCGTTGTTTCCGCTATTGGGAACGTTACTTCTTCGAAGGAATATACAAATCCGTAATACTCCCTAACCCCATCTCTGCCGCAAACATCGACGTTTCCGACAAGGTCGGGTGTGCATGAACAGTCAGCGCCAGATCTTCCAGATCCGCGCCCATTTCCATCGCCAGTACCGTTTCAGCGAGTAACTCACCCGCATTCACGCCAACAATACCGGCGCCGATGATGCGCTTAGTGGTTGGATCCCACAGCAGTTTGGTGATGCCATCATCACGCCCCATCGCCAGTGCGCGGCCTGAGGCGGCCCAGGGGAAGCTGGCTTTTTCAAACGGAATGCCTTTGGCCTTGGCCTCGGTTTCGGTGACACCCATCCATGCGATCTCGGGATCGGTGTAAGCGACTGAGGGAATCGTCATCGCATCAAACGCCACCTTGTGGCCAGCAATGACTTCGGCCGCCACCTTGGCTTCATTGGTTGCTTTGTGCGCGAGCATAGGATCGCCACAGATATCGCCAATCGCATAGATGTGCGGCACGTTGGTACGCTGCTGCTTGTCGACCGGGATGAAGCCACGCTCATTGACGATGACACCCGCTTTGTCAGCGGCAATTTCTTTGCCGTTAGGACGGCGCCCGACCGCCAGCAGCACCATGTCATACATCTGTGGCTCTGTCGGAGCGTTATCACCCTCGAAGGTCGCCAGCAGGCCATTCGCACGCGCTTCCAGCTTGGTGACCTTGGTCTTGAGCATAATGGCTTCATAGCGCTTCTCGATGCGCTTTTGCAGCGGCTTGACGATATCGCGATCCGCGGCCGGGATCAGGCCATCGGCGAATTCAACCACGCTGACTTTTGATCCCAGTGCGTCATACACGCAGGCCATCTCGAGACCGATGATGCCACCACCAATGACAAGCATGCGCTTTGGTATCTGGCGCAGCTCCAGCGCACCGGTAGAGTCCACCAGACGCGGATCGTCATAAGGGAAGCCGGGAATCTTCGCGACCGACGATCCTGCAGCGATGATCGCATTCCTGAAAGCGATGGTCTTTGTTCCTTCCGGTGTTTCCACGCTGAGCGTGTTCGGCGAAGTAAAACCGCCTTTGCCCTGTACAACCTGCACCTTCCGCGCCTTGGCCAGACCGGACAGACCACCGGTCAGTTTCTTGATCACGCTTTCTTTCCAGCCGCGCAATGCGTTGATATCGATCTCGGGCCTGGACATCTTGATGCCGAAGTGGGACATCTCTTCCGCTTCCGTAATGACCTTTGCCGCATGCAGCAATGCCTTGGACGGGATGCAACCGACATTCAGACACACACCGCCCAGCGATGGATAACGCTCCACCAGCACCACGCGCTGACCGAGATCAGCAGCGCGGAAAGCGGCAGTGTAACCACCGGGGCCCGCACCCAGTACCAGCGTGTCGCATTCGATATCTGCCTTGCCGGCAAAGCTCGCGGCGACCGGCGCCGGCGCAGCGGGGGCAACGGGAGCTGCAGGCGCAGGTGCCGAGGGCGCAGGCGCTGCGGATGCCGACACGACAGCTGCGGCATCGGAAGCTTCCAGCATCAGGATTAGCGAATCCTCAGCGACCTTGTCACCCAGCTTGACCTTCAGCTCTTTCACCACGCCCGCATGACTGCTGGGAATTTCCATGCTGGCTTTGTCAGATTCAACAGTGATCAGCGATTGCTCGGGTTTGACGGTATCACCCGGCTTGACCAGCAGTTCGATGACTTCCACTTCCTTGAAGTCGCCGATGTCAGGGACTTTGATTTCCATCAGGCTCATTATTTGGCTCCGTTATTGTTTCATCGGAAAACTGATCAGCCGGCATGGCAGTGCCGAGCTTTTGTCGAATTCAGCGCCGGCATTCACGCCCAGCTCGGCAATGTCGACTGCAGTGCGCCGCACATCGTAGGCCGCATACATTGCGCCCAGCGCAAAGGCCTTGCCACTACCGATCGCCCAGAAACGATCGAAGGCAAATACTTCGCGATATGAATACACACCAAAGATGCCATTCGGGTTCGCGATCAGTGTTGTGATCTGCGACGATTCGTAGGGATCATCTTCTTCTTCCTTGATGTTCAGGAAGTATTTGTCTTTCAGGATCTGGTGCGCGCGAGTAAAAGTCTCGAAGACTTCATCGCGCGAGTCCAGCTTGCAGTCATCGCCCATGTCAGTGAGTAGTTTTTTCATCACCGGAAAATGGGCAGTGGTACCTGCCAGCGCGATATAGGAATCGCCCACCTGAAAAATTTTTTCATTTGGCTCGTAGGTGCTTGACAGGCGCGTATCGCCAAAGGTCACCAGTGAATCAGCGGCGATGGCAATCTGATCGTTTTTGCGGACAACGACGCAGGTGGTCATGGATTATCGCCTTCTGACGCTTACAGCAGGGTCTTGCGCATATCAGCCAGCACCTCGGCCAGATAGACTGTAAAGCGCGCGCCCAGCGCACCATCGATCACGCGATGATCATAGGACAGCGATATTGGCAGCATTAGGCGTGGTGCAAATTGCTTACCGTCCCAGACTGGCTTGATCTCGGATTTCGACAGACCCAGAATCGCGACTTCCGGCGCATTGATGATCGGTGTGAATGCCGTACCGCCAATGCCACCCAGCGACGAAATCGTAAAGCTGGCACCTTGCATGTCCGCAGGTTTGAGCTTGCCATCGCGAGCCTGTGCGGAGAGCTCGCCCATTTCTTTCGCGATCTCGGCGATACCTTTCTGCTCTGCGTTCTTCACCACCGGAACCACCAGCCCTTGCGGTGTATCCGCCGCAAAACCAATGTTGTAGTAATGCTTGAGTATCAGGTTCTCGCCATTCGCATCCAGTGATGCATTAAATGCGGGGAATTTCTTCAGCGCGGCGACGCTTGCTTTGATGACAAACGCGAGCATGGTCAGCTTGACGCCGGACTTGGCGAGCGACTCGTTCGCGCTCTTACGGAATTCTTCCAGCTCGGTGATGTCAGCCTGATCGAATTGTGTGACATGCGGAATCATCACCCAGTTACGGTGCAGGTTCGGTCCGCTGATCTTCTTGATGCGCGACAGTGGTTCGAGCGAGGTCTGGCCAAACTTGGAGAAATCGAGCGATGGCCACGGCAGCAGTGACATACCAGTGCCGCCGCCTGCTGCAGCGGGTGCAGCCGACGAACCAGACATCACACCTTTGACGAAGCCCTGCACGTCTTCGAGCAGTATGCGTCCTTTCGGACCGGTACCCACGACGCGAGCGAGCTCGACACCCAGTTCGCGGGCGAACTTGCGAACGGACGGAGAAGCATGAGCGCGCTGGCCCGCCGACACCGACTCGGAGGCAGCGGGCGGCGCAGGTGTGGCTGCAGGCGCAGATGACGGTGCAGGTGCGGGCGCTGCTGCAGCCACTGGTGCCGGCGCTGTGGCTGGAACAGGTGCTGCAGCTGGTGCTGGTGCCGCCGCCGGTACTGAAGCACCCGTCTCAGAAGCGTCCAGCAGCAGAATCAGTGAACCTTCAGCGACCTTGTCACCCAGCTTGATCTTGAGCTCTTTCACCACGCCCGCATGACTGCTGGGAATTTCCATGCTGGCCTTGTCGGATTCAACGGTGATCAGCGATTGCTCAGCCTTGACCGTATCACCCGGCTTGACCAGCAATTCGATGACCTCGACTTCCTTGAAGTCGCCAATATCAGGCACCTTGATTTCTACTTGACTCATCTTCTTGCTCCGTGATGTCACTGCTTCTTTTTGCGGAGGGGGCTCGCCACTGGTAAGCGACGGGGCACAGGCTTATTTTTCACGATAAGCGCCGCAGGCGGATGACCTGCGGCGCGACTACTGAATGTTGCTGAATTACTGAAGAACAGGATTAGGCTTGTTCGGATCGATTTCGTACTTCTGCACCGCTTTCGCCACTACTGATGCATCGATGCTACCCGCATCTGCTAGCGACTTGAGCGCGGCAATGGTCACGAAATAACGGTTGACCTCAAAGAACTCCCTGAGCTTCGCGCGCGTGTCCGAACGGCCAAATCCATCGGTACCCAGAACTTTGTACGTGCGGCCTTTTGGCATATACGCACGAATCTGCTCGGCGTAGGTGCGCATGTAGTCGGTTGCGGCGATCACCGGCCCCTGAGAGGACTCCAGCACTTGCGTCACATAGGGAACCCGTGGTGTTTTTGCTGTCGGATTCAGCAGATTCCAGCGCTCGGCATCCTGACCATCGCGCGCCAGTAGCGTGAACGAAGGCGCTGACCAGATGTCGGCAGCGATGTCCCAGTCTTTCTCCAGCAATTCAGCCGCTGCAATCACTTCACGCAGAATGGTGCCGGAGCCCATCAGCTGAACCTTGTGCTTGGCCTTCTTGACCGACGAAGGCTGCAACAGGTACAGACCCTTGAGGATGCCCTCTTCCTGTCCGGGTTTCAGGCCCGGATGGCTGTAGTTCTCATTCATCAGGGTGATGTAATAGAACACATCTTCCTGCTTCTCGACCATGCGCTTCAAGCCATCCTGAATGATCACGGCGACTTCATGCGCGAAGGTCGGGTCGTAAGGCATGCAATTCGGAATCGTGGACGCCATCACATGGCTGTGACCATCTTCATGCTGCAGGCCTTCGCCATTCAATGTCGTACGGCCTGAGGTGCCACCGAGCAGGAAACCGCGCGCGCGCATGTCGCCAGCAGCCCATGCCAGATCACCGATACGCTGCAAACCGAACATCGAGTAAAAGATATAGAACGGGATCATCACCCGATTGTTCGTCGAGTATGAAGTCGCCGCGGCGATCCATGAACTCATTGCACCAGCTTCATTGATACCCTCTTGCAGTATCTGACCCGCCTTATCTTCGCGGTAGTAGCTGACCTGATCTTTATCGACCGGCTCATACAGCTGGCCTTGCTGGCTGAAGATGCCGATCTGACGGAAGAAGCCTTCCATACCGAAGGTACGTGCTTCATCGACGAGGATGGGTACGACACGCGGACCGAGGTTCGCATCACGCAGCAGCACCGTCAGCGTGCGCACATAAGCCTGGGTGGTTGAAATCTCGCGGCCTTCTGCGGTCGGATCCAGCACGGGCTGAAATGCTGACAACGGCGGCACTGGCAAGGTCTCTTCTGCAACACGGCGTCGCTGCGGCAGATAGCCGCCCAGCTGCTTGCGACGCTCGTGCAGATATTTCATTTCCGGCGCATCGTCGGAAGGCTTGTAGAAAGGCACGTCATGCAGCTTGTCGTCCGGTACAGGAATGCCAAAGCGGTCGCGCATTTCGCGGATGGCTTCGTCGTCGAGCTTCTTGGTCTGGTGCGCGGTATTGCGCGCCTCGCCAGACTTGCCCATGCCATAGCCTTTGACGGTTTTCACCAGCAGCACGGTAGGCTGGCCCTTGTGCTCCTGCGCCTGCTTGTAGGCGGCATAGATCTTGTGCGGATCATGACCGCCACGCAGCAGACGCCAGATATCGTCATCCGACATGTTCGCGACCAGCTCCAGCGCCTTCGGATGATTGCCAAAGAAATGCTTGCGCACATACGCGCCGTCCTTGGCCTTGTAGTTCTGGTACTCGCCATCGACGGTTTCCATCATGATTCGCTGCAGCACGCCGTCCTTGTCGCGCGCGAGCAGATCGTCCCAGTTGGAACCCCAGATCACTTTGATCACATTCCAGCCAGCACCACGAAAATCGGCTTCGAGTTCCTGAATGATCTTGCCGTTGCCGCGAACCGGACCATCCAGACGCTGCAAGTTACAGTTGATGACGAACACAAGGTTATCGAGCATTTCGCGACCGGCCATACCAATCGCGCCCATCGATTCCGGCTCATCCATTTCGCCATCGCCGCAGAACGCCCAGACCTTGCGATTGGCCGTGTCGGCAATCTGGCGTGCATGCAGGTATTTGAGGAATCGCGCCTGATAAATCGCCATCAGCGGACCGAGGCCCATCGACACCGTGGGGAATTGCCAGAACTCCGGCATCAGCTTCGGATGCGGATAAGAAGACAGCCCCTTGCCATCGACTTCACGACGGAAATTAAGCATCTGATCTTCAGAGATACGGCCCTCGAGAAAGGCGCGCGCGTAAATGCCGGGGGAAGAATGGCCCTGTATATAGAGCAGATCGCCGCCGTGATGCTCGGTCGGCGCATGCCAGAAATGATTGAAGCCTATGCCCAGCATGTTAGCCAGTGAAGCGAAGCTGGAGATATGACCACCCAGATCGCCATCGGCGCGGTTGGCCTTGACGACCATTGCCATTGCATTCCAGCGCATGTAAGAACGCAGACGCTCTTCATATTCCAGATTACCCGGGCAATGCTCACCGAGATGTGCCGGAATCGTGTTTACGTAAGCAGTATTGCTGGAGAAAGGAATGTGCGCGCCGCGCCGGCGGGCAAGATCGACCATGCGCTCGAGCAGATAGTGCGCGCGTTCAGCACCTTCTAGCTCAATCACGGATTCGAGGGCATCGAGCCACTCTTGCGTTTCCATGACATCGGGATCGTTCGCGGCTTGCGCCAGGATGTTGTCGAGCTGGGCTGACATGATCAGGTCTCCTTGCTTTTATGGGGTGCCGGGAGGCAGTTGGCGGGCCGGGTCACAGCCAGCGTGCTGTTCATTCTGGCGGGTATCCAGAATTCACGAAAGTGTATCAGCACCGCTGATTTTTTCAAACTGCGATATGAAATTTCATAATGTGGTATGTAAATAAAAAGCAAACGCCCGAAGGGGCTCTAATGTAATGCTTTCCTGCTGGCTGAGAAGTCCGGAACGGCCGGGCTTTGCACGGCATCAAAAGAGACCGCCCCGTATAATCTGGCTTTCCCTCACTCGCCTGATTTTTCCCTATGACCGCACACATCATTGACGGGAATCTGCTCTCGAAAAAACTCCGGACCGAGGTCGCTGAACGCGCGGCTGCCCTCACAGCCCAGGGCCGACAGCCTGGTCTGGCCGTGGTCCTGGTCGGCGACAACCCGGCATCGCAGGTTTATGTTCGCAACAAGATCAAGGCCTGTGAAGACAATGGCATTCACTCGGTGTTCGAAAAATACGATGCCGGCCTGTCCGAGGCCGAGCTGCTGGCCCGTGTGGACGCGCTGAACAAGGATCCGAAAATCCGCGGCATCCTGGAGCAGCTGCCACTACCTGCGCATATCGATTCACATAAAGTGATTGAAGCGATCGCAGCAGAGAAAGATGTCGATGGTTTCCATATCAGCAATGCCGGACTGCTGATGACCGGCCAGCCGCTGTTCCGCCCCTGTACGCCGTACGGTGTGATGAAGATGCTGGAATCGATCGACTACCCGGTGCGCGGCGCGCACGCCGTCGTGGTCGGCGCATCAAACATCGTTGGCAAGCCGCAGGCGATGCTGCTCTTGCAGGCGGGCGCGACCGTGACCATCTGCAATTCCAAAACACGTGACCTTGGTCATCACACGCGGGATGCTGACATTCTTGTCGTGGCCACCGGCAAGCGGAACATCGTGACCGCCGATATGGTCAAGCCCGGAGCAGTGGTGATCGATGTGGGCATGAACCGCGATGATGCAGGCAAGCTCTGCGGCGATGTGGACTACGGCCCTTGCGCCGAGGTAGCGGGATGGATTACCCCCGTGCCGGGTGGCGTGGGACCCATGACCATCACCATGCTGCTGGTAAACACCATTGAAGCTGCCGAGCGCGGCTGATTACTATTGATCTCTGCTGAACACACGCGAAACGACTAAGCCCACGAATCATGACTGACAACGCATTACTGGATTTCACCGACCTGCCCCGCTTCGATCTGTTCAAGCCTGAACACGTCACGCCTGCGATCAGCCAGCTTTTGGACGAGGCACGTGCGACAGTCGCCGCCATGGAAAAGCCTGATGCGCGCTTTCACTGGGACGATTTCGTGGTGCCGCTCGAGCGCGTAACGGAGCGCCTCGGACGCGCATGGGGTGTGGTCGGCCATCTGAATGCAGTCGTCGATACACCCGAGCTGCGTGCCGCCTACAATGAAAATTTGCCGAAGGTTACAGAGTTCTGGACCGAGCTCGGACAAAACCTGAAGCTGTTCGAGAAATACAAAGCCCTTCAGACCAGCAGCGAATACCAGACGCTGGACGCTGCGCGCAAGAAGATCATCGACAATGCCATACGTGATTTTCGCCTCGGTGGCGCTGAATTGCCAGACGATAAAAAAGCCCGATTTGCCGAGATTCAGGAACAGCAAGCGGCGCTCTCCACCCGCTTTTCTGAAAACGTACTGGATGCCACTAATGCGTATGAATTCATCGTCGAAGATGAAAGCCGTTTGTCCGGACTGCCGGACGATGTGAAGCAGGCAGCACGCGCATCTGCCGAACGCGAAGGCAAGAGCGGCTGGCGTTTCACGCTGCACTTCCCCTCGTATTTTCCGGTACTGCAGTACGCGGACGACCGCGCGCTGCGCGAGACGCTGTATCGCGCCAGCGCCACCAAAGCGTCTGAACTCGGCGCGAATCCTGACTGGGACAATACGCAGAACATCATCGACATTCTAAAGCTGCGCGACGAAGAATCGACATTACTCGGCTACGCTAATTTTGCTGAAGTCTCGCTGGTACCTAAGATGGCCAGTTCGCCACAACAAGTGATCCAGTTCCTGCAAGATCTGGCAAAACGCGCGCGTCCGTTTGCAGAAAACGATCTCGCCGAACTCAAAGCTTTTGCAAAAGCCGAACTCGGACTGAACCAGCTCGAAGCATGGGACATGGCGTATGCGTCGGAGAAACTGCGCGAAAAACGTTATGCATTCTCCGAGCAGGAAGTAAAACTTTATTTCCCCGAGCATAAAGTGGTGGGCGGACTGTTCCGTCTGATTCAGAACATGTTCGGCGTAGAGATCAAACCCGACCAGAGCCCGGTATGGCACGCCGACGTAAAGTTCTATCGGATCGAAAAGAAAGGCCAACTGATCGGGCAGTTCTATCTGGATCTTTACGCGCGCAAAGGCAAGCGCGGCGGCGCGTGGATGGATGATGCGCGCGGTCGCAAAAATCTGGCTGGTGATCTGCAGACACCGATCGCTTACCTTACGTGTAATTTCACTGAGCCTGCAGTCGTCGATGGCGTGAAGAAGCCGGCCTATTTCACTCATGATGAGGTGATCACGCTGTTCCATGAGTTCGGTCATGGCCTGCATCACATGCTGACATCAGTCGATGAACTGGGTGTGTCCGGTATCGCAGGTGTCGAATGGGATGCTGTCGAGCTGCCTTCGCAGTTCATGGAAAATTTTTGCTGGGAATGGGATGTGCTGCAGCACATGACTGCCCATGCAGACACTGGCGCGACCCTGCCGCGCGCACTGTATGACAAGATGATTGCCGCGAAAAACTTCCAGTCTGGTCTGCAGATGCTCAGACAAGTCGAGTTCTCGCTGTTCGACATGCACCTGCACTTCGATTACAACCCGAATGGCAGCAAAACCGTGGCAGAACTGCTGGCCGACGTCCGGCATCAGGTTGCTGTCATCGTTCCGCCCGCGTTCAATCGCTTCCAGCATTCTTTCTCGCATATCTTCGCGGGCGGATATGCCGCGGGTTATTACAGCTACAAGTGGGCTGAAGTGCTGTCGGCCGATGCGTATGGCGCGTTCGAAGAAGCGCAGGGCGATCCGAACCGCCTGGCCGAAACCGGGCTGGCCTTTCATCGCGAGATTCTGTCGGTCGGCGGTTCCCGTCCCGCGCTCGAATCTTTCACCGCCTTTCGTGGCCGCGAGCCCAGCATCGATGCGCTGCTGCGGCACAATGGCATGGTGTCCGCTTAGTTACCGCGCACAATATGACCCGCGTCGATTTCCACAGCAAGGTGCCGGACAAAGTCCTGTATGCATGCCGGCTGGTCCGCAAGGCGCGTGCGGCCGACATGAAAGTCGTCGTGCATCTGGAAGATGCGCGGCAGCTAAACGCCTTCGATGAAGCGCTGTGGACTTTCTCCGAGCAGGATTTTCTGCCGCATGTGAGCGCTGGCGATGCACTAGCTGCGCAAACGCCCATCATTCTTACGCATGATGCAAATGATCCCTTGCCACATCATCAGGTACTGATCAATCTGTCGCAGCGGACACCGGAGCATTTTGCACGCTTCGAGCGGCTGTTCGAAATTTTGTCCACGGACGAAGAGGATCTCGTTTCCGGACGTGAGCGTTACAAGCAGTATCAGCAACGTGGCTATCCCCTGACCCACTTCGTCGCAGAAAAAACATGAACCCACCGACCCCCCCGCAGGATTCCGAGATCCCCATCCTCACAGACGTCCTTGATGAAGATGAGTCCGGCACTGATTCATCGGCAGCAGCCGCAGCCGATGACACTGCTGCCGCAGATGCCGAGCTCCTGCGCGAAATCGAGGAAGAAATCAGTGCACGTATCGCTGCGGAACTTTCTGACCAGATACCTGTTCTGATAGAGGCTGCGCTGCATGAGCACTTGCCACAGGCTGTTGGCTCAAAGCTGCAGGCTGAAATCATGACGGCTCTGGCCGCAAGCCTGCCTCTGGCAGCAGAAGCAGCAACTGAGCAAATGGCAGGTACGCTCGCGCAAGAACTCGGAGCACTGTTGGAGCAACGGCTGGAATTACGGGTCAGAGAAGTCGTGGCCCAGGAGTTCTCGCGATTGCAGCAGTGATCATGCGTTGAATCGGGCATGATGCCCAGCGCTCGTGTGGCGCAAATGACGCCGCAAAGGGTGTCAGGCTCCTTACAATTCGTACGTATTACCTACATTGCATGAATAGCTCACGCGGCAGAGCGTTGCAGATGCCGCATCACCACCGAAAGCACGGAAAGATTCAATGAAAGTCATCGTACTGGGCGCGGGCATTGTCGGCACCGCTTCCGCCTGGTTTCTGCAAAAAGCCGGACACGACGTCACCGTTATCGAGCGCCAGCCCGGCGCCGCTCAGGAAACCAGTTTCGCCAATGGCGGGCAGATCTCCGTCTCGCATGCAGAGCCCTGGGCCAATCCCTCCGCGCCACTGAAAGTGCTCAAATGGCTGGGTCAGGAAGATGCGCCGCTGCTGTTCAGGATGCGCGCTGATTGGCTGCAGTGGCGCTGGGGTCTGGAATTTCTGCGCCAGTGCACGCCTGGTCGCACGGCACACAATATTCGCCAGATTGTCGCCATCGCTGAATACAGCCGGCAAACACTCCAGTCCGTACGCACTGAGACCGGCATAGACTACGACTGCGAAACGCGCGGCATTCTGCACTTCTATACGGATGAACGCGAATTTGAACAATCGCTGCCCGCCGCGCAGCTGATGCGCGACCTTGGCTGTCCGCGCGAGACAATTGGAACCGAAGACGTGATTCGCATCGAACCATCGCTGGCACCCGTCCGTCACAAAATTGTCGGTGGCGATTTCACAGCGACCGACGAATCCGGCGATGTGTATAAATTTACCACCGGACTGGCTGGCAAATGCGCACAGGCTGGCGTGCAGTTTCGCTTCAACCATCTGGTCACCCGGCTGCTGACCGAAGGTACCGGCGCTGCAGCGCGCATCGCTGGCGTTGAAGTGATCGATGACCACGGTCGCCATCAGGTATTGCATGCTGACAGCGTGGTGCTGGCGATGGGCAGCTTCTCGACGCAGCTCGCCCAGCCGTTGGGCATCAATCTGCTGCTGTATCCGGGCAAAGGTTATTCGGCGACCTATCGCGTGCTCGATCCGGCACTGACGCCGCGCGTCTCGCTGACTGATGACGGCCACAAGCTGGTGATCTCGCGACTGGGTGATCGCTTGCGCGTCGCAGGCACTTGCGAGATCAATGGTTATTCGCGCGCACTGAATCCGGTGCGCTGCGCAGCGATCACTCAGCGTACGCAGGAGCTGTTCCCCGGCGCCTGTGACTATGAGCAGCCGCTTTACTGGGCGGGTCTGCGACCGCTGACACCTTCGAATGTTCCCTATATCGGCAAAACGCAGTACGCGAATCTCTACCTGAACACCGGACACGGTACCCTCGGCTGGACCATGGGCTGTGGTTCGGGCCGTGCGATTGCAGAAATCGTCTCGGGCCGCAGGCCGGATGTCGATTTTGAATTCACCGGCATGCGTTCACGCCCTC
>JACCEC011784449.1_pt1 | contig 20479 bp, 16 predicted proteins | sample 7450121 | NCBI WGS metagenome assembly JACCEC01 (sample SAMN15323455, study PRJNA562643) | freshwater metagenome | isolation source: river surface water | place: USA:Blue River Watershed | collected 2017-08-18 | reverse complement strand
GGTCGCGAACAGGCATCGGGTCGAACCTTCCTGTTTAAATCAACCAGCTCTCGCGAGCAGCACACCGCTTCGATGTTGCTCTCTGCTCTCGAGAACACCGAGAACCCAGCACTGGTCTTTAGCCACTTCACCAGCCAGCTTTCTCAGGCTCAAATCGAGTCTTTGAAAAAGGCGCTGGGCTAGTAGCCTTTCGAGGTGGAATCCTCCATCTATCTGCTGCTCGTTCTCATCGAGTACGTGCTACTGGTCAGCACCGCAGCGCCATTTATCTTGGTCAATCGCTTTTCCAAAACACCAAACCTTGGCATCGCGATCTGGTTTCTGCTGTTTTTCTCGGCTATGGCTGCCTCAATCGTCGCGGTTGGCATTGCCGCCTGGTCCATCATCGAGACCTACTACCTGCTGCAAACCGCGACCGATATCTGGATGATTCTCGCCGTAAGTTTTGCGCCCTGGCTGATGTTGGCCTTCGCTGGAATTCTGTTGGCACTTAGCAACCAAAAGCTAGAGCCGTTGTTTCGCGCTGCCAAGGAGTTCGATCAACTTGCTCAATTGGCCCGCCGCGAGGTTGAGTCCTTCCACAAAGCCAAGGTCTATGAGCTTGAGGTGCCGGGCTACATCGCACTCACGAAGGGATACGAGATTTACCTTTCTAAAGCAGTCTTTGATTTACCGGATCGACACCTCGATGCGATTCTCTGGCACGAATACGGTCACATTCGGCTGAAGCACCACAGGCTCAAGCGCTTCACCGGGCTGATGATGCAGTTGGCCCCGTGGTTTGTGGTTTCAAGGGGTTTTAGTTCAGAGGTTGCCAAGCTTTGCGAAATGGCAGCGGACAAATATGCCCTAAAACGGGTCTACTCGAAAGATCTTGCCGAGGCCCGGGCTCACTTCAACTAACAAGGCTTACTTGTAATTGACAGAAAAGCTTCCACGCAGCATCAAACCCTGAGCGGTCTTAGCCAGGTAATAGACCACGTATCTTCCAGGAGCAGGCCTTGCGGAAAAGCGGAAAATAGCCTGTTTGTCCTTGATGCTGGACGTTCCTTTTTGTGCTTTCGACCCCGGACCAACGACGGTTACCTTTGTGCCAACTGCCAGGCTTTGACCGAATGTCAGGGTAACGGACTGTTTGGTGAACGTACGTTTCTGTAGAGCAAGATCTTGATTGGCGACAGTGAATTGATATGACCCTTGAACTGGGTGACCATCCTCGGAAAGTACTCGCCAACTCAATTGATACTTGCCTGGTTTTAGGGCTTGAAGTGGGAGTGCAGAAAGCTGATTGCCGTTGAGGATGGCATCGGCAGACACCAGCTCACCCTGGGCACTTTCGACTCTAAGCCAGTTAGAGGTAGGGCCAAGATTGATCAAAGTGTCCGAAAAGGTCAGCTTGAACTGCGTGGGACTTGAACTCAGTACTTGATTAGCTTTGGGTTCAGCATCTATTAGTTGAGCATGCGCCAATGCTGGCAGGCCGATGGAGACCATCAAACCTGCCAGCGCTAGTGCAAGGGCTCTTTTCAGCACTGCTATGGGTTCACGGTCACGCTTGGTGCAGTGCTGCGGCTGTTGTTATCTAAAACGGTGTCGGTGGTCGAGCCATCCCAGGTCTCATAGATAGGCAACCTAGAGGCAGGGAAGCCCTTGGCCTTTGGCAGATCCACCAAGCAGGTCTGCTGGGAGGTGAAGGTCACCCGCTGCCCCTTTGTGCTAGCTGCAAAGGAGACTCTTAGGCCAAAGTCGAAATACATCGAGGCTCCGGTGTCGCCTTCAGGGCCATTAGGCAGGGCGAAGTCGTCCGAGATAGCGCGCCATTTCACGGTCACTGAGCCATCGGCATTTTTCTTTGAGGTGGTCTTCCAGCCAGGGACAAACGCTGGGCGAGGGAATGTGGCTCCGGCATCGCCCATGGCTTCTTTAGGAACGTTGACGGTGAATGCGAAGGTTGCAAACTTACCGGTCGCGACATCTGCAATCAGCTTGCCGGTCTTTGGGTGAAAAATGTCCTTCTCCAACGAGCAGCCGTGCCCGACTCGGAAGTTGATCGTGTTGTTCTTTCCGACGGTCAGTGCATCGGTGGTATTACCGGCGGCTGACACTCCAGGCACGACACTCACGTGAGCTTGAGCAGGGACGGTTAGCACAGAGAGCGTTAGGGCTGCGCTAGCAGCCACGATTTTTTTGGCGATTTTCGACATCAAGTTCCTTTGTTGCGGGTCTTGATGACATTATTCTACAAATCGTAGAATTGAGCAAATTCCAACTAGAGCGGGTTGTTCCCGACGTCGGTGATGTGGAAGTTCAGGTAGCTGCGAGAGGCAGTTGGGCCACGCTGTCCCTGGTATCGAGAGCCATACTTCGAGCTGCCGTATGGGTTTTCGCTCTCAGAGGAGAGTTGGAAGAAGCAAAGCTGACCGATCTTCATGCCCGGCCAAAGCTTGATCGGCAGGGTTGCGGTGTTGGAAAGCTCCAATGTGACGTGGCCCTGGAAACCAGGATCAACAAAGCCAGCGGTTGAGTGGGTTAGTAGACCCAAGCGACCAAGCGAGCTCTTGCCTTCTAGACGAGCAGCGATGTCGTTGGGCAAAGTTACAAACTCGAAGGTTGAGCCCAGCACAAACTCGCCGGGGTGCAAGATAAATGCCTCATCCTTATCGACCTCGACAAAGCGAGTCAGGTCATCCTGCTGCTCGCGAGGGTCGATAAACGGGTACTTATGGTTGTCAAAAAGTCTGAAAAAGCGATCTAGGCGAACATCCATGCTCGATGGCTGGATTAGCTCCATGTTCAAAGGGTCCAGACCAATTCGGCCAGCCTCGATTTGCGTGCGAATATCTCGATCTGAAAGCAACATTCCAAAAGGTTATCGCCTACTCTTCATTGGATGAGCGAGTATCTCGAGAAGTTTCTCTCTTTCCAAAAAGAGCTGACCCATTCGGTCGCGAAGCGACCCGAAGTTATCGGGCTAATTTTTGTCGGCAGCGCCGCCGCAACCGAGCGGGTTGACCAATACAGTGACCAAGATTTCTTCCTGGTTGTGAGGGAGGGAACTGGTGAGTCTTTCCGCCAAGACCTCAGCTGGCTGCCAAGCCATGAAGAAATTGCCCTTAGCCCAAGAGAGACTGCGCACGGCCTCAAGGTGGTCTATCAAAACGGCGATGTTTTGGAGTTCGCGGTCTTTGAAGATTCAGAACTAGAGCTATCCAGCGTCAACGACTACTCAGTTGCACTAGATCTCCAGGACATTGCCGAGCGGATCGCCAAAATCGCCAAGCGCTCGATACCTAAACCAAGCAACCGCGCTCAAGAGTTTGAGCTCTTTTTGTCTTTGATCCTTATTGGTGTTGGAAGAGCCAGGCGGGGAGAGGTCTTGGCAGCTGAGCAACACATCAAGTCCTACGCACCTTCCTTTGCTCTCAAGCTCATTAGATCCGCAAATCCCACCAATCAGAACGCGGATTCGCTAAACGACTTCCGGCGATTCGAGCGGGACTACCCGCAGCTTGCAGGCGAGCTGCACGAGGTAGTGCTGCTTCCTACCGAAGCAGCAGCCAAGGCCCTCTGCCAATTAGTAATGCGGGAGCTGAACGCTACCCAAGTTGAAGTCGGCCAATACCGGGTGATTGCTAGGCGCTTGGGTTGGGCTATTTAGACAGCAGCTCTTTCATGTATTCGATCTCAGCGGTCTGTGTTTCGATTACTGAGGCAGCCATCTCCGCCACATCTGGATTCTTGGAATCGACCACGTCTTTTGCCATGGAAATCGCACCCTCGTGGTGAGCAATCATGCCCTCTAGAAACAGGCGATCAAACTCCGAACCCTTGGCGGCCTTGAGGGCATCAAGCTGCGCCTGAGTCAGCATTCCATCCATTGCCATATCGTGATCCATGTGCTCAGACGCTCCAGCTGCATCAAGCCAGGCCTGCATGTGTTCGATCTCGTGGGTCTGGTGATCAGCGATCTGCTTGGCTAAAGCCAATACCTCAGGGCTTGCCTCGCCATTGAGTGCGATGGCACCCAAATCAACCGCCTGCTGGTGGTGAGGAATCATCATCTGAGCAAACATCACATCTGCTGCGGAAAACTCTGAGTTCTCGCTAACCATGTGGTCGGAGTGGTCCTGATGTGCTGTGTTTGCAGTGCAGCCAGTAAGTAAAAGGGATGCAGCAAGCAGCGCTGCGGTTAGTACCTTTTTGTTCAATTGAATCCCCGGATTAGTTTGCTTCGGTTAGTTGAGCCACTCGCTGTGGCGAAATCTGAAGTAGCACGCCGATATCGCGCATGCTCAAGCCCTCATCGCGGAGCCTGGAAACCACATCGCGAATCTCTTTGGATGCCTCTTCTTGCAATCGCTGAGATTCGCGCATCTTTAGCTGTGCGGTCTCTAGATCGCACATGATTCCCGGCATCGAAGCCTCCACCTTGACGATCACGTCACAGCGATCGATGCCCTGGTATTCGTGGACCAGGTCTTTGATCTGCTCGGTTGCTAGATCTAGGCGCTTAGTCGAGATAAGAAGGTTGTCCAACGCCGGAACGCGAACGCGCCAAGCCCCAGCTTTACGCTCACACTCGGCTTTGATTTCCATAGAGAAAACCTTATCAAGGAAAAAATCAGGCATGGTAGACAATGTTTGTCTAGTGGAACTAGACAAAATGAATCGGGGTTACTCGGCCCGATTTTTTCTTGGCATGGTGATCAGAATCGATGCGATAACCAGCGATGCCAGTGGGGCAACTGCCAACGGAAGCACGGCCGTTGAGATTGCCCACATCGCTATAAAGCCATTGACCGCATTCACGGTGGCAGCCAACCAAAGCTTGGCTTTACCTCGTCGATAGCGGAAGGCGATGATGACATTCAGGACCGAGATTGCGATCTCAGTGATAAAGATTGCGGCGACTAGGGCGGCGAGTGATTCCATATCTACCTAGTGTCTCAACCTTCGCTACTTTTTCGCTGACAGATACAGGCCCAATGTAATAAGTGGGATACCGATCAATAGTCCTGGAGTGACCGGCTCGGAAAGGAACAAGGTTCCAAGCAGCAGAGCAACCGCGGTGTTTACGTAGGTAATCAGGCTGGCCTTGACCGGCCCAATCTCCCGAATTAGCTCGAAGAAAAGCACGAAGGCGAGCGCCGAGCAAATCAAACCAAGTACCAGAAGCGCAATCCAGCCCTCGATTGGTGGCTGTGCTGCAATCTCGGCTGGAATCTCAAAGGCTGCAGGAACCGCATAGATAGCGGCAACAATCGCCATGCTGAATCCAATGACACCGCTGGTTGGGACATCGGTCATCTTGTTGTTCGCCATAATCGGGGCGATCGCGTATCCAACAGCTGCCAATACGACCGCACCGATCCAGATTGGCTCAACGTGACCCAAGAACGAGTCAATACCAACCAGGGCAATTACACCTAGAAAACCAATGACCATTCCAGCCAGCGGGATGGGCTTTAGCGCGGTGCGGTCTTTGAATACCAATGCCAAAATTGCCACCGCAAAAAACGGAACTGTGGAAATTAACAATCCGGCAAGGCCGGACGAAATATATTTTTCAGCTTCGGTGATTAGGAACCAAGGTCCCACCATCTCAAGTGCTGCAAAGAGCAAGACGTAAGGCCAGGCCTTGAGCACCTTCTTAGCGGCCCCGGTCATGATGGCGTATGGCACCAAAACCAGTGCGCCGATAAAGGTTCTAGCGAAAACGATGGTCGGGGTTGAAAAGCTATCCAGAGCGATAGCGATAAAAAAATATGGGAGTCCCCAGAAAACCCCTGTAAGCAGGAACAGTATTAACCCTCGACGAGACACTGGACAAGCGTATTGGATAAGCATGGTTCTGGGGTTCGAAATCGGTTTCGGTTGGTAGTCTTGCCGAATGGCCAGAGAAAGCGCACTTAGAGCTTTCAAGCACCGCAACTATCGGGTTTTGTTTCCCGCCAGCGTGCTATCAAACATTGGCACCTGGGCTCAGCGAATTGCCCAAGACTGGCTAGTTCTAGAGCTAACTGGCTCAGCACAGCTACTGGGTTTAATTACCGCCCTGCAGTTCCTGCCCTCACTGCTACTCAGCCTCTACGGCGGAGTTCTCGCGGATCGCTTTGATAAGCGCACTCTTTTGATCATCACCAACATTGGCGCCGGTCTTGGCTCAATGACGCTGGGACTTTTGGTGATTAGCGGAGTCGTCGAAATTTGGCACGTCGCCGTCCTGGCCTTCACGGTTGGAGTCTTCTCGGCTCTCGATGCTCCGGTTCGCACCAGCTTTAACTCGGAACTCGTGGGTCACCAGGACATTCCAAGTGCAATTAGCCTCAACTCGGCAAACTTCAATGCCGGAAGGTTGATTGGTCCTGCCGCCTCTGGTTTCTTGATCGTGCTTTTCGGTACCGGTGTTTCCTTCCTAATCAACTCCCTGACCTATGTTGCCGTGGTGATTGCGCTAGCGATGATGCGTAAGGACCTGCTCTTCATCTCCGTGAAGCCAAACAGCAGCGCCAAGTTGAAGCAGGCGGTGCAGTACGTGATCGGGCAAAGAGATATCTTCCTGGTGATGTTGGCGGTTTTCTTTGCAACCACCTTTGGTTTGAACTTCCAGATATTCATGGCGGTTATGGCAACCCAGGAGTTTGGCAAGGGGCCGGCAGAATTTGGAATCTTGGGTAGCGTGCTCGCGGTGGGTTCCTTCACTGGCGTTCTAATCTCGGCAAGATTTGAGCACCTGAGGGTGCCAAAGTTTGTGATGTTTGGCGGCATGCTCTTTGGAGCACTTCTTATGGTTACAGCCTGGATGCCAACCTATGGAACCTTCGCACTGATCCTGCCGTTGGTTGGTGGCATGGCGCTGATGACACTGATCTCGGCCAACTCATTTGTTCAGACCAACTGCGAACCAACCCTGCGCGGTCGAGTCATGGGCATCTATCTTCTGATCTTTATGGGCGGAACTCCAATTGGTTCTCCGCTGATTGGCTGGTTTGCCGAACATGTTGGTATTCGCTGGACAGTAATGGGTTGTGGGCTGATTGTGTTGGTTGCCAGCGCTGCAATTTATGTTGCGCTCAGAAGAAGCAAGACACCGGACCCAATCACCGAGAGCATGCCGGTTATCCCGGAACCTAGAAACTAGACAATCCCTCGATAGGTTTTGGCTATGTCTGCGGAAAGCAATAACCTCTTAGCCATGAGCGAGATTCGAAAGACCCAGGGGTTAACCCGCTCGGTCGTGGTCGTCGAAGACGACCCCTTCATGCGCTCACTGATTGCCGAGACCCTAGATAGCGCAGGCTTCCAGGTTCAAACCGCAGCCAATGCAGCGGATGCGAAACGTGCGATAAGAATTCTTGATCCGGATGCGGTTGTGATCGACATCAACCTTGGTGAAGGTCCAGATGGTTTTGATCTCGCTCAATCGATTAGAAAAACTTCTGCCGAAATTGCGGTGGTCTTTCTAACTGCGCAACCTGACCCACGCTTTTCGGGCAAGGGGCCAAGCGCTGTCGTAAAGAACGCGGTTTACCTAAACAAGAATTTGCTAACCAGCACAAACACCTTGCTCGATGCTCTCGAGGCAGCATTGGTCGAGCGCAACACTCGCGATTACCGTCACGACCAACTTGCCGATCGCCCACTTGGTCAACTAAGCAACACCCAGGTTCAAGTGCTGCGCCTTATCGCTGAAGGTCTGACCAACCAGCAAATAGCCGATGCCAGAAAGCGTTCTATCGCAGCTACCGAGAGCGCAATCACCCGCACTCTCGAGGCACTTGGGATTCCCAAGGACGCCGAACTCAACGTGAGAGTTGCAGCAGCAGTCAAATTCGTTTCAAACACCAACTTCAGAAAATGACGAAATCGCTGTCGACTTACTCCGAAGGCAATCTCTCAGGAGTTGGTTTTACCCAACTGAGGGACTGGGTTGGCTCGAAGCGGGCAATTGGGTATCCGCTCACAATCTTTGTGTTGATTTACCCAATAGCAATTGGCTCTTTGCAACAGACATTCAGCGGTTACGAACTCCCGCTACCGAGTTGGCTTTGGGATTTGCTGCTTGGTGTTGGTGCGGCAGCAGTTTTACTGCTCGCCAAATTTCTGAAGGTTCCTCGGTCCCTTCTAGCCAACCTTGCCATCTTTGCTATCGCCGCACTTTGCGGAGCAACCTTGCCAATACTCGCCTCGATCCCGGTTGGCGGGGTGGCTGAACATGTCATCCGCGGTATTCCATTTAGCGCACTGTCGCTATTTGGGTTGCAGTTGTTCTTCACCTTGGCCAGGGGAGCGCTGAGTGAGTATCGAGCCTCCAACAAGGAGCTCTTTCGAATCGCGAGCGAGCTAGAGATCCGGCGAGAGAACCTAAATAGTGAACTCGCAGAGCGCCAAAAGGCACTTGCAAATCAAATCTTGAGCGAAGTTGAGCCAAGAATATCCAGCATCCAAGACCTACTTAGAAACTCAGATTCCAAGCAGGCCGCTGGCGAAATCTTAAGCCTGATTGACAACCTGGTTAGGCCGCTGAGCCAAGGTCTTGCCGTCTCAAATAGTCTTCCGTCGGATCAGCCTGTTGCGGTTAGCCGAAAGCCTTCGCTTAAGGCACTGGGGCGAAGATTCACCAGAAAGCTTGCGGTTTCCAGCATCCTGACCCCTCACCTGCATGTTCTTTTTGCCGTTGGCTTCTTTGTTCCAGCTATGTTCCTTGCCGCGGGAGCTACCGGGGTGCTCTATCTTGCAGGGTTCTTACTGGCCCAGATTTTAGTTTTCTGGATCTGCCGCACGCTCGTGCATCAGTTTCAGCTGCCCCACTGGGTTCTGCTAATTGCCAACGTGTGTATTGCCAGCCTCGGCAACATCTTGTTTGTCTTGGGGTCTGAGCTTGCGGGCCTGGCAGACCCCGAGGGCCTAATTGCATTTGTGGGGCTTGGTATTTCTCTGGTGTTCACCGCCGCTGGCTACGTCTCTATCTACAGCGCTGCTAAACATGGTGCTCACCAAGAGATCCGACAAGCAACCGAGCGTCTGGCATACCTGGTTGGTGAGCTGCAACTTAGAACTGTGTCTCTTAGAAAACAGTTTGCGCTTGACCTCCACGGTGACCTACAGGCCAAGTTGCAGGCCGCGCTGGTTCGGCTGGAGCGTTCAACATCCAACGACCCAGAAGTTATCAACCAGGTATTGCATGATCTTGCTGGAGCCACCGAAGGCATTGAAAATCCAAACAGCAAACCGGAGAGCATCGAACTGCTTAGAGCGCTCCCCGGGCTATGGAATGGGATTTGCGAAGTGACCATAAATCTCGATTCATATGCAGAGGCAAGGCTCAGCGAAAATCAAGGCTTAAGTGCCGTGGTGGTCGAGATCGTGAGAGAGAGAATCATCAATGCGGTCAAGCATTCCAGTGCTGAGGAAATCGATATTTCGATCCAGCTCGACGGCGATGTTCTGGTGATTTCCTCAAGAAATGAAGACCTCGGCGTCGGGCTAAAACTGGACTCCTCCAAAGGTGGCGGTTCCAAACTCCTGGATGAGGTTTGCCAGAGCTGGACGCTCGGTTCCGACATGGGTGATGTGGTGTTTGAGGCTCGCGTAGCGAGCTGATTATTCATCGAGGGCCAGCCCTCGTTTTCCAATAGTTCCAATTTCTACGCTGGTTCACTTAACCCTTGAAAACAAGCGTCAAACGACGCCAATAACCCGCCAACCAGATCCCGAGATGACCGCTAATTTTGCACAGCGATTCCGCACCGTAGCCTGGCTTTTGCTGGCTGCGATTGCGACTGCTGGCATTGGTCTTTTTTTCGGGGCTTCGAACTCGGCTACAGCGAATACTTACGTTTACAGCAACCACAACGGAACGGTTGCAAATGAGTCGACTATCAAGATTCATTACATCTGGGGCGTGAACAACGATCGCATCTCCTTCGGCGTAGAAGGTCCGCTGGGTCTCGAAGCAGTTTGGACCAATCTTTCAACTTCCGAAAGCTTCACGGTTTCGATTTCGGATCGAGCTACTCCCTCTTCGACAGTTTCGACCCTGATCCAAACCCCTATGAATACTTGGTCCGCGGCGACGAAGGTCCAGCTTGAAATACGACCACGATCCGGAGCAAGCTCGTGGGGCCTAAACGGCATCTACAACGCGGCTTACACCACCTCGAACCTAAAGATGTGGGAGGTCTTGAGTCTTGGAAATTACTCAACTCTGACTCGCCTCACTTCTGCCTTCGCTGGCACTTCCACTTCGCTCAGGGTTGCGGCAGCGCTGCCAAACACTGTTACGGATCTCACATATGCATTTGCAGATGCGCTGGGTAATCCGGACCTAACCGGCTGGGACACCTCCCAAGTCACAGACATGACTGGATTGTTTCGAAAAGCAACTTCATTCAATCGGAACATCGGTGTCTGGAATACCAGTGCCGTAACCAGCATGCGTTCGATGTTCGTGGGTGCAAGCGCGTTCAACCAAGAGCTTTCAGCCTGGAATGTTGCAAACGTAACCAACATGAGTTTCATGTTTGATGGAGCGGTCAATTTCAATAACAGCGGGCCGACGCAATCCGGTATGGCATCGAGCATCTTGTCCGGCACTGCGCCTTTGCGATGGACCACCTCTGCGGTTACCGACATGTCCTACATGTTCCGTGGCGCCAAATCCTTCAACCAGAACATCAACAGTTGGGATGTTTCGAAGGTAACTAATTTCAAGTACATGTTTGCCGGTGCTGACACTTCAACCGGAATCTCTGATGGCATCAACCCCAACGATGCGTCCATCTACTTCAATAACGGTGGGGCCAACGATCAGTCCAACGGGATCTCGGGCAGTGCGCCCCTGTGGACTGCGTACCCTCCGGGTTCCGGGACCGGAACAGCCGCAATCGACATGTCATTCATGTTCTCGGGTGCAATGTTTTTCAACCAAAACCTAAACTCATGGGACACAAGTTATGTCACCAACATGGCTCAAATGTTTGAGAATGCACAGGGTTTCAATAACGGTGACCAAAAGTACACGAGCAACAATGCAGGTTCTCACAACTTCACGTGGTCAACCGGCAGGGTCACTTCCTTCATCGCAATGTTCTACAACACCTACGCCTTCAACCAAAACCTGAACAGCTGGGATGTCGCTAGCGCGACCACCTTCCGATACATGTTTGCCAACACCAGGGCAAATAACACCGGTGCTGGTTGTAACTGTGATTTCTTCAACAACGGAAATTCAAGAATCGCAACCACCAGCAACACATTGACCTGGTTGGCATCTGGATCAAATGCTCTAGCGGTGGACATGGGTTACATGTTCTCCAACAACCCTTACTTCAACCAAGACATCTCTGGCTGGGATGTCAGCAAAGTTACGGATTTCAGCCAGACTTTCAATGGAGCAATTGCCTTCAACAACGGGCAAGGTGCTGGGGGTGTAGGTACTAAGCCATTGAGTTGGAACACCTCTGCCGTCACCTTGATGAACAACATGTTCTACGGGGCGACAAGTTTCAACCAAAACATCGATAACTGGGACACCAGTAAAGTAGCCGGCTTTACAGCAATGTTCACTTCAGCCAGCAACTTCAACAACGGCATGGCCTCTGGCGTCGGTGGAACCATGATTTGGCGCACCAATCCCGGTGTCACCGCCTCCATGGGAAGCATGTTCTATGGAGCTAGTAGTTTCAATCAAAACATCTCTGCTTGGAACACTTCAGCTGTATCTGGCATGCATTACATGTTCAACAGTGCGCTCAAATTCAACAACGGCCAGCCCGCAGGTACCTCAGGCGGGGCGGATCTAACTTTCTCAACAAGCAATGTGACGAACATGACCTACATGTTCAACAACGCAGCGGTATTCAATCAAAATGTCTCTTCCTTTGACACCTCAAAGGTCACAGACATGTCCTTCATGCTGGCGAGAACACCGGCCTTCAATAATGGTCAAGCTCCGGGTGGCGCTGGCCAGCGACCGCTGAGGTGGACAACTTCTAACGTCACCACAATTGCCAACATGTTCAATGCCACTGGTGCATCGGTCTTCAATCAAAACATCTCCGGCTGGGATTTGTCTAAATGCACCGACATGAGTAATGCGTTGCAGATGGTATGGCCGAGTTGGACCAACGCATTCAACAATGGAGCGCTACCGGGGGAGACCAACACCTTAAGTTGGAGCATCAACACCAGCACGACATCTAACGTCGTCATGCAGCAGGCTTTCCAAGGATTGCGCTATTTCAACGCCGACGTTTCTAGTTTCAATACCAGCCGAGTTACTTCGCTTTACTTGACCTTTGCCTTCACCGGAGCGTTCAACCAGGACATCTCACGTTGGGACACCAGTCGCGTCACAAACTTCCAGTCGACCTTCAGAAATGCCACGGCCTTCAATCAGGATATTTCGAGCTGGAACGTTACTTCAGGTACGAACTTCTCCAACATGTTCGATGGCACGACTTCATTTAACCGTAGTCTCGCCCAATTCCAACTTAGCTCTCTGGGTGCGAGCGGACTCATCGGTATCTTTGGCTCTACGACCACGTCGGCGATGAGCGAGCAGAACATTCAAGACACCACCGTCGCCTGGTCACACCAGGCCTCAAGGTCAAACTTCCCAACCACCGGTACCTACGACGCCTTTGGCAAGGCGCGTTGGTTGAACTGTCTTGGTTATGCCGCCTACGTGCGCATGACCTCCAAGCAAGCCATGACCACTTGGGCGACTTTAGGTTCTGCTCCTACCGGATGTAACACGGCAACCGTTAGCTGGTATGGCGCATCGACCGGATCGGCAACCACGCAGTCGATCGCGTTGGCCACAGCTAACTTCACGCCCGAGACCGCAACCTCTACAACAGGTGTCGCTCCAAGGTATGTGGTCGTGGATCGTGGTACCACTCTTTGTCGCGTGAACAACGTCACCGGTGTGATCAACTACACCACCGCAGGTAACTGTCGAGTCCGCGCCTATGACGTGGATACATCAACCAATGGCGATGTCACCACCTACAAGGACGTCACTTTCAACCTCCCAACCCCAAGCTCGAGTTCCGCCCCGACGGCACCAACCACGATTAGCGCTCGGGCCAGCATCAGCGCGCTGTCGGTTACCTTCTCCGCTCCAGCTTCAAACGGTGGTTTGCCACTGCTGGGCTATGAGGTCGGTTACTCACTGACCCAAGGTGGGGCTACCACTTGGGTTTCGGTAAGTCCAGTTGTCACTTCGTCTTCGACATTGAGCTTCACGCTTTCTGGTTTGGTAAATGGCACCAGCTACTGGGTAAAGGCGCGAGCTATCAACTCAATCGGTGCCGGCACGGCATCGAGTGAGTTTGGTCCGGTTACTCCTGCAACCACGCCGTCAGCACCAAGCATCGCAAGTTCGACCATCTCGGCAGGCACAGTTCTATTGAACCTGGGTGCTCCAGGGACCAATGGTGGTTCGGCGATTACCACTTATGAATATCGATTTGCGACCAACAGTTCCGCTGTATTAAGTGCTAGCTGGACTAGTTCTGCAACCACCTCGACAGCCATTAGCGCATCTGGTTTGGTGAATGGCACGAGCTACTTCTTCCAGGTCCGAGCGGTGAACAGCATTGGTGCCGGATCCGCGACTGCGGTGTCGAGTGCGATCACCCCAATCACAACTACATCCCCGGTTGTGATTTACGTAAGCAACAAGCTTGGGTATTCACCGCTCGCTGAGATTCAGTTCTTCGCACCATCCGACAATGGTGGTTCGGCAATCTTGGATTACCAAATTCGAATGTCTACCAACGAGGGTGTGACCTGGACCAACTGGGCTAACCAGACAGTGACCTACAACGTAAATACCCAACGCTGGTACATCACTCTCACGAACTTGGATGGCACCAACCTCGCACCGGTCTACTACACCTTCGAGATTAGAGCTCGAAATGCGGCTGGATTCAGCGGTACATCGCTGCAGGTGCCATCAGGGGCCCCAATAACTTCCGTGATTTTCGGCAACCAGCAGGCGGTAATCAATTTCAAGGCTGCCAAGTTCGATGGGAACTCGCCGATCTTGGGCTACGAATACAAATATGTCTCCGGAACTATCGCGAATCCAAGCACTGTCAGTCCTTGGATTTCGATTAGCTCAACCGTCTGGCAAAACGCAACAACCACCTCGGCTGTTCCCCTAACTGTTTCGGGGCTTGTGAATGGCACGCCACACACCCTCTGGGTGAGAGCGGTGAATGCGATTGGTGGCAACGATCAGCCATATTGGGACTGGACCCTAAACACCGGAACCCCAAACAAGCAGCTTCCGACCATCAGCTTTAGCTACAGCGTAGGCACGGTTGCTTACACGCAGAGCGCTAGCTACAGCCCAAGCGTAAGTTCCAACTCGCTGGGAGACATAACCTTCTCAACCACCACTCCAACCAAGTGTTCGGTGGCGACGCTCAGCGGTGTAGTGACTAACATCAATGCCGGTCTCTGCACGATTCAGTTGAGCCAGGCTGAAAGCCCTACCTACTCGGCAACCACTGTGCTGCGCTACATAAGCACCACGATGATCAATCAGCCGACTCTGCAGATATCGGCTTCAGCAACTTCTTCGCCATACCTGGGAACTGTTACCTTGACCTCTTCCGGAGGTGCTGGTGCCGGAGCGGTTACCTACACCGCAGTGGTTGGATCAGCCTGTGTGGTCAGTGGCAACGTGGTCACCGTGGGCAATGCTGGATCGAGTTGTGCGGTGATTGCGACCAAGGCGAGCGATGGTAATTACAACTCGGCCAACTCCGCGCAGATTTCTATCGCAACTACCAGGATCAACCAGTCAGCTTTGACCTTCAGCAACCTGGCCGAGATGCCAGCTCGTTCGAGCATGAGCGTCTCAGCAATTGGTGGTTCTGGTGAGGGAGTGCTGCGCTACCGAGTTAGTAGCGCCGGTGGCACAGGTTGTTCTCTTTCCGGCACCACCTTGACTGCTACCACCGCTGGTCAGTGCACCATTGAAGCATCCAGGGCGAGCTCGACCAACTACACGGTTAGCGCTTCGGTTTCTCAGGTGATTGAAGTTGTGAAGTCTGCTCAAACTGTTCGTTTCACGACCAACGTTCCAGCGCAGCCGCTAGTTGGCTCTACCTATTCGCCAAGCGCAACTGCTTCGAGTGCTCTATCCATTAGTTTTAGCGTCAGCGGTAGTGGCTGTTCGCTCACCTCCGGCACAATCACCTTCACCGCTGCCGGTGATTGCCGGGTTGAGGCTTCACAGACCGGTGACGGTGCATACCTGGCTGCTCCAACCGCCAGCCAGACCATTGCGGTTGGACGACGAAACCACACCTTGGCTTTCTCGACCACCTCGCAAAACATCACTGCCAAGACTTTTGGTGATCAGGCATTCGTGCTCGGCGCTAACTCCACTGAGCCTGAGGCTCAGGTGGCCTTCACCCTCTCGCCACAAACCACCAACGATGCTTGTTCGGTCTTCAGCACTGGACTGGTTTTGGTGTTGAACGTCGGTGATTGTGTGATTGAGGCGTATTCGACTCAGACCCAAGCACTGGCCGCGGCATCAACCATTTCTAAGCGCATTGAGATTCGCGCAGATAAAGCCTCTGCACCATTTATCACCTCGGTTGCGATGGGTAATCTCTCGATCACCGCAGGCTTTACGCCTCCGAGCTACATTGGTGGTTCCTCGGTATCGGCATACTCGATAGTCGCAATTGACCAGACCGCAAACAGCACCACCGAGGTTTCGGATAGCTCTTGTGGCACAAACTTGGTAAACGGTCAGATTTCTTGCCGAATCATGGGTCTTGAGAATGGCAAGAGCTACAAGATCAAGGTCGCTGCCATCAATGGCGCTGGCGAGGGTGAATTCTCAATTCTCAGCCCTTCCATCACGGTTGCTACCAATCCGGCTGCGGTGCAGAACCTAAGGGTGATCCAGGGCGCCAGCACCTTGGCCATTAGTTGGGAAGACCCAGACAGTCTCGGTGGTGGAACCTTTAGCTCTTACCGGGTCTATGTGAAGCGCTCCTCTACAAGCTCATACAACGCTGAGCACTACTTCAATGTCGCCAACCAAAACACCAGAAACATCACCATCTCTGCGGAGACTCCTCCGGACGGTATGACTCACCCCGGTGGGCCTGCCTTGGTGAACGGTGTGGCATATGACATCAAGGTGGTTACCGTTACTACCGCCAACACTCAGGAGCTAACTGGAAATACCGCGGTGGTGAACCAGATTCCAAGAACCGTCCCAGAGCCACCACGCTTAGCAAATGCACTGGTGGTTGCAAACAAGCTGGTGCTCACCTGGACCGCTCCACTGAGCGACGGAGGAGCCGCGGTTACCACCTATTCGGCCAGCGTTGGACAGTCGCCCTGTTTGTTCGCCGCCCCAGATGACACCTACTGTGAGATTGCATTACCAACGGCACCGGGCAATTACGTGTTCAACATCGTTGCCCAAAACGCGGCAGGTTCCAGCACCGAATTGCAAGGCACCTACACAGTCGCCGCCTTTAGCCCGCCGACGCCTCAGCAATCATCAGGCGGCAGCTCGGGTGGATCAGACATTACCGATCCTGCAAAGCCAAGCGAATCCGCTCCGGTGGTGTCTGGCGTGGGCTTTGGCACAGACAAGAAGCAAATCATTATTCGTGGCTTACACCTCAAGGGAATCAAGAAGGTGCTAATCGGCAGCATCGAGGCCGTAATCATTTCTCAGACCACAGAGATGATCATCTTGCGAGCTCCTGAACTCAAAGCCGGCTCTCACGCGGTGTTCTTGCACATGAGCGACAACACGATCCTCAGATACGAAAAAGAGCTGTTTATCGAGGGTTCTAAGCCAGCTGCGACAATAACCAAGAAGCTAATGCTGAGTGGTTTCAAACCTGGAACATCGGTGCTCACCGCACAGATGAAGAAAGACCTGCTGGTTATCTTGAAGAGCAACAGACAAAGTAAATCACTCCAGTGCATCGGTCACACCCAGGGACCGACAATCCTTAAGTCGGACGCTCGCCTTGCAATGAAACGAGCTAACGCGGTTTGTGCATTTGCCAAGCAGTCCGGCTACAAGGTGGTAGCTGCCAGCTATCAAAACAACAGGCAGTTGGGTGCGAAGTTCAGACGCGTAGACCTGGTCTTTAGCAAGTAGTTCTCCATCTAATTGGATTCGGCCTTTCTCAATAGACTGACCGAGTGAAAATCTCAGTCTCTGTAGAAGTAAATGCCCCAGTAGCTAAAGCATGGGAGGCATACACCTCCCCGGAAGCCATCAACCAGTGGAACTTTGCCTCCGATGACTGGCAGTGCAGGGACGCCAGGGTAGATCTTCGTGTTGGTGGCGGCTTCTCCTCACACATGGAGGCTAAAGACGGCAGTTTCGGCTTTGATTTCGAAGGCACATACACCAACATCGTTGAGCACAAGCTGCTGGAGTACTCGTTTGGTGACCGTTCCGCGCAGGTGTTGTTTGAGCAAGTTGGCGAGAATTCAAAGGTCACTGTTGAGTTCGACACCGAAGACGAGAACGCAGTAGAGATGCAGCGCGAGGGCTGGCAAGCCATCCTGAACAATTACGCCAAGTACGTGTTGGCTCTCTAGAAATCCTCAATCAACTCCTGACCTTTCTCTTTTCAGAACACCAGTTTGCGAACCGGAGTGTTTTTTCGGATTATTAACCTGCTTTGCAGTTCATTTTGAGACACTCAGGAGGTCCCCCTTGGCATACAAACAAGCGCTTTCCGGTGGAACCAGGACCTCTGTTGGAGATGCGGATCGCGTGATCCAGGAACTGCTTGAATCACCATCGGGGCTGGCAGAGATTTACGACCTCTTTTTAGATGAAGATGCTGTTGTGGCGATGAGAGCCAGTTATGTGGCGATGAGAGTTGCGGAGCAAAAACCTGAGACGGTCGCACCTTTTGCCACGCTACTTTTTGACCAGCTGGAGCGATACACCCAGCAAGAAGTGAGGTGGCACGTCCCTCAGCTACTGGTGCACTTGGATTTGAACCCGGCTGAGCGAAATCGCGCCTACGAGGTGATCATGCACTGGGCGGAAACCGACAAGAGCAAAATTGTTGGCTACTACGGCTTTCAAGCTGCTGCCGAATTCGCCCAGAAGGATGCGGCGCTCCTAGAGGACTTCATCCCTCGGATCAGACAAGCCAACAAGACCGGCGCTAAGTCAATCCAGAATCGGTGCAAGAAGATTTCTAAGCAGTTGAAATTCGAGCTTTAGGTTGGAAGTGCCCTGAAAAACAGAAAACCCTCCCGAAGGAGGGTTTTTTCGTTTGTGGAGACTAGGGGGGTCGAACCCCTGACCCCCTGCTTGCAAAGCAGGTGCTCTACCAACTGAGCTAAGTCCCCGGAGTGATCCGGTTTGGATCTTGGTGCATCCTACGTTGGAAGCCATCTCTTAGGAGAGAAGCTTCCTGGTGGGCCTAGGAGGACTTGAACCTCCGACCTCTTCATTATCAGTGAAGCGCTCTAACCACCTGAGCTATAGGCCCGTAGAACGTCCCAACTTTACTAAAAAATGGTTTAAATGCCAAACCGAATTTTCTAGTTGTTGGTGAAGGTGACCGAAACTCCGCCGACAATCCTGGAAATCAGGTTGAAAAGCACCGCCCAGATTGCCGATAGCGCGGTGGTGAAGACTATATTCAAAAGAGAAATGGTAGTTGCGGTTCCAACCACGTTTGCAAACGAGAACTCGCTCTCCAGGCTAAAGCCGCTACCCTCACCGAAGATGCTGGCCAACAGGCCACCAACCGAGGAGAAGACTCCGGAGCTTGCAAGCACTGCCCAGAGCAGGATTGAGCCAACAATGGTGGAGATTGCTAGCGCGATCGACACCATGAAGCCAACCTTGACGGCAGACATGACCTCGATCGAGCGAAGCTTTAGCTTTACCTGCTTTACCGGCTCCTTTGGAGCGCTACTCCGCTTGAACAGCTTCGCCATCTGGCTCTCCCTCAACATCTACAGAATCGTTAGTCTCTAGATTACGCTCCGTGTTGCGCGCTAGTGACAATACCGAATCTGACTCCTCGAAGCGAGCGAATACCACGCCCATGGTGTCGCGGCCCTTGGCAGGAACCTCGGCGGCATTGGTTCTAATTACCTTGCCGGAGGCGAGCACTACCAAAACTTCATCCGCTTCATCAACAATCAGTGCGCCAACCAGGTCACCGCGCTTTTCGTCTAGCTTGGCAACCTTGATTCCAAGGCCACCGCGGTTCTGGATGCGGTACTGGTCAGCGCTGGTGCGCTTTGCGTAACCACCCTCGGTAACCACGAATACGAAGCCAGCCTCACCGATTACGGTTGCGCTCAATAGCTCGTCGCCCTTTCTAAAGCTCATGCCCATCACACCGGAGGTGTCACGGCCCATTGGCCTTAGCTGGTCGCTGGATGCAGAGAATCTGATCGACATGCCCTTGCGAGATACCAAAAGTAGGTCGTTCTCATCGCTCACCAACATGGCGTTGACTAGCTCGTCGCCCTCGCGGAGCTTGATGGCGATGATTCCACCGGTTCTGGCGGTGTCGTAGGCCTCGAGCGCGGTCTTCTTTACTAGTCCGGCACGGGTGGCAAGTACCAGGTATGGCGCCTGCTGGTAGTCCTTCAGGTCCAAAACCTCAACAATTCGCTCCTCTGGCTGCAGCGCCAGCAGGTTAGCTACGTGCTGACCCTTGGCATCGCGACCAGATTCCTGGATCTCGTAGACCTTGGAGCGGAATACTCGACCGGTGTTAGTGAAGAACATCAACCAGTGGTGCGTGGTGGAAACGATGAAGTTCTGCACCACGTCGTCGGCACGCAGGCTGGCACCCTTTACACCCTTGCCACCGCGGTGCTGCACGCGGTAGTTGTCGCTTCTGGTGCGCTTGATGTAGCCACCGGCAGTTAGGGTCACGACCATTTCCTCTTCAGGAATTAGGTCTTCCATCGAAACATCGCCGTCGAAGCCAAGCAGGATCTCGGAGCGACGGTCGTCGCCGTAGCGGGAAACAACTTCTTCAAGTTCATCAGAGATGATCTGACGCTGGACTGCCTCGTCGGCGATGATGCGCTGGAATTCGGCGATCTGACGTTCAAGCTCGGCAGCCTCATCGATGATCTTCTGCCGCTCAAGGGCCGCTAGCTGTCTTAGCTGCATGTTCAGGATTGCCCTAGCCTGCAGTTCGTCGATTGAGAGTAGCTTCATTAGGCCGTCTCGAGCATCGTCGACGGTGGCGCTCTTGCGAATCAGTGCGATTACCTCGTCGAGTGCATCTAGCGCCTTTAGGTAGCCGCGCAGAATGTGGGCACGCTCTTCGGCCTTACGCAGGCGGAACTTGGTGCGGCGAACAATAACCTCATCAAGGGCATCTAGCGCCTTGAGATATCCGCGCAGAATGTGGGCACGCTCTTCGGCCTTGCGAAGACGGAACTGGGTGCGGCGAACAATTACATCTACCTGGTG
>JACCEC011819437.1_pt1 | contig 20481 bp, 19 predicted proteins | sample 7450121 | NCBI WGS metagenome assembly JACCEC01 (sample SAMN15323455, study PRJNA562643) | freshwater metagenome | isolation source: river surface water | place: USA:Blue River Watershed | collected 2017-08-18 | reverse complement strand
GTACCTGCATTACGATTACAATTATTATTTTGTGTATGATTCCCTCCAAACTGATGACCCATTTCATGAGCTACATAATCAATATCGAAAGCGTCTCCGATAGGAGCACTTGAACCTGTTACTCCACCACCTTTGAGCGAACCACAAGGACCATTTAAGTATGCTACTCCACCTCCACCTGTACTGAATACGTGTCCAATATCATAGTTTGCACTACCAATTACGGCATTCAAGTTATTTATATTTTCAGATAGCATCGTACTACCATTGTTATTTGTGTATGGGTCTGTATTTGCGTTTGTGTAAATAACCGAAGTATTGTTGGCAATAAGATTCATTTTTACTGCAAAATCTCTCAAAAAGACACCATTAACACGGTTCATTGTGGTCACTTGAGCCGCTAACGCCAAAGCGACTGTTCCCCCATGAAAGGTTGTGTACTCGCCAGTGGCAGCTAATGCAAGTCGGTAATTTCTTAATACACCATCACCGATAGAAGTATGAATGCCTGTTGGAGTATTCATCTCTTGGGTAGGTATATTGGTAGGTTTGTCAATGGAAGGCTGTTTAATTAGGTCAATATTGCAACTAAAAGACTTTTTAGTTGTGAAATCTTTTTTATCATAAGCTATATAATATTCAATGGTGGCAGTATTGTAAGGGTCAATAAAAAATGTTCCTTCGGGTGATAAAATCATAGCGTGAAACCCTCTGGAAGTAAAGTCAAGACGAGCAGTAGTGGCAGGATTTTTAAGACTATAGGCTCCGTAAGTTTTTATCTCAGGGAATTTCTGAGCCAATTCGGCTTCCATCATCGGAGACTCCACCACCACAAATTCCTCAAAAGAACCATCAGGCATCGGCAATTCTAAAACACTACTGACGGTTCTTGCAGCGGCTGTAAATTCAAGTGGTGTTTTGCTTAAGAATGATTTAATTGAAGTAACATCAAGTTTTAAAACTTTGTACTTTTGCGGGTTTATTTGTTTAAGGCCAAACGTAGTGGGTTCATTTTCAATGCTTTGCCACATTTTTGTTTGAGCAAAAACAATTTGAGATAAAAATAAGAATACAATAAAATTATTTTTTTTTGAAGGAATTAATGGTGTTAAAAGTTTCATGACGGTAGGTTTTATTATTAATTAGGGATTCTTGTATTTACACTAAAAAAACTATAAAAATGTAATTTTCAAAGGGGATTGATTCGGTTCTATTTTTAAGAAAGAGTTAGCAGAGGAAGCTTTTGAAAAGGTTTAAGACAAAGATAAAAGACAAATAACTACCCAAAACAGGTGAAAATGCCTATTTTACAAAAGTTAATGGCAGCTTGAGTTAATTACCGACTTTTTACTACGCTATCATAATATTTTTTTAGTGAACTTAATTTTGAGTAACCACCTATTAAGACCGTTTGGGCAGATTCTTTGACTTCTCCCCAAGCCAAGTTTTTTTCTGGAGTAATATTAAAAATTGTCTGGTAAATATAGTTTACTTGAATCGGTAATATTCGGTTAGGTAAGCTACTGCCAAATTCTCCGATGTAGCCGATTGGCGAAGAAAGGAGCAACCTAAATGTGATTTTTTTTGGGTCTAATTTCTCAAACTGGTCTGTATGATTGATTAAAAGTGGTGGTACAAGTTCTGCAGAATGGCTCAACATTCGCATTAGTCCGCCCAACATTAAAAGTGTTTTAGAAAGCAGCACAGCATTTGGTAAACCTATCAATTGAATTGTAAAAATGGCAGCTAAACAGGTAAATGTTCCAATTATGATGAAGAAAATTCCAAATTTTTTATCTCCAATAAAGATGGATTGAATCAAAATTGTAACTAATGCAACCAACGGAATACTCCAATGCCAACTTTCAAAAATGATAAACCACAAAATTGCCTCTATAATGATGGTAGAATGAGTTATTTTCGTTGCCCAAGTCGTATGTAATAAAACATATCCGATTGATTGATAGTCTAAATCAATATTAGTTTCGGGTTTGAAAACATTGTGCAGAGGTAAAAATTTTCCAACAATTCTATCGGGTAGAAGATTACACAAAATATACAATACTACCGTCGAAATAAGCGTAAAGTACCAAATTTGATTAATAATACTTTCGTTATGGTTTAGCCAATTGAAGAATGTCATTTTTGCTTAATTAAACTAATTATTTAGCTATGAGTGCTGTATTTTGTGTATCTGGTAATTTTGCATGGGTTTTTATTCCACCTTTATCAAAAAACGAAATAATATGTTCAAATTGATAGATGAGATAAATAGGCATTACTTGATTCATTAAAAATGATGGAAAAAATCCACCTTGATTTTCTCTATCAATAAATACGAGTTGACTGGTTCCGTCAGGGTTTGCTTCAAAAATATGCCCACCCCACCAGTCAATTCTTTCATAACCTTTCGGTACTGGAACTTCATCTAAAATAATTGACTTAAAACAGGTCTGTATTGTTTTATCATCAATTTTTCTCGACCATTGAATATATAAAAGGTCTCTCTTCGAAATAAAAGGTTTGTTTGGGTCGAATTGCTGATAGATAATTTGCGTGTTTTCATCAATGGCTTTTACTACATACCCCCCCGTATATTCAGATGTCCAATAGTGGTGGTAATCAATCATTTTATTGATAAAAACATCAAAAACTTCATTATGACTGGCCGAAATTTTAGGTAATCTCCACCTGAAAATGTCGTTTTTATCATCGGGAAATGACCGTTGCCAAACTTTGATACCATCTTTTTGGGTTCTTTCTTTCCAGCCCTCATCTGATGTCATTAATGAGAAGTCGGTCTCTAACCATTTATCTTTATTTACTTGCCAATCTTTGAGAGTTATCATTGTGAAAAGCCTTGAATTAAATCTAATCTAAGTTAGTAAAAAAGAATTACTATGTCAAGCCTTGCAAGGTATTTACAAATTTATCAGACAGCATTGAGATAAAACTTCCATAAGAGTTTGAAAGTGATTTGGAGTATTTTCTTTCCAGGCTATATTGAAGTATATCTCCACACTATCTTTAGCATATTGGGGTCGTTTTAGCAATCATTTAGCTTAGTTGTGATAGGTCTTTAATAGAATTCTTAAATTTTCTGTAAGCGGAGTATTATATTGTTTCTCTGTTTAGCTATTTACTATTAAAACTATAAGTTTTGTGCTATTATTCCTAATGCAAATTAGATAAAAGCTTGATTTAAAAACAAAAAGCCCCTTTTAATCATACAAGACCCAAAGGGGCAACATAAGAAATGTAAGTTTCTACTAAAGATTTTTCTTCAAAACCTCTACCAAAGCCCATAAATCATCTTCGGTATTATAAACATTCTGAGAAACACGAATGGCAACGCCTCGATTAGATACAAAGATTTTGTTAGCTGAGAGTTGCTCAGTAAAGGATTGATTATTAATGTTTTGCGGCAAAGTGATGCCTAATAAATGATTGGAACGATTGACTGAATCTTCTACCCAACAACCCAATTCTTGAAGAGCTATCAATGGCTTTTCGATGATTTCGGCACAATAATTTTGCATATTATTCACGTCCCAATTCAATATTTGAGTAATAGAATCTTCAAGCATCGGTACTTGAATAAACTGCGTATGTTCGCCCATATTGTAGCGTTGGGCTTTCGGTCTGTACGCACGTTCGTAGCGAATGAGTTGGGCAAAATTATCACTTTCGGCTCGATGCATCCAAGATTCTTCAACGGGTACTCCTTCATCGAAAAACTCTCCAAAATAGGCTATACCGATGCTGTAAGGCCCCAGAAGCCATTTATAACCTGCACAAATAAGGGCATCGGGTTGTATTTTTTGAATATTGAAATCAAGCATTCCGACTGATTGTGTACCATCAATGACCATTAATGCTCCTACTTCTTTGCAACGTTTCGAGATAGTTTCCAAATCAAACTTTACTCCATAAATCCAATGAATATGAGGCATAACAACCATCGCAGTTTCTGTATTGATACCTTCTAAAATAGCCTGATTCCACAATCCACCACGATTTTCGAGCGTTTCTGGTTTGGCAATAGTTTTATAGGTTAAACTATGCTTCTGGCAAACTCGGTCAAAAGCATAAACATTATTCGGAAACTCATCTTGAATCTGAATAATATGTTTTTTATCTGAAAGATTGGGTAAACGATGTACATTATGTGCAACAACGGCCATTCCGTAAGAAACCGAAGATATTATTGCAATTCGCTCAAAATCAGGCTCATTGATGAGCTGAGCGAAAAGTTTTTGTACTTTCTGTGGAAGAGAAAAATGGTCGCTACCCTTGATGAGATGTGTATGTGACGCTTTGAGTTGAATACCTTCAATTCCTCGCTCGACCGAACTTCTGAGGGTAGGAGAGTAGGCCGCACCGTTGAGATAAGTTACGCCTTCTTCAATAGAAAATAGATGCTTTTGGTTAGTTAAAGCCATAGTCTTTTGTTTGTAGATGATGATTGAATAAACAACTGTGGCACACTTCAAAGTGTGCCACAGTTTATCTTGCAACAAAAATAACCAAATTAATTATACCTTTCAGGTTTGTAAAGGTCTATTTCTATACTACTTTTTTGGTTGTCGATTATTTCTTGAACTAATTTGCCAGTGGCAGGAGCAAGACTGAGACCCATCATGGCGTGGCCAGATGCTATCACGAGATTTTTGTATTTGTTTGTGCGACCAATGTAAGGCAAACCATCGGGCGAACATGGACGTAAACCATACCAAACTTGCTCTCTTTGTGGTATAGCTATCTGATAATCAGGAAAATAATTCGGCACGGCCTTGATGATTCCACGCACACGATTCATATTTATTTCATCGTTCAGACCTCCAATTTCCATAGTTCCGCCAAAACGAATTAAATTATCAGACATTGGCGTAATGGCAACTCTTGCTTCCAATAAAATTGAGGGAATATTGAGTTTTTTTCCTTCATTCTGCTCGTAAGTCACGCTATAACCTTTGCCCGCTTGCATTGGGAGTCCAATATTTAACATATCAGCCAAAAGTGGCGACCACGAACCTGTAGCGATAATTAAGTTCTGAGTTTTGAGTTCTGAGTGCTGAGTTGTATTATCTATTATCTGCTTAATCTTTATTTTTTTTATCTCATTTTTTTCAAATTCAAAGCCTGTTACTTCGGTGTTGTAGAGGAACTTTACACCTTTATTTTCGAGGTGTTTCTTTAGGTTTTTTACTAATTGATTTGGGTATAAATGAGCATCTCCCTCATAGAAAATTGCCCCTGCTACATCGGGTTTTACTTCTGGCTCAAATTCGTGTAATTCTTTGGTAGAAAGGACTTTAGTCTTCAAACCAAGTTCGTTGGCTTGGTGAGCTACTTCGACTTCTTCTTCAAAACTATGTTCAGTCTTGCAGAGCATCATCAAGCCTTTTTCTTCAAAAGCAAAATCGAAATCGGGCGTTTTTGCTAACTCTTGGTACAAGGCTTTGCTTAGCAAACTAATATCTCGGAGGGCAGGCATAGCTCGTTCGACTTGTTTTTTATTAGCCGCTTGATAAAACTTCAATCCCCAAGAAAGCAAATCGAGATTAAGGCGAGGTTTTACATAGAATGGGCTCTCAGAATTGAACATCCATTTGATGCCTTTTTCTATCATTCCAGGCACTGCCAACGGAATAAAATGACTCGGCACAATCATTCCTGCATTGCCCATTGAGCAGCTATCGTCGCCATTTGAGCGTTCGATAATTGTTACGTCGTATCCTTGTTTGTTGAGGTAATATGCTGAAAATAAGCCAATTACTCCGCTACCGATGATGGTAATACCTCCACCATCCTCAGCTTCTAAAGGGAAGTGATTATTTGATTCTTTTTTCATGTTGTCAAATTTGTAAGCGTATTTATAAAAGCTCCCCTTTAGGGGCTGGGAGGTTAAATCACCTGAAACCCAAACGCATAAGGGTCGTCTTGGTCGTCGATGGTGATGGTATTATTTCCGTAAATTCTTGCCCAACCTTCAATGCTTGGATAAATTGCATCAATATCACCAACTTTTGTTGTTCCCTCAATTCGCCCGATAAATTTACTTCCAATAATACTTTCATGGATAAATTCATCGCCCGCTTTGAGTTTACCTTTGGCAGCCCATTGTGCCATACGTGCTGAAGTTCCAGTGCCACAAGGAGAGCGGTCGATGGCTTTATCGCCATAAAATACCGCATTTCGAGCAGTAGAAGTAGGGTCAATTACTGCTCCTGTCCATTCAATATGGCTCAAACCATTGATAGTTGGGTTGTCGGGGTGAACAAAAGTATGACTTTCATTGATTCTATCACGCAACACTTTCGCCCATGTAATGAGTTGGTCGGCTCTATAATTTTCTAATCCTGCAAAGTTTTCTTGTACATCAACAATAGCGTAGAAATTGCCGCCATACGCCACATCAACTTTGAGCATACCCAAATCTGGACATTCCACTTCTATATTTTCAGCCGCCAAAAATGAAGCAACATTAGTCAATTTTACTGATTTTACTTTATTGCCTTCTTGCTTGTATTCAATTAGAACCAAGCCTGCAGGGGCTTCCATTCGCACAAAACCAGGTTTTTTTGGTTGAATTAGCCCATGTTCGATGGCAATCGTAATTGTACCGATAGTTCCATGGCCACACATAGGAAGGCAACCCGAAGTTTCGATAAATAGCACTGCAACATCATTTTCGGGGTCATGGGGCGGGTACAAAATACTGCCCGACATCATGTCGTGTCCACGAGGTTCAAACATTAAACCCTTACGAATCCAGTCATATTCACGAAGAAAATGCTGGCGTTTTTCCGACATATTTTTACCCTCTAAATTTGGTCCACCGCCCGCTACTAAACGAACTGGATTTCCACATGTATGAGCATCTATGCAAAAGAATGATTTATTCATGTTAGTATAACAATACACCCCTTTAGGGGCTGGGTGATTAAATCTGTGGCAAAACTGGTCTTGTTGCTAACGAATCGTTGATAATTTTCAAGATTTTTTCTCTTTCTTCACCTGCTAATGGTAAACGTGGCTCCCGTACCCATTCGGTGCCAAGCCCAGTTGCAACCTGTGCAAGTTTAATATTTTGAATGAATTTAGTCGAAACATCAAGGTGCATCAACGGGAAGTGCCAACGATAAATCTGACGGGCTTCTTCGTAACGACCTTGTTTTACTAATTCATAAATCACAACTGTCTCACGAGGGAAAGCATCGACTAAACCTGCAACCCAACCATCGGCACCCATGACAAGGCTCTCATAAGCTAAATCATCAACACCCGACATGATTTTGAAGCGTCCGCCAAATTCGTTGATAATATCAGTCATATAACGAATGTCTCCAGTTGACTCTTTCATGGCTTCAAAGTGTGGATTTGCTGCCAACTCATGGAACATCGGAATTGAAATAAAATTCTTGTAAGCTAATGGATTGTTATATGCCAAAACTGGTAAATCAGTTGAATCTGCTACACGGTGAAGATAATGAAGAATTTCACGCTCATCGGCCGAATAACGCATCGGTGGCAATAACATAAAGCCATCTGCACCAGCTTGTTCATAAGTTTTTGCGATAGCCACCGCCTCACGAGTGATACACTCAGCAATACAAATCACCAATGGTACACGTCCTGCTATGGTTGTTTTAGCTGAATCGAGAAGAGTTAATTTCTCATCGGTCGTCAGTGTTCCGTTTTCACCCAACGAACCACAAATAATAATGCCATGCACTCCCGCCTCGATTTGTTTTTCGATGTTGAAGTTAAACATATCTAAATCAAGGCTTTCGTCTTGGAAAAAAGGAGTTGTTACGGCAGGATATACGCCAGTCCACGATGGTTTCATTTGCTAATTTTGAGTGATATAATGAATGAATATTAGAACATAATGCAAAAGTAATAGAAAGAGAAATCAAAAACTTATCTTAATTTCGCCAATAGTTGTACTAAATTATTATGAAATTAGGAGTATGTTGTGGATTTGAGGTAAATTAGTATTTAATCTGTATTTCTATTTAATTATTCTATCTGTCATTCATTTAAAATTAGCTTTGAAACCATTATTATTCCGAATTCCAAAAACTGAAACAGAGTCATTCAGAGTGCAGGTTGATGATTTGCCGTATTTTTATGATACGCTACATTTTCATCCCGAATGGCAAATTACGCTTATTCTTGAAAGTACAGGAACACAATTTGTGGGTGATAATGTAGAGCGTTTCCAGCCTTTTGATGTTTATTTTTTGGGAAGTAACCTACCTCATGTATTCAGAAATGATGCCGAATATTATGCCGAAAATCATCGAGCATATTCTGTTTCGGTTTATTTTAGGGGAGATTTGTTAGGTGAAAACTTCTTCGATATTCCCGAAACACAGCACTTGAAAGCATTACTCACAGAAGCCTCAAGAGGTATCCGAATAAGAAATAATGAAGCCAATGCCCTTACAGATTTGATAAAATCAATCGCCAATAAGCAAGGGTTTGATAAATTACTTACTTTTTTACAGATTTTAAATGAAATTGACATTTCGGCCAATAAGGAGTTTTTATCAAGTATTACGTATCAATCTCCACAAAAAGAACTTGATAATCAGCGAATTAATGCAACGTTTGAGTTCTTGATGAAAAATTTCGAGCGAGAAATTTCATTGGAAGAAGTAGCTGAAATTGCCAATATGACACCCAACGCTTTTTGCAGATTCTTTAAGGTTCGTACCAGAAAAACCTTTTCTGATTTTCTGAATGATATACGAGTTGGTCATGCTTGCCGAATGTTACAAAATAATGAAAAAAGTGTTTTGGAAATCTGCTTTTCGAGTGGCTTCAATAATGTTTCTAACTTTAATAGGCAATTTAAGCGTCGTATGAAAATGTCACCAAGTACTTATTTGAAGAAGTTTTGATTACAATCTAATCTTCAATCCATCATAAGCTAATCGGATATTTGCAGGAAGCTCTTTTTCGACTTCGCTATGCAAACCCATTTTATGACTTATATGAGTAAGATAAGTCATATCTGCATTCACTTTTTGAGCAACTTCAATGGCTTCGTCAAGCGTAAAATGAGAAATATGTTTTTGACGTTGCAAAGCTCCCAATACCAAAACCTTTGAACCATAAGCTTTTTCTAATTCTTGCTCAGAGATATAGTTTACATCAGTTATGTAAGTAAAATCTTTAATTCGGAAACCTAATACTGGTAAACGATGGTGTAGAACTTCGATAGGTCTAAAAGTTTCTTCTTTGATAGAAAATTCTTCATTACCAATTTCATGCACATTAATCAGTGGTACGCCAGGGTATTTTTGTTCTTCAAAAGCGTAAGCAAATTCACGTTTGAGTTGTGCTAATACTCTCGGATGTCCGTAAAGGTCTAAGTGCTGAATGCCATGCAGATAATTGTAGGGACGAATATCATCCAGACCAGCCGTGTGGTCTTTGTGTTCGTGGGTATAAATAATGCCGTCGATTCGTGGGATACGCTCACGGAGTGCTTGATGACGAAAATCAGGCCCCGTATCAATCACAAAACTTTTGTTTTCTACTTCAATCCAAACTGATACTCTGAGTCGTTTGTCTCGGTAATCCAGCGAATTACAAACCTCACAGCCACACGTCAGTACGGGAATACCACCCGAAGTACCTGTTCCGAGAAAAGTTACATTCATTTTTTTATAGTCGATAGACGATTGTCTGCGGTCAACAGCATAACCGAAAAAATAATTAAATTTGATGGCTATGGACTGTTGACCGTGGACTCTTGACTTATTATTCTGTTAGTCCTTTTACAACTTCGACTAATTTATCAAAATTCAAAGGTTTCATCAAAGCGTCATTAAAACCAGCTTCTTTGAAATCAGTTTCTGAATAATTCTTTGCATTACCTGTGATAGCCACAACAGGAAGCTTTGCCTTTGTTTTATCGCTCAATTCACGAATCGCTTTTACACATTCCATACCATCCATAATCGGCATATTGATGTCGAGCAACAAGATGTCAAAATCTTCTTTATCGAGCAATTGCATCACTTGTTCGCCATTCTTAACGGCAGTAATTTCAAAATTCTGGAATTCCAAAATCTTTTTGGCTAAGTTCTGAATCACTGAGCTATCTTCGGCAATTAATACTCGTTTCATTGGATAATAATAATAGTTTGATAAAATGGTCTTATAAGAATTTGGTCGTAAATATAAGGAAAGATGATTTTCTATAAAATCAAATTTTGCTTTATTTCAAAACTACGCATAATTAGTATTAAAAACGATAAAAAATCAACAAAATTTCTGTTTTCATTTAATTTATTCATAAAATTTTGTGTGCTTTGTGCAAAATTTTTAATTTTCATAGAATTGCGTTAATGTTGATGAATCGTACAATCTCCGCAGGGAAAAAAATATATTTTGCTTCTGATTTTCATTTGGGTGCTCCTTCGCACGCCGAAAGCCTTATCCGTGAACGCCGTATAATTGATTGGCTCGAAACGATTCGCCATGATGCGGAAGTAATATTTTTGGTGGGTGATTTATTTGATTTTTGGTATGAATACAAGCACGTTGTTCCGAAAGGATTTGTACGTTTCTTTGGTAAACTGGCCGAATTATCAGATGCAGGAGTCGAAATTATTGTTTTTCTGGGCAATCGTGATATGTGGATGACCGACTATTTCGAGACCGAACTAAATATTCGAACCATTCGCCGACCACAAGTTTTTACATTTAATAATAAAACGTTTTATGTAGGCCACGGCGATGGTCTTGGTGCTGATGATTTTGGCTATAAGCTTTTAAAGGTTGTCTTTGAAGGGAAAATACCAAGGTTCTTATTTGGGCGAGTAATGCACCCGAATCTCGGAATGTTGCTTGGACAAATCTGGACAAAAAATAGCTGGAAGAAAAAACGAGAACCAGAGAAATTTCTGGGTGAAAAACGAGAACACTTAGTGCAGTATTCAAAGCAAATAGAAGCAAAAAGTCATCATGATTTTTATGTATTCGGCCATCGACATACAATGGCCGAAATGAATATCTCTGATACTGCTCGCTATATAAATCTTGGTGATTGGATTTGGTATAATAGCTACGCAGTATTTGATGGCGAAACCATGAAGTTACTAACTTTTCAAGCAAAATAAACATCCTTAGGCATAAACAGTAGATTTATTACCAACAAGAGTATTGTTTAAAATGTCAAGTTCAGTAGCGTCTTTGAAAGATTTAAGCTTAAAAGCTTGCTTAATACTTTCTAATTGTGCTAAACTATGGCAATCTGAACCTAAAAATGCAACCAGTTTTTTATTAATTAGTAGTTCGGCTAATTCTTGGGCTTGCTTCGAATAGTAGCCTGTTAGCGAGCCAATATTTATTTGAAACAGAACACCGTTAAAGGCCAAACGATTGATAACTTCAATATCGTTCAGGTTAACGTAGCGTTCGGGATGAGCCAAGACTGGTGTATAACCAGCTTGTTTGATACGTAGGGCCGCTTCAAGGATATAAGATGCTTTCGTGACAAATGATGCTTCGAAAAGTAGGTATTTTCTACTTCCTCCAAAAGTCAATACTTCTTTTCGTTCGATAAGCTTAAATAATGCATCTTCTAAGTAGTATTCGGCGGCTGCTTCAAGCTCTATCGTAATATTTCTACGATTCAATACATTTCTAAGAATATAGAGAGATTGTAAGATATCTTCGTAGGCGTTGTTGTAATAGCCAGTCATGACATGAGGGGTTAAAATTATCTTACGATACCCCATTAGATACATTTCTTTTATTATTTCAATGCTCTGTTCAATGTCAACAGGGCCGTCGTCAAGCTGTGGCAACAAATGTGCATGTACATCAACTATCAAATTAGGTGTTTGAGTAGTTGTAGAATTACTCAAAATCCCTCTTTTAAAGATTGATTCAAACATTAAGGATAGTTTATTTTTTGGCATATTAGGATTCATCAAAGCAGCCTAAAATCTTAGCCTGCGATATATACGTGATGTTCCAAGACCATGCCAAATGTATCCGCTTATCATACAAAATAGTAAACGGTATCAATTGCCCTATATTCAATATTAAAAAAAAATATTTATTCGTAATTACAAAATTGGTACAATTTATGACGAAGGATTTTGCTAATTTTTACTAAATAAATTTTTAAAAGTAGTCAGTTCCAAGTCTTTTTCGGAAACATTGGGACTCTCAATTCCCCAGTCGATATTTAAATCTGGGTCATTCCAAATAATTCCTCCTTCAGCAGCTTTATTATAATTATTTGTGCATTTATAGGCAAAAACACTATCTTCAAGAGCTGCAAAACCATGTGCAAAGCCTTCGGGAATATAAACCATATTTTGGAGTGTAGCATCTAATACAAATTTCTCGTATTTACCAAAAGTTGGTGAACCAGGCCGAATATCAACTGCAATATCAATAACTTTTCCAGTGATAACTCTTACGAGTTTGCCTTGTGCGAAGGGAGGATTTTGAAAATGAAGTCCTCGCAATACTCCAGCCGTAGAAAATGACTGATTATCTTGCACAAATTGGAAGGAGATACCATTTTGTGCAAAAATATCATGTCTGTACGATTCAAAAAAGTGGCCTCGGGCATCGCCAAAGATTCTTGGGTATATTTCAATCAGTCCTTCAATACTTGTTTTTCTAAACTCCATTATCGGATAATAATTTTAAAATAGGCAAGTTAATTTTTTAATCAATTACTTAGATAACTGACTTCTTCTAAGGTTTAAGAATACACAAAAGTACTATTTACTAAATAAAATCGTGTTATTTTTCTGATTAAATCGTATAATTTGCAGAAATTTGCCTAAAAAAACAGTAAATAATGACAAAACAGCAGCTTTTCGAGCAAATCACTAAAAAAAACTCATATTTATGTGTGGGGCTTGATACCGACATAAAAAAAATACCTTCTCATTTATTAAAAGAGAAAGACCCTATTTTTGAGTTTAACCGTCAGATAATAGACGCAACTGCTCAATATGCCGTTGCATATAAGCCAAATATTGCATTTTATGAGGCTTTGGGGGCAAAAGGTTGGGAGAGTTTACAACGAACGATTGAATATATTCCACAAGAATGTTTTACGATTGCCGATGCCAAACGTGGAGATATTGGTAATACTTCTGGACTTTATGCTCGTACATTTTTTGATAAATCATCGTCTGGGCTCGACTTTGATTCGGTGACCGTTGCACCCTATATGGGAAGCGATTCGGTGATGCCGTTTCTTGAATTTGATGGAAAATGGGTAATATTATTAGCTCTAACATCAAATGCTGGTGGAGATGACTTTCAGCAGCTGCAAGTGAGTGGGCAGTTGGTAGTTGGCGGTGAGCAAGCACCATTAACCAATAACCAATTACCCACAACCAGACTTTTTGAACAAGTGATTTTGACTTCTCAGCAATGGGCAGATTCTGAGCGAATGATGTACGTAGTAGGAGCAACCAAAGCAGATAAAATGCTTAAAATCAGAGAAATAGCACCCGAGCATTTTTTACTTGTGCCTGGTGTTGGGGCTCAAGGTGGTAGCTTAGAAGAAGTTTCAAAATATGGTATGAATAAGCAATGTGGCTTGCTGGTAAATTCGTCAAGAGCGATTATTTATGCTTCTTCAGGCGATGATTTTGCTCAGGCTGCTACCAAAGAAGCACAAGCGGTTCAGCAAGAAATGGAGAAATATTTACAGATGTATTTGTAATTTTTCGAACGATTTTCCAAATTGTTTAGTATTAATGAACAATTTGGAAAATTGTCTTACAAACCTATCATTATGAACGAAGCATTTCTACACTACCTTTGGCAATTTCAGCAATTCGATAAATCGGATTTAAAAACGATTTCTGGTGAAAAAATTTCTGTATTGAAAACGGGAATTTTAAATACAGATTCAGGTCCTGATTTCACTAATGCTCGTCTTCAAATCAATGAAATTGAATGGGTTGGGAATGTAGAAATTCATATAAAATCGTCAGATTGGCAGCTTCATAAACACCAACAAAACGAAGCCTACAACAACGTAATTTTGCACGTAGTTTGGGAAAATGACCAAGGCATTACTCGACAAGATGGTAGTTTGATTCCAACACTTGAATTGAAAGCGATTACTGATATTTTATTACTAAGTAAGTATCAATATTTAATTGATAATCAATCGATTATTCCGTGTAAAGAACAGTTTTTAGAGGTTTCTGATTTATCTAAATTTGCCATTTTAGATAAGGTTTTGGCGAAGCGTTTACAGCAAAAATCCCAGATTGTAAAGCAGCTTTTAGAAAGAAATAAGGAAGATTGGGAAGAAACAGCGTATCAACTATTGACTCGAAACTTTGGTTTTAAGCTCAATTCTGAAACGTTTTTACGATTGGCTCAAAATTTACCCTTAAAAGTCTTGCAAAAACACCGAGATAACCTTTCACAAATAGAAGCAATGCTTTTGGGGCAGGCAGGTTTGATTGAGAAATGCGATGAGTATTCAGAAAAACTGAACCAAGAATATGATTTTTTCTCGGTAAAGTTTTCGTTAAAACCGAATAAATTAAACGCACATGAGTGGAAGTTTTTACGCACTCGACCTGCCAACTTTCCAACGATTCGTATTGCTCAATTAGCCAAGTTAATTACTCAGCAACAGAGTTTTTTCTCGCTTTTCACACAAACCAGTTCGATAGAAGATTTACGGAATGCTCTAAAAGTGGAACAATCAGTTTACTGGCAAGAGCATTATCATTTTGGTAAAGTTTCCAGTAAAAAACTCATAGGTTTAGGCAAAGATTCTATTAATAATATTTTGATAAATACGGTTATACCACTTTTAGCTTGCTATGCAGAGAAAGTTGATAATCAAGAATTAATGACAAGGTGCGTAAGTTTTTTGGAAGCACTACCAGCCGAAGAAAATCATATAACCGAAATGTGGGAAGGCTTAGGTTTAACTATAAAATCAGCGTTTGATTCGCAGGCGAGTATTGAGCTTTACAATAATTTTTGCACACAAAAACGTTGTTTGCAATGCAATGTGGGTATTGAGATTTTGAGAAAGTGAGAGGTGTAAGATGAAAGGTGAAGAGTAATGAATTTATTAAAAAACTTTACACTCTTCACCTTACACTCTTCGCTACTACGTACGATTTACCATCGAAATACCCGATACTAATAAAATTAATCCTAATACTGCTGGGGCTATTTTTCTTGCCCCTTTTACGGTCAAGCCCATTACGGTATCATCGGCCGACATGAAAGCAATACAAGCAAATAACAGCAATAATAAACCCATTCCAGCTAAAATTCCGCCGAGCATTCTTTTAAATTTGGTTCCGTCGTTCATTCCTTATCTTCGAGTTTAGGTGTTTCTAAAATATTCCTTATTTCTTCAATACTTTTTAATGGTTTTAAATTTAATTTTTCACCTTCTTTCAAAACATATTCAAAAGATGGCTCAAATTCGTTTGGGATAATTCCTTCTAAAACCGCTTCACGCAAAGCCAATTTTATTGTTCCAACTTCTTTTGATGGCTTTAAATCAAAAACTTCCATAATTATCTCGCCCGTAATTACTGGCTGAAAATTACGAAGTTTATCTTTTTCTTCCAACTCAACAAGCATTTCTTCTACTTTATCGAAGTTAGCAAGGTATTTCCTTACCTTGTTGGGGTCTTTTGAGGTAATATCGGCTCGGCACAAAATCATCAAATACTCCAAATCTTCGCCTGCTTCAAACAATAGCCTACGCAGTGCCGAATCGGTAATGCTTTCTTTGGCTAAGGCAATCGGACGAAGATGCAAACGCACCAATTTTTTTACCATTCGCATTTTGCCATCAAGTGGTAATTTCAACTTGCGGAAAATAGCGGGCGTCATTTTACCGCCTAATGCTTCATGTCCGTGAAATGACCAACCGATTTTTGGGTGGAAACGTTTGGTAGCTGGCTTGGCTATATCGTGCAAGATTGCCGCCCAACGTAACCATAAGTCGTTCGATTTAACTGCTACATTATCAAGCACTTGTAATGTATGATAAAAATTGTCTTTATGCCCTTTCCCGTCTTGTGTTTCTACGCCTTGTAGCTCACAAAACTCTGGGAAGATGAGTTGCAGCAAACCTGTATAAAACAACAGCTTGAAGCCGTATGATGGCGTTTTTGAAAGCACTATTTTATTCAATTCATCGGTGATGCGTTCTTGCGAAACAATACTGATGCGGTCTTTCATGGCCGTAATGGCATCGAAAGTCTTACTATCAATATCAAAACCAAGTTGAGAGGCAAAACGCACTGCTCGCATCATGCGGAGTGGGTCATCTGAAAACGTAATCTCGGGTTCGAGTGGTGTACGAATCAGTTTTCTTTTAATATCCTCAACTCCACCAAATGGGTCAATTAATTCACCGTAATTTTTGGTATTCAATGAAATTCCAAGAGCATTTATCGTAAAATCTCTACGATTTTGGTCGTCTTCGAGTGTTCCATCTTCTACTAATGGTTTACGAGAATCATGTCGATACGATTCTCTTCTTGCTCCAACAAACTCAATTTCTATATCACCTGATTTGATTTGTGCTGTACCAAAATTTTTGAAAAAACTGACATAAACATTGGAGTTTCCTTCAATTTTTTCAAGGTTTTGAGCAACTTTTTCAGCTAATTCAATGCCACTCCCGACACAAACAACGTCAATGTCTTTGTTTGGGCGGTTTAATATAAGGTCACGAACATACCCACCAATCACATAGGCATCGACGTTTATTTCGGCGGCCGAACGTGCAATTAGTGCAAAAATAGGTTCGTTCTGTAAGTTTTCTTTAAAATTCAAAATTAATCAATGGTCTATAACGTCGGCAAGGTTCAAAACCTTGCTGACGTTCACTTAAAACACAAAGATACAAAGGATTGAAGACCTAAACAATTTCGGTAAGAATATTGCAAAAAAGCTAAAGAAAACAAAGCAAAAAATGTAATTTTGAAACTGATATGACAAAGTCAGTGAATAAGTTCACAGACTATTGAAACAGAGGAAAAATGAAGTAAACAAAACGATTTAAATCGTTTTATAACAATAAATCCTTTGTTCAATTAGACAGCGATTTCAATCGCTGTTTTCATCCAAAACAAACTCAAAACATGACTCCAAATATTCCAGAAACTAACCAAACTCGTATCGTGATTGTCGGTGCTGGTTTTGGTGGTTTAGCTCTCGCTCAAAAACTCGCCAAACATGATGTACAGATTGTATTGATTGATAAGAATAATTACCACCAATTTCAGCCACTTTTTTATCAAGTTGCTATGGCGGGGCTTGAACCAAGCTCTATTTCGTTTCCATTGCGTAAGATTTTTCAGCATAAGAAAAACGTACATATTCGTATCACGAAGGTGCTGAAGGTAGATACTGAAAAAAAAACCTTAGAAACCGAATTGGGTGAACTCAGCTACGATTATTTGGTGATGGCGATGGGAGCTGATACCAATTTTTTTGGTATGGAGAATATCATCGAAAATGCGATGCCGATGAAATCGGTTTCGGAAGCTATTTATTTGAGAAACAAGGTTTTACAAAATCTCGAAGATGCTCTCACGGCTACCGATGCCGATACTCGTGAAGGCTTGATGAACATGGTGGTTGTTGGAACGGGCCCAACGGGAGTGGAGGTTTCGGGAACATTGGCCGAAATGAAACGCCTAATATTGCCCAAAGATTATCCCGAATTAGATTTCAATCAAATGAAAATCTATTTGTTTGGGTCGTCGCCCGAAGTGTTGGAGGTGATGTCGGATGAAGCTTCGGTGAAAAGTAAAGAATACCTTGAGCGTTTGGGCGTAATTGTGCGAAATGGGGTAAGAATTACAGATTTTGACGGGAAGTATGCGTACACACAATCGGGTGAAAAAATCAGAACGAATAATGTGGTTTGGGCAGCGGGAATTAAAGGAAATTCGATTGAGGGATTTCCGAAAGAGGTTTATGGTGGAGGTAACCGACTGAAAGTAAATGCGTTTAATCAGATGGAAGGTTTACCAAATGTGTTTGCTGTTGGCGATATTGCATTGATGAGTGGAGACCCGAAATTTCCGAATGGACACCCACAAGTGGCTCAACCCGCTATTCAACAAGGAGAATTATTAGCCAAAAACCTTCTGAAAATCATGCGTAAAGAAGAACCCGTGGGCTTTGAATACAAAGATTTAGGTTCGATGGCAACCGTTGGAAGGCACTTGGCGGTGGTTGATTTACCTTTCTGGAAATTTCAAGGAGCTTTTGCGTGGTATGTCTGGATGTTTGTGCATTTAATGGCCATTTTAGGCGTAAAAAACAAAGTTATGGTGTTTATCAACTGGCTTTGGAATTATGTAACGTACGACCAATCGTTGCGATTGATTATTAAGCCGAAAGTTAAGCAATGATGGTAGGGCAAGTTTCTAACTTGCCTATTTTTGATGAGATATTTATAATTTGTGTTTCTATGAACAAAGTTCTTAATTATGGCATTTGAACAAACGCCCAAAAACGAACTTCCTCCAAAATATTACCTCGAATACTTCAATTACGTACTTGATTTTGTGCAGGAAAAGTACCGCCATATCTTGAATGAAGGCGAGTGGCGTTTCTTGCGAAAATACTATTGTCTGAGCGAAGATGCTCAATGTTTGTTTATTCGTTTTGCTAATCGGAGAGGTTTGTTTTTTCGAGTTAATAAGTTGTCATACAGTGAATTAACGGATATCCCAGCGTTGCTCAATGAATTGCTCGAACGAGAGTTTATCGAAAACCTCAACTCCGAAAAACACCAAACGTTTAGCAAAGAAATGCTTAGTGTTTTGAATACCAAAGACCTTGTAGAGCAATTTTCTAAATTGCTCACTGAGAAAAAAACTGCGTACAAAAAACTAAAAAAAGAGGAACTCGTTGAGGCAATTCTACAAGATTTTGAGCTGGAGCAAATCGTAGAGGTTCTCAATAAATTTGAGCCAATCATAAAGGTTTGTTTTGAGTACGAAGTTACTTTTATGAAGTTTTTATTTTTCGGTAATCGCTACCTCGACATGACCGAGTTTGTGATGCGTGATATGGGCTTAGTACAATTTGAAAATCACGATGACGATAAACTCGTAGCCAGATTTAATACCCGAAAAGATGCCGAAGACAAATGGTTGATAACCGACCAAAACGATTTGTTTTCGCAACTAAAAGATACTGCCCCCGCACTCGATGTATATGATTGGTTTATGAATTTTGCAGATTCTGTGCACGATTTAAGCGAAGTGGCAAAACCATCTTACGAGCGTTTGATTATAAAAGTGGCCACTTTCTTAGAAAAAAGTAAACTTTTAGACGAAGCTTTGCTGGTTTATCGGCTTACCGAACAAGTGCCATCAAGAGAGCGGCAAGTTCGAACACTCCAAAAGCTAAACCACATTGATGAAGCATTTTCGTTGTGCCAGCAAATGATTGAATATCCCAAAAATGCCGATGAGAAATTCTACGCCATTGATTTCCTGAATAAACTCAATACTAAAAAGCGAACTAAGAAAAGTACAACCTCTTGGCTGCATCAGGCTGATTCAATTACGGTTTCGATAGATTTTCGTCATCAAGTCGAAATGGGGGTGGTTGACTATTATCACCAAGAAGGAAAACTGGCAGTTTTCTCCGAAAATCATCTTTGGCGAGCTATTTTTGGTTTAGTTTTTTGGGATATTGTCTTTGACCCAAGTTTGGTTGCTTTTCATCACCCGTTTCAACGTCGGCCTTCAGATTTGTATTTACCCGATTTTTACGAAAAACGAAAAGATTTAATCATCAGTCATTTAGAAACTTTTGCCGATGTGCAAGATTTGCTTGTATACATGGGTGAGCGTTACGAATCGAAGTTTGGCATTGCCAATCCGTTTGTGGTTTGGTTAGAAGAAATCTGGCTGATTGTCAGAAAAGCCGTTGAGCTGATAGAATTCAATGCCATGAAGCAAATCTTACACGAAATGTCGAAGAATTTGGTGGAGCATTTACGAGGATTCCCTGACCTTTTCATGTGGGATGATGTTTCGGGCGAATATTGTTTTGTGGAAGTAAAATCACCGACTGATAATTTATCCAATCAACAGCTTTCTTGGCTACAGTATTTTCAAGAAATTGGTGTAAATGCCAAAGTTTTGAGGGTTTATTGGCGAGAAAATGATATTTTTGAACAATAAGAAAGTAGTCAACCACCAATTACTGATAATATAGATTAGTGTAAGAAGGTGATTCTTGATGGTTTACAAAAAAGAAAAATCTATACTATAATGATTAATAGAAGAGATTTTATCCAAAAAGTAGCCCTTGCGTCAGGGGCGATGATGCTTTCTGACAAAGCATTGGCTTTGGTCGATGAAGGTAAAAAACTGGGTGTTGCTTTGGTAGGTTTGGGAAATTACGCTACCAACCAACTGGCCCCAGCATTATTGCAAACCAATCTTTGTAAGC